>ERZ1463033.68-NODE-68-length-15932-cov-8.761101_pt1 | contig 15932 bp, 20 predicted proteins | sample MGYA00564481_ERZ1463033 | MGnify/ENA primary metagenome ERZ1463033 (study PRJEB39244, sample SAMEA3635150) | Helicobacter pylori | study: EMG produced TPA metagenomics assembly of PRJEB11511 data set (Assembly of a 5300-year-old Helicobacter pylori...
TTAATACTGGTAAAGTCAATAATGCTTGTATTAACACTTGTCCTTACCCCCCATTTTAAATAATATTTTTAAGTATCTGTATAGATTACGTCACAACAAAATAGGAATATGACATAAAGTATTTGTTTAACTATACCATAAATTCTAAAATGGAGCATATTCAACTTAACCATATGATTTCTTTGGTTTTTTGGCACAATCCATACCATTCTTTAGTAGAACAGTTCATTGTTTTAATTTTCTCCTCTACAAATAAAAAAACTTTATTTTTGACCATGTCTTATGAAATAAATGTTCATAAAACTCCCCCTTCTTTTAGATACTCCAAATGTATCCATATGAATTTACACCCTATTATACTCCAAGTGTCTTATTTTACAATATTCCTTAAATCCAATGCTCTTATATACACTTTTGCCCATATCAGAGGCTTGTAAAACACCATACTTACAACCCAAGTCCTTAGCATCTCTTAACGCCGTCTTTGTAATCAAAGTTCCAAAACCTTTTCCCCTAAATTCATTCGCTGTACCGACTAAATGAATCCCTGCAATTGCATCTTTAATATAAAGCATTAAAGTAGCCACAATTTTATCTTTGTAATAGCATCCGTAGAATATAATATCATTAAATATATTCCTACAAAAGGTTTCATTATCCACTTCTTTGGAGTTATATTTTCCGTAAAATTTATCTCTGTCTTATTATCTGTCTTTGAAAATAATCCCGTCCAATGCCCACACATGTTATTGTTATCCATATCAAACTCATACCGTTTCATAGGTTCAAACGTAGTTATTGTAAAGGTTGTAGCATATCCTTCTTTTGTATATTCTATAAATTTTTTTCCTGCTTCTAAAACCTCAATTTTGCTCAAGTCACTTCTCCATTCATAATTTTCAAGATAAGTCACTATTTTACAAACCGTTTTTATATCTTCCTTTAAAGTCACTTTTGCATTTGCGATTGCCATTCTATCCTGCCTTTCAAATTATTATTTATCGGTAAGATTTTATGATAACCATTAGTTAGCAGCTGATTACAATTTCGACTAATAATATATATTCAATCATAACATAATTACCATAAATTATGTATATTTACAATTCTTTTTAATGGGGAGCCAAAACCTCTACCCGACAAGAATTATATAAACGAAATACACATATTTATGAAGACTATTTGGCGGGTCATAATTCAAAAGGTTTATCTAAAAAATATTTTTATCCTTAAAAAGTATACAAAGGATAATTAGTGAACAAAAAAATAGTGCTTAATTTCGAAATGAGCCAATGCAGTTTTGTTACTGTATTGGCTCATTATTTTTTATTAACTGTCTTTAAGGTTTAGCTTTGTATTCTCAGTTGTTACACTTTAAGTAGAAAAAATACTATAATAGGAGGACTTATAATGAAAAATTTTTGTGGCAATCCACCCGTTATCTTTCCTATTAATTACTAATAGAAAAGATAAATTTTCATGCAAAAGTTAACCTGAGATATACAGTATCTATCCCCAACACCTGCAATTAAATATTGTAAGAGGTGTGGTAAAAAGACAGCATACCTTAACCACAGCTCACAAAAAATTGAGAAAATGAGGTTTTATTATGTATGATATTAGAAAAATACAAGAGCAAGTAATTTTTGGTGCCGTAAAAAATGCGAGTGACGATAAAATGGCAACAAAAATTGTATATGGAGAACACGAACTATCTTCATCAGAAGATAATGCGACATGGGTGAAATCCACCATGAACAGACTAGAAAGCAACTTTGATAGGTCTACCGTTAAGCAGATTAGAATGAACTGTCAATGTGGATATAGGATGGATGAAAAATTAGCGTTAGTGCAAGAACCGGTTGCATTATCGTCTAATTTAGAAGAATTTGCAAACCAAGATAAAGCAAATGTAGCTGGACTATCTTACAAAAAGGGGGAACTCTATCTACAATTTCCGTTTTGCCCTTGTCCGATGCTTGCCGACGTGAATAAATTAAATACGGATACATGGTGTCAATGCACTGTAGGGTACAGTAAAGTTCTTTTCGAAAAAGCTTTTGGCTGTGAAGTAGTTGTAGAATTATTAAAAAGTATAAAAATGGGTGACGATATATGTCTTATGAAAATCATTCCTCGTGATTCTATTTGGAAATAGGCGAATGCCCTACATAAAAGTGGAGAATTACATAGATTAAAAAAACATGTAAAATTTTTTCTAATTTATCTAAAATAATATCTATCTTTTTCTCCATTTCTTTATTTCTATTAACATAATTTTTAAACCCTTGTATTGCTTTATATATTCCTATTATAATTGCAATTACTATTGTGTTACTTTCGTCCTTTTCTAAAATAAGCTTGTACAAAATATTTATTATGGGAATGTTAAGAAATATTAAATCTATAATTTATATATTGCTATATATTTCAAAACATTCTATATTTAAATAAATTGTTTTATTGCAAACTTATTGAAAAGATACCGTAAAGCGATTTTGCAATTGAATGTAGCAAAAAAATAAAAATTTCATCTTATAATTTCGATTATTAAAATGACAAAGAAATTATAAATGGAATATTAACAAGAGTATAGTTACGAAAGGAGCTGTATTAATTTGAGTTATTGTCAACTAGTAGTATTTAATTTGGGATTAGAAGAGTATGCAATCAATATTTCTTATGCTCAAGAAATAATTCGCATACCCAAATTTACACGATTGCCTAATACACCTTCATTTGTTGAAGGTATATTTAATCTAAGAGGAAAAATAATTTCTGTTTTTGATCTTAAAAAAAAATTTGGAATGGCTCAATCTGAACGAAGTATTGATAGTAGGTTACTAATCCTTGAATTGGATAACATGATGGTAGGCATTATTGTTGATGATGTTTCTGAGGTTATTAGAGTTGATGAACAATCAATCCAGAAGCTAGATTCTGAAATTGTAAGCATTAGCAAAAAAAGTATACAAGGCATTAGTATAATTGGGCAAAGGATAATTATACTATTGAATGCTTTAAATCTTAAATCAGAAATTTTTAAATATAATTTTGAAAAGGAGTTGGCATAATGATATCAATAAATGGATTAGATTATTTAAAGACGATAGCGGAGCTTCAGGCAAATATTATACCTGGAGGTGTTTTATTTGCAATTATTGAAAAAAATATAGTAACATGGAGAAAATCATCTGAAATATTTGATTTGGATTTTTTCAATGTTGGTGAAGTAATTAAAAGCGAGAGTATAGCTAATAAAGCAATGAATGATAAAAAAACGATAACGGCTAATATCCCACGTTCTATTTATGGTACAAGATTAAAAACTGTTGCAACTCCTTTGATGAATGACACTGGTGAGGTTGTTGGAGTTTTTTCTATGATACTTCCGAGATTACATCCTGTAGCTAATGCATTCTCCGATTTTGCACCAATCGTAGCTGAGATGTTTCCAGAAGGATCTACAATGATTATAACGGATTTACAAAAAATAGTAAGCAAGCAATCTTCTAAAAAATTTGACATAGATTCCTTACAAGTTGATAACATTCTTCTAGAAGAGTCTCTTTCATTAAAAACGATAAAATCAAAAAAAGCTATTATAAACGAACTAGATGCTTCAATATATGGAATACCTACCCTTGGAGCAAGTTATCCAATGTTTGATGAAGATAATTCAGACGAAGTTGTAGGATGTTTCGCAATAATTACACCTAAAGAAAATGCGTCAAATCTACGTAACATGTCAGAAAATCTTGAAAGTGGTCTTACCGGAATGGCATCAGCTATTGAGGAATTGGCAGCATCAGCAGCTAACATACATACCAATGAAATTGAACTACATAATGAGATTAAAGATATAATTATTCTGTCGGAAGAAATAAATGAAGTATCTTCATTTATTAAAGAAATTGCAGATGAAACAAAAATGCTTGGTCTAAATGCAGCTATAGAAGCAGCAAGAGCTGGAGATGCCGGCAGAGGGTTTGGCGTAGTTGCAGAAGAAATAAGAAAATTATCTGAACAATCTAAGAGTACAGTTCCTAAAATCAAAAAGTTAACTGATAGTATAAAATTAAAAGTTAATGATGCAAGTGAAAGAAGTGAAAACTCATTGGCTTCAAGTCAGGAACAAGCCGCAGCTAGTGAAGAAATTACAGCAAGTGTTGAAGAACTAACATCTATGTCAGAAGAATTAAATAAAATAGCACAGGATATATAATAAAAAAATAATGTTTTTTTATTAATATTGAAAATGCAAAAGTCAACAAAGTAAACACATATCACTAGATATTGGTTTACTTTATTGACATACTTGAATATAACTAAAAATATAAATTTTCTTTTACATATCGTAGAAGTTTGTTATTCTTTTACTCCATGTAAAATGTTTAATGTTCATGAGCACAAATTGCTAATATTGTTCTTTCTTCTTTATAAAAAGTTAAGTCATCAAATTCAGTACCTTCAATTTGATGGGGATATACAAATAACTTACTCATATTTGACATTAAGTTTCTAAAAATATCACCTAGTATAAAATAACAAATAATAATAACTCATTGAGTTCATTGCCATTTAAGTTTTCATTTATAAAAATCTTTCTCATACCTTTCCCTCTATTCATCATTCATAGGATTTCTTTGCTTTATACTTAAATATTTTAAAAAATCATTGTTATTTCGATATTATTTTCATTCCGTCTTCGGTTACACGAATTGTATGCTCCCATTGTGCTGAAAGTGATCCATCGGATGTAAATGCTGTCCATCCATTATCCTCATCTATAAATATTTCATTGCTTCCACCATTTATCATTGGTTCAATCGTAAATACCATTCCCGGCGCCAAAACCATATCTGTTCCTTTAGTTCCAAAATGAAAAACAAATGGATCCTCATAAATATCTAGTCCAACCCCATGCCCTCTAAAATCCCTAACTACTGATTATTCATTACTTTCTGCATGTTCTTGTACCGCTGCGCCTATGTCACCTAAAAAGCCCCAAGGTTTCTTTAGAAACACTACCAATTAGCGACTTATTACCGCACAATTACATTTTACAATTATGACATAAAATTCTGAACTGTAGTTAATAATATTTCTTTGTTACTATATCCCTCTAATATTTTTGGCATTCTTTCAATATTAGAAGTTACTAGTGCATCCTCCAAAACTATTGCTTTAAATCTAAAGAATCCAGAGCGTAAAAAAATTGTTCCTCAGTGATTAATCTATTATACTGTACCCATTCACTAACTTTAGTTGTATTTATAATATACTGATTTTTATTAGATGAAAAGCTTACATTATATAAAACAATACCTTTATTATCATTAGTTAGGAACTCATATCTTAATTCTTTTATTGCATTATGATCTCTCTTTAAATTAATTGTAAATATATTATTACTAGAGGAATTTACTATTCTTTGTCTTTAGGAATAAGATTTTTGAATAACAGGAATTAATAACCCACAAATAAATACAAACAAGCCTAAAGATGCCAACGCTTTTTTAACAGGTTTATTAATCTTAGGTCTAAAAAGCACCAAATAAGCAATAAATCCAGCTGGTAATGCAATTTTGTTAAAGTTAAACCTAAAACTACCTAATAAGTAATAACCAATTAATTTGAGAAGGAGAAACTCTTCATTATCAGTTTTGTATTCTCTATAAATAAAAATAAAAGCAATTAATACTGGTAAAGTCAATAATGCTTGTATTAACACTTGTCCTTACCACCAATTTTAAATAATATTTTTAAGTATCTGTATAGATTACGTCACAACAAAATAGGAGTATGACATAAAATATTTGTTTAATTATACCATAAATTCTAAAATGGAGTATATTTACAAAGATTAAAGGACGGCATATAGAGTTAATGTAAATAATTAAATAAGAAATTGTAAATCCTTTGTATTTAAACTAACACTAAAAGTTCTCATTCATGAGACAGTTAAGTTCTTTAAAATAAATCTTTCAATTACTTCCGCTAGCACACCTTCATTATTGTCACTTTTACAAATATATGTGCATGCATTTTTAACATCCTCAACTGCGTTGCCTGCTGCTACACTTAACCCAGCCATAGCTAACATAGGCATATCATTATAGTTATCTCCAACAGCAATGGTTTCTTCTTGTTTAATACCTAAAATTCCAGCTAAAGCTAGCATAGCCTCACCTTTATTTATCCCATGTTTATTAAACTCCATACAGCAATTTGCTGAATAACTTACACTAATTGAGTCTTTAGTTATTAGCTTGATTTCATTTTTAATTGACCTTAAATAATCAATATCCCCATTTATATAAATAATTTTAGCTATTGGAATATCTCTTAAAAATTCTATTGACGGCTTTTTAAGCTCCTTATGATTCATATTCAACTTAACCATACGATTTCTTTCAACTTCATTAAAATTATAAATAAATATAGTATCTGAAGTATGTACCTGAATACATACATCTTTTGTTATCCCAACTTGAAACAATTCATTTGCTTTTTCAAAAGACAAATAATTAGACCTTACCATTTTATTATTTTTACTTTCTGTAATAGCACCTCCATTAAATGAAATTACATATTGTTGTTCTTTATCCTTTAAATCTAAATTTGTTAAAATTTTTTCTATTTCTTTATATCCTCTTCCCGAGGCTGGAACGAATTTAATTCCTAATTCCGATGCTTTTTTTATAGCTTGTATATTTTTCACACAGATTTCATGATCATCGTTTAATAATGTATCATCTAAATCACTAACAATTAACTTGTACATAATTCCCCCCCCCTAAATATCAGTGTACGCCTACTGTTATTAATTATAATTTCTGATAAAACTCTATTTTTTCTTCTGATAGTCCTCTTACACTAAAAAATTTAACTCTAGTTCCCCCAAAAGATAAGTCTTGAATTTCATCATCAGATATATCATATCCTCTATTTTTACAATTTTTAAATGTTTTTTCAATATCAGAAGTATTTATTGAAATATCTATTATACCTAGTTTTTCATTAACATTTAAATTTTCATTAGATTTAATTATTATATTTTTAAATTGAAGATATGCCACCTGTTCATTTGCGTTTCTATCAAAGGTTTTTAAAATAGTTTCAAATCCCAAATTCAAATAAAACTTCATGGTCTTTTGTAAATCGGTAGTTGAAATTTTTATAAATTCACTTTCCAATACTGACATAGTTTTCTCTCCTTTATAAAAAATATGAAATTAAAGTTGTTGTAAATAAGAGGTGTTTCTAATTACCGTTTGTTGTCATTCGTTGCTATTTGTTACCATTTATATCATTCTATTATATTTAATATAACTTGTCAATGGATTTTTTATATTATTGTTGTTATAATAGGAATAAAAGAGAATGGATTGGAGTGAATTATGTTTATTGAAGAAAGACATAAAGAAATAATAAATTTGCTTGAAAAAAACGGAAAAATATTAGTTAAAGATTTAAGTATACAGTTTGAAGTTAGCGAGAGCATGATTAGAAAAGATCTTCAAATGTTAGAGAAAAAGAATTTACTTCAACGTACTTATGGTGGTGCCATTAACATAAAACGTACAATTTTAAATTGTGAAAGTTTTTTTAGCAGAGTAGAACATAATACTGTATTAAAAGAAATGATTGCAAAAAAAGCTTTTAGTCAAATAAAAGAAGATGATACAGTCTTTTTAGATGCATCATCTATTTCATATCTTCTTGCAAAAATAATTATAGAAAGTAATAAGCGAATAACTTTAATTACAAATTTATTTGAGATATCATCAATTATTGCAGTAGATTCGGATATACATTTTATTTTTATAGGAGGAGATTATAATCCAATTGTAGGTGGAAGTATAGGTTCACATTCCATTGAACAAATTAAACTTTATCGTTGCAATAAAGCATTCGTAGGATGTAGTGGAATTGATCTCCGAGATGGAACTATAAGTACTAGTGTTTCGGAGGATGCAAATACTAAAAAAACTATTATAAATATATCCAAAGAAACATATTTAATGGCATTAAATAATAAATTTAGTATAGACGGAATTTTTAAATTTGCAAATATAACAGATTTTAATAGTATTGTTACAGAAGTTTCACCAGATAAAGCTATTATTGATCTCGTTGAACAATATGATATAAATTTAATTTAATCCTCTTTTTATACGGACTTACTTGTAGATTTTAATTTAGATTTTCTTATAACAATTTTGATATAATGCTTGTTCTAGAATTGCAGCGTATGATTTTTAGTAGAATCATACGCTCTTTATTTATTTAAATTATCTCTATAGCTGATATTTATCGACTATTAATGGTTTTAGTATATTTCCACTATTATATAATTATAATTTCCTATAACTGTGGCAATCACAACTAAATGAACTATTTTGCTAATAGGAAAAAATAAGAAGCTAACTATATAAATGGAGTGCTATATATGATAGAGTGCGAAACCCTCAAAAGCAAATGGTCACTGGTCTTTTGACACAATTCATACCATCCTTTAGTAAAATAATTCATTGTTTTAATTTTCTCCTCTACAAATAAAAATTATCTTTATTTTTGACCATGTCTTATGAAATAAATGTTCATAATATCCCCCATTCTTTTCGCTATTCCAAATGTATCCATGTAAATTTATACCTTATTATACTCCCAGTGTCTTATCTTACAATATTCCTTAAATCCAATGCTCTTATATACACTTTTGCCCATATCCGAGGCTTGTAAAACACTATACTTACACCCCAAGTCCTTAGCATCTCTCAATGCCGTCTTTGCAATCAAAGTTCCAAAACCTTTTCCCCTAAATTCATTCGCTGTACCAACTAAATGAATCCCTGCAATTGCATCTTTAATATAAAGCATTAAAGTAGCCACAATTTTATCTTTGTAATAACATCCGTAGAATCTAATATCATTTTCGCTTAGAAACATTTTATACATATACGAGTTTCTTTTCTTTTTGAATGCTTCTTCAGTTATTAATATCCACTCTTCAAGTTCATTAGCACTTTTTATAGTTCTAATTTTGCCTATGTTGTCATTGTTTTCAAATTTGAATGAAGCTAAGTCAATAGCCATCCCAGACTGTTGATAAAACATATTGAAATTGAGACTCTTTAAATAATCTTCCAAAATTATTGCTTTGTTGCATGAATTTATTAATAAGTGTTTTGGAGCTATTTCAAGTTCTATATTTTTACGTAATAACATGATTACTTCTTTAATATCAGCTAATGGAATATTCATATCAAAAACTTTATTATACCCTTCAAAATATGAATTCTTAGCCCATGAATAGTAATCCTGTTTTACAACTTCTCCACACGATATATTTGCAGCTTTAATACATAAATTGCTTAAGTTCTTTTCAATAATAAGTGCTAAATCGTTAATTTTACACATAAATCTCCTCTCTGTTTCTAATGACATATGTGATAGACCCAAATTGTCAGACACATTTAAGTTAGGATAAATTAAACCTATTGAGGAGCTAAAAATGTCAAGTAAAGGTCAATCTCTATTTTGACTTTTGTCTTATTAAATATATCAGTATTTCCTCCCGATATTATAATAATCAATGTGTCTCCTGCAATTACCGTTGCAACACAATATAAGAAAAAGCTTAAATAACTTCAACCATATTTAACTTATATGTGCGTCTTTTACCAATAACCTTTATCTTTACTATAATGAAATTTGTAGTTGGTATTTGAAATTTTATCTGCCAGTTCTTTATTCTTTATTCCTAGTATCATAACAGAATCATTTGTTTTTTCTTTACCAAGAGCATCAATGAAATATGCATCCCTCTGAAGAAATGTGTATCCTAATAACTGATATAATTTATAGGCATTGTGTTTTCTGTCAACACATAAACATGCAACATCACAATTTATTTCATATAGTTTTTTAATAGCTTTTTCTGTTAACACTTTTCCATATCCATTTCCCCTGTTTCGAGGCAATATTGCCAATTCTCCAAAGCCACCTAAAATATACTCTTCTCCATCAAATTCGGATTTCCTTTTATGTATCCCGCAACTTCCAATCGCTGTATCATTATCATACATAATAAATTTTCCAAGACTAACATCAACAAAATCTAATTTGCAATCTTCATCAGGAACATCTTCAAAACATATATTATTTATTTCTGTTATTTCTTTGTTTTATTTTATACTAATATTTTTAGTAAGCAAAAATATTATTTTCATTACCATACCCTCCCACTTTAAATCATTCTATAAAAATGCTATTATGATGATATAAAACTGCTCTTTTTTATCTTTGCTAATATAATATTAGGTATTAATTTTGTTATTATAGATGGCATTAATTGTAAATCTTCATTATCTATTCCTTTAGTTAGAGCTAATACATATACATAGATAAAGCTACCTAATATAACTGCTAAAAGGGTTGAAAATGTATTTGATAAATATGTACTAAGCAATAAATTGAAACCTTTAAACATCACATATTGCGAAGGATAAACAATAATTGCCATGTATAAAGCTGATATAAGTGGTTTAAATGAAATTTTGAATAATGATAACTTTGTTTTTAATGTCTTAACTAAAAGTAGTTGATTTAATAATAATGGAATTATAAAATATGTTATGTTTCCCAATAATGCACCGTAAATATTGATATTATGAATTGATACTACGTTATAATTTATAACCACTTTGAGTATTATACCAACTAAAATATATGATGTAGCTTTATATAATTTGCCTATTCCCTGTAGTATATTTAAGATCATTACAATGATAGGGCTACAATTATTATGGCTTTTATGAATATTTTATAATAAAAATTATATAAAGTTATGCTCATTACTTCATAATAATTTTTCATATAGTCTAAACCAGTTCAACCCATAATTCCCAAGCCCCAAGTCAACTGTATCAACATATTTAAACCCACATTTTTCATACAGACTAATGGCAGGTATATTGCCCTCGTAGACATCTAACCTAATTGATTTAGCTTGTGACATAATACTGTGTTCAATAGAAAAGTCCATTAATGCTTTACCTACACCACATTTCAAGAATTCTGAGTGCACTACAAACGTATGTATAACAAAAACATCTGAATAGTCAGACTCAAATTTCCATTTAGCGTTATAATATGCTGATTCAGGTTCATGGCTTAAAATAACAGAACCAATGATTTTTCCATTATATTTTGCTACACAGAGGTTACCGTTCTTAACTCCATCAATTGCATTTTGTCGAACAGGGTATACATCCTTTTTCCACCCTGGAAAGTTTACTCCTTTTGCCAAATGGTCATTTAAACCATTATAAAGTTGTTCTAATTCATCAATATCATTTTCTTTTCCTAAATCAAATATTATATCCATATGTGTGTCCCTCCAATTAACATGAAATATAAATAATCTTGTCTTCATCTGCCTATAACCATTTCAACAATTCATTGCTCCCATTGTACAAAATACATAATCCCACCTCTTTATGTAATATTAAAATTTCATCAAATACTTTTACATAAGGAGAGCCTGATATAAAATCAATATTTGTATTTTCCTTAATTACACAAGATACATATTAAGGAAAAACCAACATTCCTAAACCCTTTAATTGGCTGTTCAAGTATAAGAACTCCTGCCCCAGTATTTATCCATGCTTCTTTCATTTGAATTTTACAATTTATATACTCTCTATTTTCCATATAATTACTTAAAATTTACAAATTAGAATTTAACTATTTCATTCTTTTAAGTGTTTCATCCAGTGAAATACATTCTGCATATCTGCCATTCCACATAAATTCATTGTAATATTGATAGCTTTGTTCCGCTAACATATATTTATTATTAACCGTTGTATTTGCATACGCTGGAACTATAATATTAAATCCATGTTCAAATCCACATTTTATAGTAGCATCAATACAATAATCTGTTTGAAGCCCTACAATAATTATATCTTTTTCACCTTTACCTATTAAATATTCTAATAAACCAGTACCATTGAAAGCACTATTAACCTCCTTATCAAATATCTTTTCTTCATTGATTGGTTGAAAGTTTTCATATATTTCAAACCCATCAGTTCCTTTTGTTAATTCACTTCCTATACCATCATCATGACGTACATATATTACTTCAATATTATTTGTCCTAGCCTCATGTATTATTTCTTTAACATTAGATATAAACATATCAAATTTATATAGTTTTTCATTTGTTATTAACTTTTGTGTATCAATGACTAATAAAACCATCTTTGTCTCCCCCAAAATTTATTATTTGTATTGATATTTTATTCTCTTATATGTTTTGATATAGTACTAACTATGAATCGTATTGCTGCAACTAGTCCTAATAGGCACAATAATATTATTATAGTGCTATTACCTTGTGCAATTCTATTAGCATTAATTACAAGTATTGCAGCAATTATTGCAAGAATTATATTAGTTATTCCAAGTAATTTAGTTGTTCTAGAAAAATTTCTAGATAAGGCTTCTCTTATGTTTTCATTATTAAGTGTCGTTTTTATTGAAAATTCAACTAATGTTTTACTTGTGTTACTTATTAAATTTATACCTTCCAATATTTTTGCTATCGAAATTATTATTATTATTATTGTCTGTAAATACATTTAGCACCCCTCGCTTTATTTGGAAATTAATTTGTCTTCCATAAATAAAACATTTATTTTGAAGTTAAGCAATTTTTCAGTAGCATTTATTTAAAAAATATTTTTGTACCCACTATCAATTAATTTTTTTATTTCTGGAGATAGTATTCTAATTGGTTTTTCATTAGAATTTATTATATTTATTGTTACCTCACTTGGAATAGGAAGTTTCGCTATCTCAGTTGAACCGTCTGGAAATTTAGTAACTTTATCTCGCACAGCAGACTGAATATTAATAACTGAACCATCTTTAAGTACTAAAATTAATAATGTAGGAGAACCACCTTTATTAGTGACCTTTTCATCCGAATATCCTTGAACTTTACCCAAATTTAAATACTTTATAACATCTTCAAGTATTTTAGTTTGTTTCGAATTATTAAAATCAAAAGTATAAGTTTTAGCAGTCATTCCACCAGCGCTTGATAATTCAATTTTTGCAGATTTTATGTCTTCAGATTTAAGCACTTTTATAGTATTTGTAAGTGATATACCCTTAGAACATCCCATTACAAATACCATACACAATATTAAACCAATAGTTATAAATCTAAAAAATTTGTTTATAATATTTCACCATCCTTCTAGGTATTTACTTTATATACGAATTCACAGTACTATACCATAGTGACACAATCTATGAATATTCCAAAGAAAAAGACTCACTAAATATACCTTTTTCATTGCATTTCCATCTCAAACAGAGCAGTTTCAACGTCTCCCCTCAATACTTTAAAATTATTTATCATATAGTTACCCCTAGAATTAATGTATTTAACCTTCACTACGAAATATTTGTTTAATTATACCATAAATTCTAAAATGAAGTATATTTATGAAGATTAAATAATGCCCCCTAGATTCAATTTGAATATAACTTAATTATGTTACATTCAGAGCATCAATATGTTAAAAACCCATATCGTAATAATCGATATGAGTTAATTTTAATCATCTTAATAATAGACTATAGATTAATTATTATGTTTACTTATTTACTTTTTCAGATTTTCAAAAAGCTCTCCCAGACTTAACCCTAATTTATCTTTAATCTCCTCACTTAATTCATTTTTGATTTCATCAATTGCTTCTATATATATTTCCTTATCGATTTCCGTATATCTTTTGTAATCCTCATTTAATATTTCTAAATATAAATAAAAAGTTTTCCCAGGTACTCCAATACTATTAAGCATATCATAAGATTTAATTAAAGCTTCAGTAAAATTCTTTTCGTCTTCTCCAGTTTCATTTATTAATTTTATCATTGAAATAATATTTTGTTTATATTCTTCTCTTGTTACCATATCTCCACTTAAAAGATTTATCATATCATTTTGACGCTTTTCATTTAAAAATTGAATTTTATCATTACCTATACTGCTTATACCTTTAGCTAATTCATCATTATCATCTAATTCATCCAACTCATCCAAAACCTCTACAAGCTTTAACCATGCTTCTTTCTTTTCATTATTATCTATAGTAATGTTTAAAAAAGGTTTAAAACAACTCACAAAAATCTCACCGAAATTACCAGGGAAAATTCTAATCAATGCGTTTGACACAAACCCCTTTTTTTCTGCTAAGGAAAGCTCTAAAGTCTCTCTTAGTCTTATGACCTGTTCACTAATACTATAGTAATCCTTGGTCTCTTTATTAATAAGATTGCTAATAATAAGTTTAGTCTTTTCTAAATTGTTTATAGTTTCAGTAACTTTTATTAGAGTATCATTCATAATGTCCTGTAGCCCTTTATCACCCTTTACTAAACTCTTTATTTCACGTATTGGTATATCTATAATTCTTAATGCACCAATCAAATTAAGTTTTACAATATCATTATCTGTATATTCTCTATAGTTATTATCATTATTTTTTATAGGACTAATTAATCCCTCACTTTCATAATATTTTATAGCTCTCTTTGTCAATCCGGTTTTTTCAGATATAACTTTGATATTCATTAATACCACCTCCATAAACTTAAAAGTTAGCTAACCTTTAAATTTAGTATAACGGTGTCCGTAAGGTACAAGTCAATGCTTTTATGCCAATTGGGTTAAATTTAAATAAAAGCTATAAAATTTAAGATTAATATCTTAATTTCATAGCTTTTTGCATTATAAATGAAAGTTATATTTCGCATAATTCATGAATTGGACTTTTGAGATAATCTTTTAAAGAATCATTGTTATTTCGATATTATTTCCATTCCGTCTTCGGTTACAAGAATTGTATGCTCCCATTGTGCTGAAAGTGATCCATCAGCAGTAAATGCTGTCCATCCATTATCCTCATCTATAAATATTTCATGGCTTCCGCCATTAATCATTGGTTCAATCGTAAATACCATTCCCGGTGCTAAAATCATATCTGTTCCTTTAGTTCCAAAATGAAAAACAAATGGATCCTCATGAATATCTAGTCCAACCCCATGTCCTCCAAAATCCCTAACTACTGAGTATCCATTACTTTCTGCATATTCTTGTATAGCAGCGCCTATGTCACCTAAAAAGCTCCAAGGTTTCACTGCTTCTATTCCTTTATTTAAACATTCCTTAGTTATTTCTACTATCTTTCTAGCTTGATCACTTACTTGTCCAATCATAAACATTCTTGACGCATCTGAATAATATCCATTAAGTATAGTAGTTGCATCAACATTTATAATATCACCATTTTTAAGTACTACATCTTCGCTTGGTATTCCATGACACACTTCATCATTAATTGATGTACAAATACTTTTGGGAAAGCCATTGTAATTAAGCGTAGCAGGAATCCCCCCATGATATATTGTATATTCATGAGCTAGTATATTAATTTCTTCTGTAGTCATTCCTTCTTTAATATTCTCACTAATTAAATCTAAAAGGCCATTATTAATTTCAGCACTTTTTCTGATTCCTTCAATTTGATCTTTATTTTTAATAAGATTTCTTGTTGGAACTATGCAGCCTTGATTCTTCAAGGTTTCTAACTTTTTATCAAAATTCAAATGGCAATTCTTATATTTTATTCCACTTCCACACCAGCATTTATCATTTCTACATAAACTCATTATATATTCTCCTATATTAAAATTAATCTATTATTTAATAATTCCACCATGAAAAAAGCACTCATACACCTTTATATCATCAAAATAAATTTCCTCATATCCTTGAAACCACTTAAAATCTCCGTTAACAATGCAAAGATCGGAAGAGCGTCGTGTAGGGAAAGAGTGTA
>ERZ1463033.69-NODE-69-length-15881-cov-9.704474_pt1 | contig 15881 bp, 14 predicted proteins | sample MGYA00564481_ERZ1463033 | MGnify/ENA primary metagenome ERZ1463033 (study PRJEB39244, sample SAMEA3635150) | Helicobacter pylori | study: EMG produced TPA metagenomics assembly of PRJEB11511 data set (Assembly of a 5300-year-old Helicobacter pylori...
AATTAATAGCTCTTCTACCTTCATAAACTTCTTTTAAATTCATTTAAATTCCCCCGATTTCTTTTATTAATTATATTATCTATTAATAATAATTATTATATACTTTATATTATTATATTATTACTATATCTTCAATATGTCAAGTAAATGATAAGATTACTTTATTGTATTAAAAATGAAATAAGAGGTAGAGCAAATTCTGCTCTACCTCTTTTATAATTTTAAAAACGGAAATCTCTTTTCCCATCGTTAAGTTCTTTCAAATACTCAGTTGCGATTTCTCGAACTTTTTCACTTTTTATATTTGGAATCTCATTTTTAATTAAGATCTCACCCTTTTTCTTAGTATCCTCGGATGCGTAATCCTCCAAATATTCTTTAAGTGTCATTAGTGCATTTGGCTGACAGCAGTTTCCAATCTGACCTGACTTTACAAGTTTCATAAATCTATCTCCTGTACGTCCCTCTCTATAACAGGCAGTACAAAAGCTTGGAATATAACCAAGTTCTAAAAGCCAATTTACTATTTCATCTAATTTTCTAGTATCTGTTACTTCAAATTGTTTTGAATTATCCTCTTCTGCCTCTGGCTGGGAATATCCACCGACACTTGTACATGATCCTCCACTTACCTGAGATATACCGAGTTCTAGCACACGCTCACGAGTTGCTTTTGATTCACGAGTTGAAACAATCATGCCTGTATATGGTACAGCAATACGAATAACAGCTACAATTTTTTCAAACATCTCATCTGATATTGAATTTGAAAAAGCATTTGGATCAATATCATCAGCAGGACAAATTCTTGGAACACTTATAGTATGTGGACCTACACCCTTAGCTGCTTCTAAATGCTCTGCATGCATAAGTAAACCTACAAAGTCATAACGATACATATTTAAACCAAACAAGACACCAATTCCAACGTCATCAATACCGCCTTCCATCGCACGATCCATTGCCTCAGTATGATACGCATAGTTATGTTTTGGTCCCGTTGGGTGAAGCTCTTCATAACTTTTCTTATTATAAGTTTCCTGGAAAAGTATGTAAGTTCCAATTCCAGCTTCTTTGAGCATCTTATATTCCTCTACAGTAGTAGCCGCAATATTGACATTTACACGTCTAATATCCCCATTTTTATGTTTAATACTATAGATTGTCTTAATACTCTCCAAAATATATTCAATTGGGTTATTAATAGGATCTTCTCCTGCTTCTAAAGCCAATCTCTTGTGTCCCATATCCTGAAGCGCAACAACCTCTTTAACTATTTCTTCTTGTGAAAGTTTTTTACGATGTATTGTTTTATTTTTAGAATGATAAGGACAATACACACATCCGTTTATACAATGATTTGATAAATATAAAGGAGCAAATATAACAATACGATTACCATAAAGTTTTTGCTTAAGTTCCTTTGCAAGTTTGAACATTTTTTCTTCTTCATCTTTCAAATCACATTCAAGTAGAACAGCAGCTTCCCTATGTGTTAACCCCTTGCCTTCACTTGCACGTTTTATTAAACTATCAATTAATTCACGATTACTCTTGTTTGCCTTAGCGTATGCAACGGTAGATAAAATTTCATCATCATCAATAAACTCTGTTGCATTTTTTGACATAGAATCATACATAATATAATCTCCTTTTTATTTAAAATAATTTATTATTTACTCTGCTTGCGGTGTAACTTTCGAATAAATTGTTTTAGTGTTTACACCGGGTATCATCCCTAGCTTACCTGATAGAGCACTGATAACATCATTTGGTGCGTCAATAACAACACTTATTACTGAGATATCACGTTTATGATATGGAACCCCCATTCTACCTACAACATACTCACCATATTCGTGAAGTATAGAGTTAATCTTTGGAGCTGCATCTGTGTTTTCAACTATAATTCCAATTAATGCAATTCTTGTTTCCATTAACTAAATCTCCTTAATAAATTAAACTATCCCTATACCTCTAAAGGCATAGGGATAGTTTATTATAATTAAAGACACACCATTAAAAGTATGTTCATTAACAATATTACAACTATTCTCTCGCCTTCTCATTCGGGACGAACCCTCATACCTTCAGAACGATATTTTTGTAATTATAATTTATTGTTTAATTTTTAACAAAACAAAATATTTCTAATTTTAAGATTTACCTAGAACACTTATACAATAACACTCTGTGTTTTAAATTGCAAACTTACCTTTTGTTTACTTACATAGAAGGCCCTTATACTAAATACTTAAAATTACTTGCAAATTGTAATATACTGTTATATAATCAAGTAATAATAAAATATGTGCTAGGGGTGCCTTATGGCTGAGATATGAATATTTAATTCATTGACCCTTATACCTGATCTGGATAATGCCAGCGGAGGAAAGCGGTAATGATGTATAAATACATTAACTATATTCCTTTTGTGAATATAGTTTTTTTGTTTTTACCATAATACTTCTGTAGCACAATAAATGGAGGTTATATAAATGTCTTTAAATGAAAGAATCGCTGAAATTACCAAAAGCCCCATTGCTCTTTTTGCACTACTTGGAGTTTTAATATTAATTTATGTTATTTTAAAAGTTAGAAAAATTAAGTTTACTACGCAAATGATAACTTTAGTTGGTGTATCTATTGCATTAGCTACTTCATTACAATTTATTACTATTATGAAATTACCACAAGGTGGTAGCGTAACTGCTGGAAGTATGGTCCCAATAGTACTAATAGCATTATTTTATGGCCCTGAAGTTGGTTTTCTAACAGGCTTTTTATTTGGAATAATAAATTTCATATTATCTCCTTTTGCAGTTCACCCAGTCCAAGTATTATTTGATTATCCTCTTCCTTTTATGGCCATTGGAATAGTAGGATACTTTAGATCTTTTAAAATTACGGGAATACTTATTGGAGTAATCTGTGCAATGCTAGCAAGATTTGCATGCCATTTTATATCCGGCGTAGTATTTTTCGCTACCTCTGCTCCAAAGGGAACCTCAGTTTATTTATACTCCCTTTTATATAACGGCTCATACATGGGTCTCGAAGCAATAATCACCTGTATAATTATTGCTATTTTACCTATAAAACGTTTATCAAAACTAGTTGTAAATAAACCTAGCTTAAGTTGATTTTTCATCTCAAGCATTGGAGCAAAGTTCATAAAATGATCTTTGCTCTTTTTTTATTCTAACTTAAATTTATCATCTTAATATTTAGCCTTCCTAATTAAATTTATTTCCGCCTTAACTGGTGGTTTAGAATTACTATTTCCCCTTACCGTAACCTTATCCTCTGAAATATTAAGTTCTCTTGCTATTATTGCCTTAACTCTTCTTTGACAAAAATTACCTTGGCAAGTTCCCATTCCTGCTCTTGTACGTCTTTTTATAGCGTCTGTAGAATTAATTGGTATATTTCTGTGAATAGCATCAATAATTTCTGACTCTGTAACCTGCTCACATCTGCATATTATATTTTTTTCTTTATTTTCATCATCAACTTTCCCATCAAAATTCTTATCTTTCTTTATTACTATTCCATTTCTATTTGGATTAAAACTGTTTTTTAGTCTAAGATTTCCTTCTAAATTCTTAATTATATCTACAACCATCTTCGCAATTGCAGGTGACGATGTAAGCCCTGGTGAATCTATCCCGGCAACATTTACAAATCTTTTAACTCTACTTTCCTCAATGATAAAATCCCCTGTACTACTAGTAGCTCTTATACCTGAAAAAGTAGTTAATGCCTTTTGAATATTAAAATCAGGTATGGACATTCTAGCAGCAGTAATTACATCCTTTAAACTATTCTCATTAGTTGATACATCTTCTGTATTATCAACTTCTTCTGCATTAGGTCCAATCATAAAATTACCATGATATGTTGTAGTTACAAGTATTCCTTTCCCCTTATCTGTAGGCACTTGAAAAATAACAGTATTTACAAGATGACCTTGATCTTTTCCCATTAGAATATATTGACCTCTCTTTGGTACTATTTTAAAATCATCGATTCCTACCATATTAGATATTTTATCACTATGAAGTCCTGCAGCATTTATAATGTATCTTGATTCGATATCTTCCTTATTAGTATGAACCATAAATTTTTCTTCCAATTTTTCTATACTCATTACTTCATTCTCTAGCTTAAGTTCTACACCATTAGTTATTGCATTTTCAACTAATGCAATTGTAAATTCATAAGGAGAGGTAACCCCTACACTTTTAGCATAAAGTGCTACCTTTACTTCACTATTTAAGTATGGCTCTATCTCTTTTAACTTCTCACCTTTTATAATCTCTAAATCATCGCATCCAAGTTTTAGACCATTCTCATATAGCTCAGTAATTCTTTTCTCATCACTCTCATTAAATCCAATTACCAAAGCTCCTGTTTTCCGATATCCAAAATTTAATTCTTTCTCAAGTGCTTTATACATTTTATTCCCTTTTCCACATAATTGTCCTTTTAATGTACCGTACTTTGCTGCATATCCGCCATGAACTATCCCACTATTTGCTTTTGACGCTTTGGTTGCAACATCATCTTCTTTTTCTAAAATACATATTTTTAAATCATACCTTGAAAGTTCTCTTGCAATAGCTGCTCCAACTACTCCTGCTCCTATAATAATTACATCATACATAAAAATCACCTCACAACATATTATTTTTATATCCTTTAATACTTATTCTTTATTAATATCTATTATAGTATAAGTTTTTATATTATAATAGATATTTCGCTAAAAAAAATCATTAAATATAAAGGTGATTATCTATGACTTGTAGAAAGATTTATTATGACCCTATATTACGATACTTAAAACTAAAGGAGGCGACATTTAGTTTGAAAAATAAATCTAAACTGCTACTATGTATACTTGTTTCAATGTTTTTTTTGTCCGAGGGGTGTGGCAAAAAAGTTGATACTACAATACAACTCAAACCAAAACCCACTGTAAAAACCTCTCAAAAATACATCTCACCCTATACTGGCGAAGAGGTAACAAAAAAAGTATTCTCTAATATTGCTGTACTTGCAATAGTCGAGAACTCTTTAGATGCAAGACCTCAATCTGGATTAAATGCTGCGGATATAGTTTATGAAACCATGGCAGAGGGTGGAATTCCTAGGTTTATAACATTGTTCCAAAAGGAAAGTCCTAAAAAGATTGGACCAATTAGGAGCGCTCGAGCTTATTTTTTAGATATTTCAAAGGAATATAATTTGCCTTTTGCTCATTGTGGTGGAAGCGAAGAAGCTCTTCTTAAAATAAATGGAGAAAAATTAATGAGTATGAACGAAATGACGAATGCCTCTACATATTGGAGGGATTCGATAAGGAAAGCTCCTCATAACCTTTATACATCTACAGATAAATTAAGAGAGCTTATCAAAAGTAAAAAATTTGTATACTCACCTAGTGTTACATTAAAATTTAATAAAAGCTATTGGGATAATACTAAACTAACTAAAGCATCCGATGTATTTTTAAATTTAAATAAATATTACAACACTAGATACACTTATAAAAATGGATTTTACCTAAAAAGCATGGATGGAAAATCTTCTACCGATAAAGAAAATAAACTTCCCTTAAGCGTTAAAAATGTAGTTGTCCAAATAACCTCAATTAAAACTCAATCAGATGGAAGTCATTTAGACATTAAACTTGTGGGCACAGGTAATGGTTATGTTATCAGCAATGGTAAATATGTTAAAATGTTTTGGACTAAAAAAACAACAACTTCAAAAACACTACTAACAGATGAAAAAGGTAATATTTTGCCTTTAAATCCAGGAAAGACTTGGTGGAATATCGTAGATAAAAACGCAGTTATAGATATAAAATAATTTATAATTTTCAAATTAACCATAAAAAAAAAGGTCTCGCCCTAGCTAATTGCTAAGACAAGACCTTATTTAATTTTATTCTATATTTTTTTGAGTTTCGTCCGATATTTCTTCGGGATTAGTTGTTTCTATATTTTCTACATTAGCAACATCTTGATCTGCACAATTTTCATGAGTAACATCATCGCAAATCTCTTTTTCAGTTAAAACTGTTAAACATTTTGAAACTTTATCACTGATTTTACCCACCGCTACTAGCAGTAATGCAATTCCACCATACATGGCAATCGGTTGGAATATTCCTGGTAACAATTGTGATGTCATTAATGCCTTTCTTACCGTACCAACTGCATAACCTTGAGTTACAGCTTGAGCAAAACTAGTGTTATACAAGTAGATATTATCAACTAATAGTGCCACTCCTAAGATCGCTACAACTATAGCAGATATAAATAAAGTGATTGAAATAGCAGATTTTTTTGATGTTTTTTTTACATTATATTCCATAATAATTTATCTCCATTCCGCCCTTAAAGGCTATATAATTAATTGCATTTAATACTCACCTGATATTATTAATATTTAGTGATTATGTTATTTTGAGGATTCATTATGTAGTTCCTCTGTATCTGTTAATAATAGTAACAAATAATTATTGCATTTAAGTGTCAATATTATGAACAATCTATGACTAGTTTCCGGAAACGCTTTGAAAACGGGCATTTAGGTTGAAAATATGTTCTTATAATTTTTTTCTATTTCTTTGAGAATAGATTAGTTAACCACGTAATACACAAATCCATCCAAGTAGCGACATTCGGATAAACCCCTTTCCCCTCTTCACGAGTTTCTTCATTAGCAAGCGATAACCCATGTGGTCCTTCTGGGTATATGTGTAATTCAAAAGGTATTTTTTTGTTTCTTAACGCTTGTGCAAACAACAATGTATTTTCAACCGGTACTGAATTATCTTCAAGTGTATGCCATAAAAATGTAGGTGGTGTTTTCTCAGAGACATTATGTTCTAATGACATCTTCTCCTTTAATGACTCGCTGGCATTATCTCCTATCAAATTGCAAAGTGAGTTTTTATGAGTAAATACTCCTGATGTTATGACAGGGTAACATAAAATTTGAGCATTTGGATTATTTTTACCTACCTCAATTCCAGGTACCTCTTTTAAATAAGACTCATCCCAATAAACTCCAAGACTTGCAGCTACATGGCCACCTGCTGAAAAACCACACACCGCGATTTTATTGACATCAATTTTCCACTCTTTAGAATTTTCACGAAGTATACACATTGCCCTTGATAAATCTAGCAATGATTGTGGATACTTGTTTGGAGCAACGCTATAATATAAGACAAATGCATGAAAGCCAGCAGCGTTAAATTTAATAGCTATTGGTTCAGCTTCTCTTAATGATGTATAAGCATATGCCCCTCCTGGGCATATTAAAACAGTTCCCCTTAATTTATCTCCTTTAAGTAAATATGTATCTAAACTTGGTCTAAAATCATCATTTCCCTTATTTTCATATGGAAACTTACCCCATAAATCAATAGTCTTATTTATCATATTCATCCCTCCTTTAATCATAAATTTAAGCTAAGAAACTACCGATACTTTTTTTACAAATTAAGTCTATTATAATAAAAATATACCAAATTGTCTAGATTTTTATTATGTTCTCTTTATTTTGTTAGCATATTGATAACTTTTGCTACTATTTTACTTATTATCCAAATAAAACTAAATTCTCTTGTCAATATTGTAACTGCATATTAAAACTTAGAAAATGTCATGATGTTATAGTATTATATATCTAATCAAACCAATGAGCTTAACAAGCTATGTTTAGTTCTTTCTAATTCTCCAAATTTTCTATATAATGAATCTTATTAATATTTTTTATTCACAATATAGCATTACATTCATTTCTTTTTATAATTCTAAATACAAATAATTCAAATAAGAAACGAACAATATTAATACATAAAACTTTAGTTTTTATATCAACAAAACGATTAAAGTAAAAGTAAAATTTAATTAAAGGAGTGAAAAAATTTATGGATATTTGGAAAAAGAAAACCCTAGAACAAATGTTACATTCTGCAGAAAAATCAGCTTTAAAAAAGAATCTTACATCAAAAGACCTTGCAGCACTCGGAATAGGTGCAGTTGTAGGTACAGGAATTTTTGTTTCAACTGGTGTCGGGGCACATTTAGCAGGACCTGCAGTTGTTTTATCATTTATAGTAGCCGCAGTAATAAGTGCACTTTGCGCTCTTACTTATTCTGAACTTGCTACAATGTTTCCAGTTGCGGGCAGTACATATGCATATTCTTATGTTGCCTTCGGTGAATTAATAGCCTGGATTATAGGCTGGGACTTAATGCTTGAGTATTTGGTTTCTTCCGCTGCAGTTGCGTCTGGATGGTCAGGAACCTTTGTAGGTTTATTAAGTTCCGCAGGGCTAAATTTGCCTAATGCAATAATTAGAACTCCCTCGGCCGGTGGAATTATTGACTTACCCGCTGTTCTTATAACTATGTTTGTAACTTGGATATTATTTATAGGCATAAAAGAAAGTGCAAAATTGAACAATAAAATTGTCATGGTAAAAGTTGGTGTAATTATTTTATTTGTAATACTTGGAGTATTCCATATTAATGTAGCTAACTATAAACCATTTGCTCCATTTGGATGGAGTGGTGTTATGGCTGGTGCTTCAATTATATTCTTTGCATATATTGGTTTTGACGCAGTTTCAACTGCTGCCGAAGAAACTATAAACCCAAAGAGGGATGTACCTCGCGGACTTGCAATTTGCCTAGGAGTAGTAATTATACTTTACGTTGCAGTTGCACTTGTTATAACTGGTATGGTTCCATATAAAGAAATAATTGAGAACAATGCTGTTCCAGGAGCTCTTGCAAGATTTGGCATCAATTGGGGAGCCGCACTAGTTGGAACTGGAGCAGTTATTGGTATGATTTCAACACTACTTGTAATGCTTTATGGACAAATTAGAGTATTTATGGTTATGTCAAGAGATGGGTTACTTCCAAAGGTTTTTTCAAAGGTACACCCTATTCACAAAACCCCTACTCTTTGTACAATAATAACAGGTAGTATTGCTGGAATAATGGCCGGTTTCTTACCATTAGATGAAATAATAAAACTATGCAATATAGGTACATTATTCGCATTCATTCTAGTTTCAATAGGAGTTATAGTACTTAGGAAAACTATGCCGAATATTGAAAGAAAGTTTAGGTGTCCATGGGTACCAGTACTACCTATTATTTCTGCACTTGCTTGTATTTACTTAATGTCAGCCTTACCACTCGTAACATGGATTAGATTTATAATTTGGTTATTAATTGGAATAGTAATTTACTTCGTGTATAGTAGACATCACAGTTTACTTCAAAATGAGAAATAAAATTAAGATTACAAAAATAAAGTAGATAACCTTTTGCTAGTCTACTTTATTTTTGTAATTTATTCAGTTTTTATTGTGTTAAGATATAAATTAAAATTAGTAAATCGTTTTAGAGAATTTGTATCTTTTTTTATAAATTCCCAGGTATCTTTATACTCAGCATTAATAGCAAATTCCGGATTATTCATAAATTCAATAAAACTAATAGGACTTGTTATAAATTTGTCTTCAAACTTTTCAGCAAACCTCCGTTTATCATCAGCATTAACGCCTTGTACATTATGAATTACATGTTCTAAATTAGAAGAAAAGAAATATACCCGGTAACTTAAGTTTGTATATACCATATTCGTAGTTGCCAGCTTACTTAGGATTTGTGATTTTTGTTTATTACGTTTTTTTATATTATCGGTATTTTTTGCATATATATTTTGGGTGTTATACTCAATACTATCCCTGGGTTTAATACTATTCGTGTCCTTTTGCAAAACTTGTTCATCACTTATAAATGCACCATCAGTATCTACTAAATGAATTACATTTGAAATATCACTTTTCTTATACATATCACTAGATATAAACTCCTTTATATAATCTGTAATTTTGGTGTAAATATTACCTGCATTAACTCCATTTTGCGCTGTAACATCACCGTGAATAACTTTAAACCTAACAATTTTATCTTTTTCAATTATTTTAGATAAAATTAATGCAAATGAATTTCTATCAGTTACTCCCTCAACTATAAATAAAACAATTTTTTTACTCTTCATAAAGAATGTCACCAGCTTTTCTAAATGCGTGTGCAATCTCAAAACTATTAGTTTCTTCGTATATACACTCATTAAGTCCACCCAAATCAACCCCACGTAAATATACATTTCGTAGATTATTATTACTTTTTATATTCGTTATTCTTATAAATCTATTTTGAGGATTTGCGGTACTAAATACCAATGATTCTTTTTCTAACATTTCAAGTGGTCGTAGGTTATGTGACGTAAAGATAAATTGGCCTTTTCCCTCTTGCTCAATTATCTTTAATAATTCCCCTAACAAATACTCAAATATGCCAGCATCAAGTTCATCAATTATTAGACAAATTGCTGGATTATTAAACATGGAAATTAAGGTGCTTAAAATAGAAATTATCTTTTTTATACCCTCAGATTCATATTTAAGCGGAATCTTTATATCTTTTTTAATAGAAAGTAATTGTATTCTTACTACTTCTTTTCCATTTTTAGATAACTCGTTTCCTAAATTATTAATCTCTAACTGCAAATTAGGAATGATAGTACTTAACACTATATTCAACTGTTTTATAATTTTTGTTGCTATATTATACCTTTTTTTATCTATATTTGATGTCCCGAGTAAATTAATTGCGATATCTCCACTAGTTACGCAGGCCTCATTCTCCATTCTAAAACTTAATGGCATATAATTAAGGCTTATAGTAGCTGAATGTTCATTCGTTATTACAAATAAATTTACTCTAGCAAAATGTTTAATAGCATTAATAACATTAAAATAATCATTGCTCACAGAATTACCTTTAAAAATTTCTTCTAAACTATCGTTAAAAATAAAAGATGTTTTTTCCTTTATCGATAACCTTTTACTCACTTCAAGATTAAATTCATTTTCTTTATTATTTCTTATTAACTCGTTATAACGAGCCTTTGGCAATATATATGTATCCTTTAAATCTATAAGATATTCGATTATATCAATTTTTCTTTTTTTATTATCTTCATTTATTTGAGAATAACTTAACTTCTCATTATATAATTCTGCTTGCCCTTCTTTTCTCCTTAGTGAAAACTGATAATATACTAACAACTTTTGATCTTTTAGTTCAATATAAAAAACAAACTTTAACGTTGCCGCGTCTTCTAATTCATGTATATAATTTTTAATATCTTCTGGTAATTTTTCACCACTTGCTATTGTTTTAAATAATTTAAAAGCTTCTACTATAGTCGTTTTTCCTGAACCATTTTGTCCATAAATTCCAATTATATCCGATTTGCCACTATAATATTTTTTTTGTCTATAACCTGACAAATCTATAATTCCCTCCTGAATATTCTTAAAACCCGTAAGTTCAATCTTTTGTATTCTTATAATTGTTTTTGTCATAAATTCCACTCCCATACATATAAATTACACGCTTATCACTATAAAATACTAATACTTTCTATTTAATTGATACAAAATGTTTCTTTCAATGTATTCACTTATATTATATCACATTCAAAGAATATTATTCATTATGCCCTTAATTGGTATAATTAAAAAAAGTTTCTGTTTTTTAAAGGGATTTCCTATATTTATGTAGAATATAGTAATAGATTACGTTTACAAAGGAGGCCATAATGAAGAAAGTTAAAAATATTACAACATTTGCTCTTGCTTTATTGCTTGCAGGTTCAATAAGTATTACTAGTAAGCCTGCGCATGCTGAGGCACTTGTATACACAACAGAAATTACTCAATTAGCAGCAAGTAAAAACAAGCTTACAGGGACTAATATCGTAGACTATGCAGAAACATTTATCGGCATCCCATATAAATATGGTGGAACTACCACAGCTGGTTTTGATTGCTCTGGTTTTACTATGCATGTTTATAATAATTTCAAAGTAAATTTGCCACGCATTGCATCATCTCAAACATCAAACGGCAGTGTAGTTAGTAAATCTACCCTTAAGAAAGGAGATTTAGTTTTTTTTGGTAATCCGGTGTATCATGTAGGCATTTATGTCGGAAGTGGGAAATTCATACACTCTCCTAAAACTGGGTCATCGATTAAAATTATAGATTTAAAATATATGCCTGATTATAATACAGCCAGAAGAATAACGAGCAACTAGGAAAAAGGAGCAAACAATAATTTATAATTATTGCTTGCTCCTAAGCTTTTGTTTACTACTTAACAAATGTTCCATCCTCAATATCTTTAAACGCCTTCCTAAGTTCCTCTTGGGTGTTCATTACAATAGGTCCACCCCATGCAATTGATTCATTCAATTTAGCTCCTGAAAACAAAAGAAAACGAAGCCCTTTCTCTGTTGCTCTAACTATTAATTTCTCACCATCATTAAAAAGTGCTGCGCTTCTACTTGGAACCAATTTATCATTAGAATCATCAAAACAACCTTCACCTTCCACTATATATACAAACAGTGTTGTGTCAATCGTAGTTTCTAATTCCCATCGTGCACCAGCTTTCATTTCAACGTCTAAGAATAACATTTTCACATGTTCACCTTTCACAGCTCCTGGATTACCTTTATAATTCCCTGAAATAACTCTAATGATGTTATCATCTTCATCAATTTTAGTTACCATGTCTGCTCTAATATCTCGGTACTTCGGACTTGTCATTTTATCCTTTTGCGGTAGATTAAGCCAAAGTTGAACACCAAGCATTTTATTTGATTTTTTTGGCATTTCCTGATGAAGGATTCCGCCACCTGCTGTCATCCATTGACAACAACCATCTAATATACTTCCCTTATTACCCAAGCTATCCATATGCTCAATATCTCCACTTATAAGGTAAGTAACTGTCTCTATCCCTCTGTGTGGGTGCCATGGAAACCCTTTGGTATAATCATCTGGATCTATTGAATCAAAAGCATCCAGCATCAAAAATGGATCAAATTCTTTTACATCAGGTAAACTAATCACTCTAACAAGTTTTACTCCAGCTCCATCGTACTGAGTTGTTCCTGTTACTACTTTACGTATTTCCCTTGTCTTCATAATATCCTTCCTCCCTATTAAATCTAATTTACTTTATATTACCAATTGTTCTTTCTTCTCAGCAATATAATCACTATATCATATAACTAATATAAGTACATTTAATTATTTTTCATTTTTTTCTTCTAAATTTCTATATTTTTGAATTAGTTCTTGCTTAATTAACCAAAGTTCATGAGATAAATCAACAAAATACTTATGAGGATTAGAAAATCTCTTAACTTCATCCCATATGCTATCTACTTGATTTTTGCAATAATCTCTAATTTCTTCTAAGCTTGGCAATACATATACACACTCTCCGTTAAGAAATATTGGTACTTGAAGCTTTTTAGCGTAGAAATTGGTAACTTTTTTCTTCTTCCAGGTAAGAACTGGATCAAAGATTGTATATGGAGCCGCTTCATTTATAACCTCACCTGTAAGTGTAATAACATCCGCAATTGCCTTGTGAGTATTTTTGTCATATAATCTCCAGCACATTTTATATCCTGGATTAATAATCTTTTCTTCACTTTCGCTCAATTTAATTCTTGGAACAATTTCTCCCTCTTCTTCCACTGCCACTAATTTATAAACACCACCAAATACTGGTTCTGATTTGGCCGTTACTAATCTTTCACCAACACCAAATATGTCTATTTTAGCATTTTGATTTAATAATTCAGTTATAATAAACTCATCTAAGCTATTAGATGCTACTATTTTACAATCTGTAAGCCCTGCTGCATCTAACATAATTCTTACTTTCTTTGAAAGATAAGCAAGATCTCCACTATCAAGTCTAATTGCTTTTAACCTTTTTCCAATTGGTTCTAAAACATCTCTAGAAACCCTAATAGCATTTGGTATACCACTAGTTATAACATTATAAGTATCAACAAGTAATGTACATGTATCTGGGTAAGTTTTAGCGTATGTTTCAAAAGCTTTATATTCATCTCCAAAGAATTGTATCCATGAATGTGCCATTGTTCCAGTAGCCGGAATCCCGTACATTTGATCTGCAATAGTTGTAGCCGTTCCACTTACTCCCCCTATATATGATGCTCTTGCCCCCATTATAGCTGCATCAGCACCATGGGTTCTTCTTGCTCCAAGCTCAAGTATTGGTCTTCCCTTTGCAGCTCTCACTATTCTGCTAGCTTTTGTAGCTATTAAGCTTTGATGATTGATTGTTAAAAGTAACATAGTCTCTATAAGTTGTGCCTCAATTACTTTTGCCTTAATTGTGACTATTGCCTCATTTGGAAATACTACTGTACCCTCTGGAATTGCATATATATCTCCTGAGAATTTAAATGCTAATAAATACTCTAAAAAATCCTCTGATAAAACGCCCTTGCTTCTTAAAAAATCTACATCCTCTCTCGTGAATTTTAAGTTCTTAACAAACACTACAAGTTGTTCAAGTCCCGCTGCTATTGAAAATCCTCCTCCATCTGGGTTCTTTCTATAGAACATATCAAAATACACAATTGTGTTTGAAACCCCATTTACAAAATACCCATTTGACATTGTTAATTCATAAAAATCCATTAACATTGAAAGATTTCTTTCCTCGCGAATATTGAATTCATTACTCATTTTCATATTTCTCCTTAATTTAATATTTTTATTGGACTTAATTATTTTTCGCTTTATCTAAGCATTTAATAAATTTAAGTATTTAAGGAACTAATTTTATAATCTACACTATTAATAAAATAACTATAATATAGTATCAACTACCTCTATGCCATTAGATTTCATTTCCCAAAGAGATATAACTTTCATTAAATCACCATCATGAGTTCCAGTGTCAAAGGTTTCTACTGAATCTATTGGTACAATAATTCTTCTATCAATATTTTTTTCATTAAAATATGTTTTTAATGTTTCTGTAAAATGCTTAACACATATATCCGTTGAGCATCCTTCTACAATATAGTTTTCAATTTGCGCTTCATTTTCATGAAGCCATGTTTTAAATTCTGGTGCATGGAAGCCATTAGTACTATTCTTATGAATTATTGTAGTATTACTATGAAGTGTAGCTCCACAGTTCAATGAAGAAATAAGTTCTGCCTCGGTACTATTTTTTAAGCAATGTCTTCCGTAGATTTTAAACTCAGTAGAATTTTCATCATGTTGCTCCAAAAAAAACACCTTCTTATATCCGTATGTGCGCTCATTAATAGCTACAACATTATCTATAATAGTTTCAACTCTTGGTGAAGACATTATTCCAGCATGAACAAAACCATTTACCATATCCATAACTATCAAAGCTGTTTTTTCTTTTGGAAGGTCATTTAGATTAACTACATTTCCCTTTATTTCATTTTGCATATCAAATATTTTATTTATTAGTAAATTTATCATGCATATCATTTCCTCTCTTTTATTATTTAGTGCCAAATGTGATAATTAACCTATTAGTCTAAGAAATTATGTTCCCAGTTTTCATTAAACATATAACAAGTTGCAGGTCTTCCCGCAGTTGTTTTTTCTTTATCAGTTTTTACAACCATCTTCTTAATCTTGCGCCTAAAATTAGCCCTTGATAAAGGTTTTCCTAAATTAAGAATAGCTTCGTATATTTTTTGAGCTTCTCTTAACGTAAAATATTTTGGAAGTAATGAAAAGGCAATTGAGGTGTATTCTATCTTATTTTTAAGTCTATCTAATGCATAATACACTTCGTCAATATGGTCGAAAGCAAGTTCATCTTTACTCCACTTAAGTGAGATCGGAAGAGCACACGTCTGAACTCCAGTCACAATAGTAATCTCGT
>ERZ1463033.70-NODE-70-length-15760-cov-9.348233_pt1 | contig 15760 bp, 16 predicted proteins | sample MGYA00564481_ERZ1463033 | MGnify/ENA primary metagenome ERZ1463033 (study PRJEB39244, sample SAMEA3635150) | Helicobacter pylori | study: EMG produced TPA metagenomics assembly of PRJEB11511 data set (Assembly of a 5300-year-old Helicobacter pylori...
GAGATTACTATTGTGACTGGAGTTCAGACGTGTGCTCTTCCGATCTATAAGTGGGGAACCGTATCATAAGTAGGGTGGTATTATATGATTAAATATTTTATTTGAGTTGAAGTTAACTTTGGGGGTACAATGTATAAAGATGGGAGGAATACATAATGAACATTTTAATTGTAGAGGATGAACAAGATATAAGAGAATTGCTAGAAATTCATTTATCAAAAGAAGGATATAAGATTTTTACGGCAGAAGATGGTCTTCAAGCTTTAAATATATTTGAAAATAAAGATATAGATATTGCACTACTTGATGTTATGATTCCGAAAATTGATGGATTTAAAGTTCTTAAAAAGATTAGAGAAACTAGTGAGATACCAGTGATTTTTATAACTGCAAGGGAAGAAGAGTCTGATAAAATACTTGGTCTTGGACTAGGGGCAGATGATTATGTAATAAAACCATTTAGTCCTATTGAAATAATTGCACGGGTTAAGGCTCAGCTCAGAAGGTATTATAAATATTCTAATAAAACTCATAAGACTGCAATAGTTGTTGGAGAGTTAATGCTAGACAAAGATAGTTGTTGTATTTATAAAAATAATACTCCTTTAGCTTTAAATCCAAAGGAATATAGGTTATTAGAGTTCATTTTAGAGAATCCAGGAAAGGTATACACTAAAAAACAGCTATATGAAATAGTATGGTGTAATCCATATTATGGAGACTCAAACACTATTATGGTACACATAAGCCATATCAGAGAAAAGATTGAAGAAGACCCTAAAAACCCTAAATATTTAAAAACAATAAGGTGTATAGGATATAAAATGGAGTTACAGCATAATGAATAGAAAAAAGTTAAAAAAAATAGGACTTTACTTTAAGAGCAAGAAAATGGCTACTCAATTATTCAAAAATTACATTATATTTCTAATTATTATAATTGCAATATTTATGCTAACAATGGTGACTTTATTGGTTTATTTTTCTGCTAATTATGTGGACCTACCAACAGATAAAGCAACAGCTGAGTATATTATAAAGCAGAATTATAAGGATATAAATGTAACAAATTTTATAAAACATAAGGGCTACGTTGAAGTGCTTGATAAAAATTTAGTTATCGTTATGGAAAATGGTAGTAAGCATAAAGTGGGATTTAAATACCCACAAAAATATTATCAGGATATGATTACTAACAATTTAAAGGATGGTTATTTTTATTCTAGTAAATATGGTACGAAGAAAGAGTTTATCCTAATTACAGCTATGCCAAATAGTATATTTGATGCTTATACATGGGGATTCGAACATAAGCAGCAATTAGAAGAGGTTAGTAAACGTAAGAATAATGGATTTACTTTTTTAACAATATTTCCATTTATAATATTTATATTTTTATTATCTACAATGGTACTTTATTCTAAACTTACATCAATGATGTTTGTAAAACCATTAAAAAAACTTTTAAAGGGTGTTAACACCGTAAAAAATGGAGAATATTCGACAAGGGTTGAAATTAATTCTTTAAACGAAATTGGTCAACTAAAGGATGCATTTAATTTAATGGCAGAAAAGATACAAGAGGAAAAGTTGCTTAAGGAAAAAGCAGAGCACAATAGGAAAAGGATGATACTTGATATATCACATGATTTAAAAAACCCATTAACAAGTATACTCGGATATTCAGAATTCTTATTAGAAAACAATGATATTGAAATAGAGGATAGAAATAAGTTATTAAAAGTTATTAACAACAATAGTAGACGAGCAAATGACCTAATTCAAGATCTATTTGAATTTTCACGTGTTGAAAGTACAGAATATAAATTAGATATAAGCAATCATGATATAGGCGAATTTTTACGAGAACTCATTGCAGGATATGTTCCAATTATGGAGCAAAAAGGCGTTTTATATGAATTTAGTATCACGGAAGATGAAGTGGAAATTCAATTTGATAGAAAGAACTTAGATAGAGCATTAAGTAATATTTTATTAAATAGCATTAAATATAATAGCCCAGGTATTACTATTAGTATCAAGCTTTTATTAGATAATAATGTTGCTTCAATTATTATTGAGGACAATGGAGTAGGAATACCTAAGGAATTTCAAGGAAACATTTTTGAACCTTTTGTTCGCGTAGATACTACGAGAAATTCTAGGAATGGTGGTACGGGGCTTGGTCTTGCAATATCAAAAGCAATAATTGAAAAACATGGAGGAAGTATAACTTTAGTGCAGGATATAAATAAGGGGTGCAAGTTTATAATAAAATTAAATAAGAGCATAGATAATATATAGATTAGGAGTTTTAAATATAAGCTAGCTGCACTTTGCCTTTTAGGTAGGGTGCAGCTTAATATGCTTTTATATCATCTATTTATTTCTATTTACTTTGTTAATTTCTTTATCAAGATTCTTTATACGATTTTCTACTTTTTTTAAGGCATTACAGTAATCTAATAAAGACGAATCAATACGACTATTACTTTTGAAGATTGAATATAATTCTTTTCCAAGATCTCGATAGAGATTATCCATATTATTTTCTTCAGAATGGAGTTTATATTTAAGTTTGGATATTTCAATAAAATCTTCAGATTTGTTTGATAAAACCTCAATTCCGTTGCTTATTGAATCTTTAATTTTGTATAAATTAGGGCCTGAAGGCATAACACTTCCTCCTTTTATGGTATAATTTAAATTAAATGGGTAGACTCAATAACATACTATTTATGAGAATGCGTATATGTGACTAATAAATGCTTGTACACCAATAAATATATTTAATTTGTTATAGATTATAAAATTGTTAATTTTAATATGGTGGTGATAATGTGAATAATAGAGAAAGACCGATAGGATTTTTTGATTCAGGAGTAGGCGGAATAAGTGTGTTAAAAGAATCTTTAAAAGTGCTTCCAAATGAAAATTTTGTTTATTTTGGAGACTCATTAAATGCACCCTATGGAACTAAAAATGTAAATGAGGTTAGAAAATTAACTTTTAAAGCGGTAGATTTTCTTTTGGAGAAAGGCGTAAAAGTAGTAGTGATTGCTTGTAATACTGCTACTAGTGCGGCTATTGATGCACTTAGAAGGCAATATAAAGATATACCTATAATTGGTATAGAGCCAGCACTAAAGCCTGCTGTAGAAGTTAGCAGGGGTAAAAGTGTAATTATTATGGCAACGCCGATGACTTTAACTGAAAAAAAGTTTGATAATTTAATGAAGTTGTACAATAAAGAAGTCGATATAATACCCTTGCCTTGTGCTGGCCTAGTTGAGCTTATCGAAAATGGAATTATAGATGGCGATGAAATTAATGAGTACTTAAAAGGAAAGTTAAAAGAGTTTAGTCATTTAGATGTAGCAGCTATAGTACTTGGGTGTACTCATTATCCATTTATAAAAAAAGAATTAATTAAGATCGTTGGAGAAAAAACTATTATAATTGATGGAAGTATAGGCACTGTGAATCAACTAAAAAGACAACTTACTCGTAATAATCTCTTAAATGAAAAAAAGACAAAGGGTATTGTAACTATATATAGTTCCTCTACGAATGATAATACAATAGATTTAAGTTATAAACTATTAAAATTATAATTTTATTAAAAGGACTTAAGAGAAATTATTGTGTATATAAAAGCAGTTTAAGACTAATTAAATTAGTTTTAGGCTGTTTTTGTTTTTAATAGTGTATGTAATATATATCTAAAATTAAATTAATTATAGCAATAGTATGACTTGGTGAATAGTATAAACTATACAAAGAAACAACAGAAATAAGGTGATATAATGAGAGTATTTCAATTGAAAAAAGATAATGAATACTACGTAGATCAGGATACATTTAATATGAAAATTGAAAGGATAAATAAAATTAATTGCATAACTATAGACAATCCCGTGCAAAATAATTGCTTATGTGTTATAAATCATTTAGTATGTAAATTTGAAGAGAATAAGAACACTGCGCATTTAATTATTACAAATGATGATAAACAATTGAAAGATACAACTACATTAGGGGGGTTAAATATTGGCTATAAGTATGATAAAGGAGAACCCTTAGATAACTTAGAAATAGATATAGTTAATATTGACATAAATCGAGAAATAGACATGCTAGAAAAATATTCTTTGATAATACTTCCTGGAGGAAATATCCAAATAAAATTAGAAGAACCACAAGAAAAAATGAGTTTAAGAATAAGCGTTGGTAAGGAAAATATTGAATAGGATGACATTCTTAAAAATAGGTAGGGCTTACTAATTATTTTTAAGGATGTCCTTATATATATATAAAACAGTAAATGATATAAAATGTGATATAATTTATAATGAATACATAACAAAAGGAGAGGTAAATATATGAATCCAATAGTAACAATTAATATGCAAGATGGAAAAGTGATAAAGGCTGAATTATATCCAGAGGTTGCACCAAACACGGTAAATAATTTTATTAGCCTTATAAATAAGGGCTTTTATAATGGACTTGTTTTTCATAGAGTAATCCCAGGGTTTATGATTCAAGGGGGCTGTCCTGAAGGAACAGGCGTTGGTGGACCAGACTATTCTATAAAGGGTGAGTTCTCTTCTAATAAATTTAAAAATGATTTAAAACATTCAACTGGTGTTTTATCAATGGCTAGATCTAATGATTCAGATTCAGCAGGAAGCCAGTTTTTTATTATGGTGGCTGATTCTTATCATTTAGATGGAAGTTATGCAGCTTTTGGTAAAGTAACTGAGGGATTAGAGTATGCTTTAGAAATAGCTAAGGTCGAAAGAGATTTTAGAGATAAACCAAACAAAGAGCAAAAGATAAAAGATATGAGTGTTGATACTTTAGGAATTAAGTACAGTGAACCAAAAAAAATAAAGTAGATATATATAAATAAAATAATAAATTGTAGGGGGAATATAGTGTGGATCTTATTAATGAAAAAGTTATCCTTGCATATGGACTAACTGGTGCAGAGGAAGAAAAATTTAATGATTTACTAGTAAAACAAAATATATTACCTTGCAGAATAATTGAGAAAAACATGGGTAATGTAACAATTAGGGAAGTATTACGAGATATTAAAAAAATAGAGGGTAATACTGAATTACCTAATGAAAAACTACTTATATTTAGTAACTTTGCGGATAAGAAATTGTATGAGCTAATTGACGATATAAGAAAAATTAAAAGCAGCGATACAATACTTGCAGCAGTTACACCAACATCTATTAACTGGACAGTTAGTTATCTTATGCAGCATCTAATTGCAGAAAGAGAAGCTTACAAGAAAAGCAAATAAAGTACATGGTTTGAAATATAAATCTTCTGCTATAAGCAGAGGATTTATATTTCGTTGTACATATAAATATAAATTTTAAATAAAAATTTTTATATATACCCGAAATGGTGTAAAATTATAAATAAATGATTAAAAACAATTATTCAATTAGAAAGGCGGAAAATTATGAGTAGAGTAGGAGACAGGATTAAACAAGTAAGAGAAACAAAAGAGGTAAGTCAAAAACAATTAGGTAAAAAAATTGGAGTTTCTGAAGGCTTTATTAATGATATTGAATTAGGAAAAAAAGTTATAAATGAAAAACTTTTAGAAAAAATATCTAAAATTTTAGGAGAAGAAATAGAAGATAGATCTGTGGCATTTGAAGATGCTTTGGAAAGTGAGGAAAGAAATCCAAAACTTGAGAGACCAATCGCAGGAAAAGTAAATGAAGTTTGGAATGATGCATTTAGTTCAGTTTTAAAAGATGTTGCTATTTATAAATATGATTTAGTTAAAGCGATAGGTAAGAAACAAATGCCAATAATATCAAATAAAGTAGAAGGATACGCTCAAGACAAAGTATTATTTTTAGAAATAGAAAATGATGATATGCTTGGGTTCAGAATTTGTAGTGGAGATATTGCTTTCGCACATTTGACTCATGAAATTGAAAACAATTCTATTTCATTATTAGATTATAATGGAGAAAGAGTATTAAGGCAGATAAAAAAACTAGATAGTAACAAAGTGCTGTTAATAAGTAATAGAATTTCATTAAAAACAGATACAGTTCCTCATAATGACATCAAGGTAATTGCAAAACTAGATAGCATACAGTTTAAGTTATAATTATTTTTTTATAATAGATATACTATTTATAAATGAACTTTACATTAAATATAGAATAAAAATGATTAATTAATAATTAATAGTATTAACAAAACACTACTGATAGTTTATAATAGAAAGTATGCATGAAGTATGAAGCATGTAATAATGGGGAATTAACTATTGATTTGAAAATAAAGGATAATTAGTAGAGGAACAAGGGGGGAATAGTATTATGAAAGGAACAGTAGTAGCTACTTGGATGAAAACTTGTAGAAAACTTTATGGCGACGATACGGTTAATAATGCGATGAAATCTGTGGGGTGGAAGTCTCGGAAAATATTTTCACCGGTGGAGAACATAGATGACAGCCAAGTTAAAAATGTAATTGGCGATATATCTAAAAGCCAAAATATACCTATTGATGTATTATGGAGAACAATAGGAAAAGATAATTTGGCTGCGTTTCATAGAGATTTTCCTGCATTTTTTAACACTGAAAATGTATATTCGTTTTTAAAATCGTTGTTTGATATACATGTTGTAATGACAAAAAAATTTGCCGGGGCCAAACCACCGTTAGTAGGGATAACTCCTATTTCAAGTAGGGAAGCTATTTTTACTTATAATTCTAAGAGAGCGATGTTTGATTATTTTTTAGGACTATTAGATGGTACATGTGAGTATTTTAATGAAAAGGTTCAAATTGAGCAATTGGATAAAACTTCAGATAGCCTAAGTTTAAAGCTTACATTTGATAAGGATATTTATTATAAAAAAACATATAAAATTAATAAAATCCTATCATTAGGCTTTATTAATAATACTTATGGTAAAGTAGGCCTATTTACATTTATTGTAGCTTTAATTGGGGCAATGATGTTAATTGGTACAGGTGATATTATAAAAGTATTAGGCTTCTCTATCATTTCTGGAGCAGCATCAAGTCTTGCGTCGTTTATAATGGGAAGACCTGCAAAGCTAATTATGCAAACTATAGACCAGATTAATAGCAATAATTATGTTGAAGATGGAGATATTGTAACTTGCGATGAGTACGAAGAGTTATACGAAAATATTAAGAAATATAAAAAAGGATTTAGAGCAGATTTTGTTGAGTTTAAAGGTGTAACTGATGAGATGGATACTTTTGCACAAAATATAAATACGATTTCTAGTAGAATGAAAGATACTTCAGAGGATATATCAGGAGTAGTTGAACAAATGGCAGATACATCTGTAAGTCAAGCTGAGAGTACTGAAAATGCTGTTTTAATCTTAAATGATAATATTAGATCGCTTAAAGATATTGTTAAAAATGAGAATGACAACAAGGACGAATTAGAAAAAGCTCTTGGTAAGATAAACAATAGCTATGAAAGTGTAAATAAAACAAGTAAAAATATACTTGGAACTTTAGAAAAATTTCAAGAAGTTAAAGATAATGGGATAAAGCTTGAAACTAAGGCTCATGACATAACAAGCATAGTATCGATTGTTTCTCAAATTTCTGAGCAAACAAACTTACTTGCTCTTAATGCATCCATAGAGGCTGCGCGTGCAGGCGAACAAGGAAAAGGATTTGCTGTTGTCGCAGATGAAGTTAGAAAGCTTGCAGAACAGTCTAAGAGTGCTGTGGAAGAAATCAACAGCAATTTGATTGAGTTTGTTAAGGATATAAATGTACTTGTTGATAAAATTGGTGATCAATATGATATTTTGCAAAATGAGACTAAGGGTCTAGAGGACGTAAGAGATATAAGTTATGAGGCCACTATGTCTGTTAGAACAGTTTCAACAGCAATGATAGATACTATAAATGATTTAGATAGAGAAGCTAAATCTATTGCAAACATATATGAAACAATAGAGTCCTTAGCCGCAATTTCAGAAGAAAATTCTGCATCATCAGAAGAGGTAAGTGCAAGTGTTGGAACTTATACAAATGAAATTAAGAAGCTAATAGACAGTATATATGAGTTCAAAAAGATAACAAGTTCATTTAAAGAGGATTTAAAGAAATATAAGATATAGTTATTATTAGGGAAGCAGGGAAAAGAAGATGGAACAATTACAAAAGAAAGCCGTAACATATCAATGGAAAGATATTATTAAAAGAGGAATGTTTGCATTAAGCATACCATTAATAAGTTTGACTTATCCTCTGATCAATCAATATAGAGGAAATACTAACGACTTATTTACATTTGTAGATAAACTCATACCTTTTAATAAGTTTTTTATATTACCTTATATATCTTGGTATATATTTATAGCTATATTTTCAGTTGTATTATGTATATATGATAAAGAAAAGTATTTTAGACTACTTATAACGTTAGACCTAGGTATGATTATGTGCTACATAATATACTATTTTTATCCGACATATGTTCCAAGACCAATAATATTAGGAACAGATTTTTTTAGCAATTTGGTTTTGAGTTTATACGCGGCGGATAACCCCTACAACTGTTTTCCTAGTATTCATGTTTTAAATTCAGTGCTTATAACTTTGTATATTTATGAATCTGAAATGGTTAGTAAATGCATAAAGGGGATTTGTAGTATTATGTCTTTCTCTATAGTTTTATCTACTATGTTTATAAAGCAACATTATTTTGCAGATGTTATTGCGGGCATAATTTTTGCTTTCATTTTATATTTTTGTTTTAAAAATTTGAAATTTAATTTTCATAAAGATGAAAGCATAACTTATATAGAATAATTAAAGGTCTCCATGATTAAATCATGGAGACCTTTAATTATTAGAAGATGAAACAGGTTACAATGGTATTTGTTATACTCCACTTAAGTTAAAATCGGGTATAAAATCAGGCGAGGAAGTTCCACTATCTTGAACAAAACATTTTGTTATCCCTAAGGTTAAGCAGTAATTTATTAAAGCATCATAATGATTCTGGTTTAGGGCCTTGTTTATTTCAGGAAAGTTAGCTTCTACATGTATAGGGGTATATTGATTCATTAAGCTAATATAAACATCATCATTAAAGGTAGCGTGTATAAAGTCTATTATTTTTTTAGAATCAAATAATAAGCCAGGCAGCATTAGATGTCTAATTATTACTCCCTTTTGAATTATCCCATTATCATCAAATTTTACTTTCCCTACTTGAGAGACCATTTCAGTAATAACTTTACTTGCAGTATTAAAATAATTAGGTGCTTTTGAATATTTAAGAGCATATTTGTCTGCATAATATTTTAAGTCTGGCAGGTAAACATCAATGAATCCTTTGAGTGATTTAATGGTGTCTATATTTTCATAGCCATTTGAATTATAGAGAATAGGAATACTAAGACCACTTTGTTTAGCTAGTTTTAAGGATTCTATTATCTGGGGAACATAGTGAGTTGGCGTAACCAAATTTATATTGAGTGCTCCTCTTTTCTGCTGCTCTAAAAAAATTTCACTAAGGCGATTTATAGATATTGTTTTTCCATAGCCATCATGACTTATTTTATAATTTTGGCAAAATACGCATTTCAGATTACAATGTGAAAAAAATACAGTGCCAGAACCTAATTCACCTGAAATGCAAGGTTCTTCCCAATAATGCAAAGAAACTTTAGCTACTTTTATATAACCAGAAGCGTTGCAATAGCCTAATTCATCATCTAATCTATTAACAAAACATTTCCTAGGACATAAATTGCATTTTTTTAGTATCTCTAAAGAGGATAAGTCATCTAATTTTTCTGTGCTTTTATTTATCATTTTTATCTCCTTGCTTTATAATTACAAGTCTTAGAATATATAAGAATTGTACAACTTTGATATATACAATGTCAATTTTGTCTTTTAGTAGTTTTCTTATAAAACAAAATGCATTGAATTAAAAATATAAAACTTATTGCACCAAAACCAGGATAGAGGACTTTTATTAGAGTTTTAAAGCCAATTTGAGAGATAGGCAAAGCTACAACAACTATTAATAAAACAGCTTTCTTATAAGAAACATCAAACTTTTTCTCTAGAGTTTTTCCAACACTATAGATATTGGAAACTTCAGTTGAAAACATTTCACAAAAGATTATGCAAAGTAGAAGAATTTGCATTAACATTCCAAAGCGGTGTGTTATATAAAGAAGGGGAATTTCATATTTGAAAATTTGAGGAATATTTAATAAAAGCATTGTATTTATCAAATAACATAAGATAGTTAGGCCTAAGGCCCCTATTATAACACCGGGAATAAGAACTCGTTTATATTTAATTTCTTGACTTAGGGGGACGAGTACACCGCTACAACATAACATATTAAAACCTGCATAAAGCAAAGCTGAAAAAAACCATTGAGCAGGTATTATGTTATTTTTATATGAGGGAATTTGCTTTATATAAGTAGCACTTACCATATCTTTGTAAAATAGCAAATATAAAATGAATATAGTTACAATAATTGTAATTAAGGCTGGAACTATAAATGAATTTATAGTTATTAATCCTTTAGTATCCTTAAGTACGGTATATAAAGAGATTATAGCCATAAGTAAAATTCCTACCCATTTTGAAATACCAAAATATTGGTGAAGAAGTGCACCACTTCCAGCGAGAATTACGGCGGCACCACTTACTAAGAAAAAACTTGTGAAAACATCTGTGATTATACCGAAAAAACCTGGGCTCACGAGAGCTATAAGCTCGGTATAGGAACTTAATTTATGTTTTAGGCTAATAGAAACAATGATTGAACTTACTATAATATAAATTAAACAACATACAAGAATCCCATAAAAACTCACATATCCATAAGTACTGAAAAATTGAGTTATTTCCTGACCAGAAGCAAGTCCTGCACCTACTATAGTACCAATAAATACAGCCGCGGTTTGAAATATTAAACCAATTGTTTTTTTCAAGATATCTCCTCCACAAAATTATTAAATTTAGAGTCACACTTAAATAAGATGCTTGTATTTATAAATATATGTGTGTTATTTAATAAAAAACAATTATTTTAATGAAAATAATAATTTTATAAATTAAAAATTTAGTTTGAGGGAAACTATAATATAACAAATTATTTTTAATTATAAATATTAAGTATATTTATAATTAAAAATGAATTGAAAGGAGTGGAAATATTGAAAAAATTTTTAAGTTGTTTATTAATACTATTTTGTATTTTGTCGATCGCGGGATGCTCAAATAAAAAGGAAGAAGATAATCCAAAAGTAAATACATTTGAAATTAAAACTGCAACCAATGTAGTTTTAAGTTATATGAATTTTATAATGAAAGAAGATTTTGAAAATGGTAAAAAATTATATACTAAGGAGTTGTATCGTAAAGCTACTGATTTGCCAATTAGCAATATGAAGATAAAAGGTTATAAAGTTACAGAAAGTAATGAGATTGGAAGAAGTGGAGTTTTTAAGGTAAGGGTTACTAGGACGTCTATAGGTAGTTCGTTATCTTGCGTGGATGAATATTCTATTAAAATTGTTAAGGATGGAACCGAATATAAAATAAGCGAAATTACGAATACACCACAAAAGGAAGCTTTCCTAGAAGGTACAGGTATTAGATTTAGAGATAAAAAAAATGTAAAGACAAATTTAATTATTGATGTATCTGGAATCCCTAAATATGCATACTCGAAGGATGATGGAGCAAGGCTATATAAAATAATGGTACCATTAAAAGAATTTGGACCCATGAATTTTAGCTATGAAGGAGATAAAATTGCATTTAGTACTTATAACAAAAATTCATTTATAGGGATTGTCAATATCGATGAGGGTCTTGAAGTTCAGGGGAATGCAGAAAAATCATCAGGTCAATCATCACAAGGTGGAGGATCTGGGGTAATGGCTAAAGAAAAACCAATCGGAAAGGATTTAATACCAATAGATTTATTATTTGATTGCAAGGTCGAATTTATGACATTTTCAATGGATGAAAAATTTTTGCTTGTGCAATATAATAGTGAAAAAACAGGGAAATGTATTAGAGTTTATAAAGTAGACAATGGGGATATGATCCCAGTTAATTTTGAAAAAGATTATCCTGTAGAAAAGGTTCAAATAATATTTTCTTCTTTCGGCGAGGATAATATGACATATGAAGTAGTCCCTAAACCAAGTAGTAATGGAGCAGAAGGAGATATTATTGGAAAATGGAAATTAAGTTTAAAGGATTTTACTGTAAAAAAACTATAATTAATACACTCACTATGGAGATAAGGTATAATTAACATAAGTTTAGAAAACAGATAACTAGTCTAACGGCTAGTTATTTGTTTGAATATTTTTTAAAAAAGAAAGGAAGACGTTAGTGGAAAATTTATGGAATGATAAAAGATATTTTAGTTTAAATTATTTTTTAAGGGAAAAGTTCGGTAGTAAGGTTTTTAAAATTGCTTTAGATGCTGGTTTTTCTTGTCCTAATAGAGATGGAACTATTAGTAGTGGTGGGTGTCTGTTTTGCAGTGAGAGGGGCTCCGGAGATTTCGCTGGTAATAGAAAGTTTTCTATTACTAGACAATTTGAGGATATAAAGATTATGATGAGTAAGAAATGGAAATCCGGAAAGTATATTGCTTATTTTCAGGCGTATACAAATACATATGCAAGCGTTGATGTGTTAAGGGAAAAATATGAGGAAGCAGTATTACAAGAGGGTGTAGTGGCACTTGCTATAGCTACACGGCCTGATTGTTTAGATAATGATGTATTAGACTTAATAGAGGAATATTCGCATAAAGTGTACACGTGGATAGAATTAGGACTGCAGACGAGTTCTGATGAAAGTGCAAAAATTATTAATAGAGGTTATAAGTTACATAAATTTGAAGAGACTTTGGTTGAGCTTAATAAAAGAAATATTGATGTGGTGGTTCATACTATATTTGGTCTTCCTGGAGAAAGTGCCAAGGATATGCTTAAAACAATAGATTATGTTTCACATAAAGATATAAAGGGGATAAAGCTACATTTGCTTCATCTTATGGAAAATACGCCTATGGTTGAGCTCTATAAGCAAAAAAAACTTGAATTTTTAAATCAAGATGAATATGTAGATATTATTTGTAAAACAATTACTATGCTTCCTCCGAATATGGTTATACACAGACTAACAGGGGACGCACCAAGGGAGTTATTAATAGGTCCTATGTGGAGTTTAAAAAAATGGGAAGTATTAAATGCTATAGATAACAAACTAAGGGAGTTAGATTTATATCAAGGGAAAAACTTTATAGGTTGAAAATATTAATAAACAAATACTAGATTACTATAGTACCAATTTGTGTCTTTCTACAAATTTACTTTACCACTTTTGGGGGTATTGGGAATAGATAAATATGATTTAAAGGATTACAATATAGGTATATTGAAAATCATTTAAAACAAACATATAGGGGGAATATATTATGTCAAGTTTATCATTAAGGCACATATACAAGGTTTACGATGGTAATGTAACAGCGGTTAAGGATTTTAATCTTGAAATAGAAGATAAGGAGTTTATAGTTTTTGTAGGACCGTCAGGTTGTGGTAAATCAACAACTTTAAGGATGATAGCAGGTCTTGAAGAGATATCAAAAGGTGAAATATATATTGGCGATAAAGTCGTAAATGACGTGGCACCTAAGGATAGAGATATAGCAATGGTTTTTCAGAACTATGCATTATATCCTCATATGACTGTATATGATAACATGGCATTTGGATTAAAACTAAGAAAAATGCCAAAAGATGAAATAAAACAAAAGGTTACGGATGTAGCTAAAACGCTTGATATAGAACATTTACTTGACAGAAAACCAAAGGCATTATCAGGTGGACAAAGGCAAAGGGTAGCACTTGGAAGAGCGATAGTTAGAAATCCGAAGGTATTCTTAATGGACGAGCCACTATCAAATTTGGATGCTAAACTTAGAGTACAAATGAGAACGGAGATATCAAAATTACACCATAAACTTCAAACAACATTTGTATATGTAACGCATGATCAAACAGAAGCTATGACAATGGGAACAAGAATAGTTGTAATGAAAGATGGACTAGTTCAACAAGTAGATACTCCACATAATATATATGAGCACCCAGTTAATATATTCGTTGCTGGATTTATAGGAAGTCCTCAAATGAACTTTATGGACGCTAAGATTTTAGAGCAAAATGGAAAAATTGTTATTACTTTTAATAATGAAACTATAGTGATTCCAGAGGATAAAGCTAAAATTATAAGAGAAAAAGCGTATATAGGTAAAACCGTTGTAATGGGAATAAGACCGGAAGATATTGATGACGGGATTACTTTCCTTGAGGAACATAAAGATTCAATAGTAGAGGCTAAAGTTGAGGTTGTAGAGCTTATGGGAGCAGAGACTAATATTTATATGTCAAAAGGAGATACAAATATTGTTGTAAGGGTTAATGGATCATCTACGGCTAAAGTTGGAGATAAAATTAAAATTGCTTTGGATGCAAATAAAATTCATATATTTGATAAAGAAACTGAAAACACTTTAATCTAGGGGGCAACTGAAAATGTACAATTTTACTGAATTCTTAAAGAATTTAAGTCATTCTTCAAAAATACCATTTAATGTAGTTACCGAGGATGGTAATTCACTATATATTAGCGACTTAGATATTAAAAATTCACATATAACTAGCTTTACTATTATGCTTGGAAGAGTTACAAGCATAATTAGTTTAGAAAAGCAGTATGAAAATTGTACAGCTTTGCTCAAATATACTATAGAAAATAAGTATACCCAATTTTTTTTATCTAAGGAACAGGCAGTTATTGATATCTTAGAGAATAGAGAAATTTCAATTGATAACATTAATATAAATTTGCCTTTTCTTAAAAATGGATGTTATGTCATATTAATAAGTGTTAATGGAAGCAAGTATGAGGCTTTAAGCATTATAAAACAAATATATGATAATGAGGAAGTCGTGAGTCTAATATATAACGATAACATTATTGTGATTGGCGAATTTGCTGAAGTACAGCAACATATAGAAAGTATTAAGGAGTCTATCGCATCTGATTTGTATTGTGAATGTTATGTAAGTTACGGTGATATAAATTATGATATAAGGGGAATTAAGAAGGCGTATAATGATGCAGCCGAGTGCATGATACTTGGTAAAAAGTTTGATATAAAAGATCATATATTTAATTACAATAAGATGTTATTTGAGAAAATTGTATATAATGTAGATGCTAAAATTAAGCGGGAACTGTTATACATGTTAAAAGATAAATTTGATGCTTTTGATAGTCAAATGATAGTAACAATTGAGCAATTTGTAGAGTGTGGTCTTAATATAAGTGACGCTGCTAGAAAGTTGTATGTGCATAGGAACACCTTGATTTATAGACTAGATAAGATTAAGAAAGAAACAAATTTTGATATTAGAGATTTTAAAGATGCATCAGTGTTTCTTATAGCATTTTTAATATGGAAAGGAAATAAGGTAGAGTAACTTTTTTTCTTAGATGCGAAATAACGAAAGTATATATTGCTGTAAATGCGTTCACATCGCTAGGTAATTCTAAAATCTGTTTTATTTACAACTGCTAAAAAACACAAACTCGCTATAATCTGTACCCTTTGTCAAGGACAATTTGAAAAAAACTATAC
>ERZ1463033.72-NODE-72-length-15589-cov-7.295417_pt1 | contig 15589 bp, 14 predicted proteins | sample MGYA00564481_ERZ1463033 | MGnify/ENA primary metagenome ERZ1463033 (study PRJEB39244, sample SAMEA3635150) | Helicobacter pylori | study: EMG produced TPA metagenomics assembly of PRJEB11511 data set (Assembly of a 5300-year-old Helicobacter pylori...
TTCCGATCTTGGCTTTGCTATCGAATGTATGAAAGTTGTCGCAATTGTTACATTGCTATTTACGTCTCTACAATGTTTCCTCGGGTATAGATTATTTAAGGTTTGGGTTGCTGTTTGTGGATTTTTTATATTTGGAATAATGGGTGGAGTAGTCAGTAATGCTATTTCGGACAACGTAGGGATGACAATGATTATTGGCATACTATCTGCTTTGTTAGGTGCATTTATAGCATTTAAATTGTATAAAGTAGGTATTTTTATAGTTTGTGGTTTTATGGGATTCTTAATAGGATATATATTTACACGGACTATTACTGTAGGAATTATTATGGCATTGGTTTTAGGAGTATTAAATGTTTTTTTTGTAAAAACAATAATAATTATTTCCACAAGTATATCAGGTGGATTAATTGCCGGAATAAGTTTAGCTAGAGTATTAGGAATAAACAGTTTTGCAATTAGTATAAGTATAGGTATTTTGTTTGCTATATTTGGAATGTTAGTGCAATTTACAACAAATAGGAAAATCATTAATGCAAATGGAGGTAACTCACAAAATAATGCTCCAATTGTTTCATCAATAAAAGATTCATCTATAAAACAAAGTAGTGGTCTTTTGTCAAAAGTAAAAAATAAAATTGACATAGAAAATTCAGCTGTTATGGAAAAAGCAACTGGGATAACATTGGATGAAGTATCAGTGAATCTTGAGGGAGCATTATATTCTATTAAAGACTTAAAATATATCATGCCATTTGCTGAATATATTTTATACTTTGTATGCTTTATATCAATTATGTATCCTTTATTCATGGTTAAGGGGTTAATAGAGGGTAATATTACATTGTTACTAGTTATAGGCATCTTATGTTTTGCAAAGAAAAAGTATAATGCTATTGCTATATCCTTCTCACTTGTTACAATTTCGAAATTAGTAATGATAATAATGTTATCATATCCTATAGATAATTTACCTAGTGTATTAATTGATACAGTAGTTACAGGATACATTTCATTTGTAGCATTGAAATATTTTTTTAGATCAGAGAGTGTCATTAGTTGTAAAAATAGGGTGGTAGATTCGGTTAATAAAAAAATGATAAATGGAAAGAAGAAAATAAAAAAGCTACATCAAAAAAATGAGCTTAAAGATAGTATTCGTTGCTTAAACTGCGGTGAAATGAACAATGTAACTAATAATTTTTGTAGAAACTGTGGTGAAAAATTATCTGAGAAAATAAAGTGAAAAATAAGTTTCTTATAAATTAAATGAACATTTCTGAAATATATATTTCTGTTGTATAATAGAAATATATATTGTAGGGAATAAATTAGGAGGTGCTAAATATGAAGTTTATTAAGGATGACGAATTTATACGAGGCAATTGCCCAATGACTAAGGAAGAAGTAAGAATATTAAGTGTAGTAAAGCTAGAGCTTGAAGAAAATTATAGGGTAATAGATATAGGTGCTGGAACGGGATCCGTAAGTATTCAGATAGCTTTGATATGTGAAAAGGGTGAAGTTATAGCTATAGAAAAAGATAATGAGGCATTAGAAGTTTTAAAACAAAATAAAGTAAAGTTTAAGGCGAGTAATCTTCAGATAATAAAGTCAGAGGCTATGGAGACAGAGGCAAATATAAAAGGAGAATTTGATGCTATATTTGTTGGTGGAAGTGGTGGGAATATAGCTGAAATTATTGAAAAATATGGAGATAAACTTAAAAAAGGCAAAAACATTGTTTTAAATTTTATAACTATAAATAATGTATACAAGGCTATGGAAGCTTTAAAGAGCTTAAATTATAAAGTTGAATGTGTACAAATCCAAGTAAGTAAGACAAAAGGGAAGAGTTATATGTTGATGGCTAATAATCCCATATTCATTGTGACTGGGAAAAAGCAATATGTGTAAGGGGCGGTAGTATTATGGGATATGGTAAACATTTCAAAGGTGGGTTTAATTTTAAAGTGATCTTTATATCTTTAATGGTAATTGTTATATTTGTGTTAGGAATTGGTATGTATAAAGCAAAAGCAAATGGTAAAATAGTACATATAACTAATCAAAAACAAATGAAGGAAGATAAAATTCTTCCACAAAAATCTATAAAATATAAAAATAAAATATGGTATGCCATTGGTGATAGCATTACAGCACAAGACATATACCCAAAATACTTAAAAGAAGATTTGAAATTGAAAAGTTATGTTAATGATGGTATTATTGCTCAACAATTAGGTACAATGGCTGACAGAGTAACGTCTAAGAAACTAGCTGAAGTTGATTTGGTTACAGTATTTGGTGGAACCAATGATTATAGAAATGGAAAAGAATTAGGTACAATTAATGATGATGGGAATATTGATACTTTTTATGGAAATATACAGAAAGTAATTAATAAAATAAGAATTGCAAATCCAAGGGTTGAACTTGTTTTTATGACACCAATAAAGAGAGGTAAGTTTGGAGATCAACCAATATATCCCTCTCCCAATAGTAAAGGAATAAAATTAGAACAATATGTACAGGCTATAAAAGATGTATGTTCTAAAAATTCTATAAAAGTAATAGACTTATTTACTTTAAGTGGAATAGATAAAAGTAATTTATCTATTTATACACAAGATAATCTTCATCCAAATGAAGCAGGTAGTAAAATGATCGATCTAGTTATACAAAAGGAATTAGAAAAATAAGTTGTTTAACCATAGAAATATAGGAGAGGAATAATGGGGAATGTTTTAAAAAAAGTAGGTATAGGTATAATTATAATTATTGGAATCTTGTTAATAATTATTTTAATTATTTTTATTATTAACAAAATCAAGTTAAAACAAGAGTCTAATTTATTTAGACCATTAGGCAAAATGGTTACAGTAAATAAACATCAGATGCATGTTTATACTGAAGGTAAAGGAGAAGTCACTTTAGTATTTATGGCAGGAGGAGGAACTTGTTCTCCAACCTTGGATTTTAGAAGTTTATATTCAAGGCTAAGTGATAATTATCGTATTGCAGTTGTTGAGAAAGCAGGATATGGATTTAGCGAAACTGTTGATATTTTAAGAGATATAGATACAGTACTAGAAGAAACAAGAAAAGCTTTAATTTTAGCTGGAGAAAAAGCACCATATGTATTAGTTCCTCATTCCATATCTGGTATAGAGGCACTCTATTGGGCAAAAAAGTATCCAGATGAGATTACAGCTATTGTAGGATTAGACCCAGCTGTTCCAGCTGCATATGAGAACTTTCAAATGCCAAATAAAGTTGTTTTAAACTTGTCTGCATTTGCCGCTAAAATTGGATTAACGCGTTTTATACCATCTATTTGTAATAGCTCAGCAGCAATTAAATATGGTTCTTTAACAGATAATGAAAAACAAATATATAAAGCAATTTTTTATAGAAAAACGGCTACAAAAACAATGTTAAATGAGTGTATCTCTATGACTTTCTCATGTGTGAATCCAAATAAGAGATTGAAACATGAAATTCCTTTAAGAAATTCTAATCTCTTGCAAATATGAAATTCTTTTTCACTCACATTCTGCTTGCAGCCGGTTCGCTAGACTTCCTTGCTGGAATTCTTACAAGAATTTTATATTTGCAAAAGAAGAATTTTAAATGGAATTTCAATTGTTTCTGCTCTTCTTATTTGGAGTCACTTCCAGAGAAGTCATATTATGTAGTATCATAATGAATGTAAGAGTGATGGCATATAAAAAAATAATAAACTCAATTGTGAAAATAAAATAATGCTATATTCATAATATAATGTTTAACATTGCGGAGGCGTTAATTAATGAAAAATAGGATAAAAGAATTTCGTGAATCGCTCGGATTAACACAAGAACAATTAGGAAAACTTGTAGGTGTATCCAGACAAGCAATTAATTCCATTGAAACAGAAAAATTTGAGCCGTCTATATGGTTAGCCTATGATATTTGTAAGACATTTCATAGTCCTATAGAGGAAATTTTTCTGTTTAAAGAAAGTGTAAGAAAATCAAGAGCACAACAAAGTAGGGGTGTAGTTTAAATGGCATTAAGACAAATTAGACTTTTCGATGATGAAATATTAAGAAAAAAGAGCAGAGCAGTCGAATTGGTAGATGATAAAATAAGACAAATACTAAGTGATATGGCAGAAACTATGTATAATACAGAAAATGGTGGAGGATTGGCAGGCCCACAAGTAGGAATATTAAAACGATTAGTTGTAATGGATATGGGGCAAGGACTTATAAAACTAGTTAATCCAAGGATAATTAAGCATGAAGGCATTCAAGAAGTTACAGAGGGATGTTTAAGCATTCCAAATACATTTGGAAAGTTAAAAAGACCTGCAAAGATTACGGTACAAGCATTGGATGAAAATGGTAATGAGATTATATTGACTGGTACAGGAAATTTAGCGAAATGTTTTTGTCATGAAATAGACCATTTAGAAGGTATTCTTTTTACTGATTTAGTTACTGAATATATAAAGTAATGTTATTTAACATATATAATTATAATAAGGTCTTATTGTTTTAAGGAGGTTTAATTTGAATAAGATAAATAATTTAATTATAGAAATGTTTGATTTTGATGAAGGTGCGCCAGAATTAATTCAACATTTTATAAAGGTACATGAGTTTGCTAAGCTAATTGGAGACATGGAAGAAATTACATCTAATGTTATGGAGATCTTAGAGGTGGCAGCCATTGTTCATGACATAGGGATTAAAGTTTCTATGAAAAAATATGGGAAATGTAATGGTAAGCTTCAGGAACAGGAAGGACCTAGTTATGCAGAGAAATTATTAAACAGACTTGAATTTAATAAGGAGGTAATTGAGAGAGTGAGTTATCTAGTAGCTCATCACCATACTTATTCAAATATTGATGGGATTGATTATCAGATTTTAGTAGAGGCTGATTTTCTTGTAAATTTATATGAAAATAATAATGATAAAGAGACTATACAAAATACTTATAACAAAATTTTCAAAACTGGAGCAGGACGAAAACTTTGTTGCCATATGTTTATGATAAAAGACTAAAACTTACTAAAGATAAGTTATGTATAGACAAGTAAATCTATACCAATTTTCAAATCAATATATATTCATAAGATTATTAGAATTATCTTAGTGTTATATAATTCGTCCGCCGCTTTTTTATCCAAAGGATTGGATTCCAGTTTTTTTAGGGTTGGTATTAATATAGTTAAGTCCTTTGTATCTAATAATTTATTTAAATTTGAATTATTAGTTAAAACATCTTTTAACATTGTTAATGATGCTAATAAATCATCATTTTTCTCATAATAAGATGTAAGTGGATAAAAACTACATACGCAGCCTAAATCATATGATAATAAACTTACATCAACCACTCTATCATATTTTGAAGTCTTTAAGTTTTCAATAATATTATCTATACCGTCAAGATACATATTAAAATACATTTCATTATTCTGTTGTTTTTGTTTTAATTGAAATCTATTATTGGTAAATTGAAAAATATTTATGCATAAAGAAAATACCATTAATGACAGAATATGTTTGTTTTAGAGCCCATAAGTACCTCCATATTTAATCTGTAGTTTCTGTGAATTTAAAATCAACTTTTATAATAAGTATATCATACAGATAAATATTATAAAGCGCTATGGGATTCCATTAAAGATTGTAAAATATAAAAGAAGAATAATCTATATGTGTATATGAAGTCAAACATATTGATATAGTGCTTAAAATGCTGGAACCTTTGAGTAAAACTGATTTTTTTGAATAAATGGAGTTTTGCTACAAAATATGAGCAAATTGATTAATAAATGATACATATAAAAATATAATTATGATTCCATGTATGAAATAGTTATTATTGAAAAGTATAGTATAGAAAGGGGAGTGTTAAATGAGTAGTAAATTAACTGCAACTAAATTGAAAATGGACGCTCTTGGGAATAATGATATAGAAGCAGGAGCTGAAATTTATAGCAATCCTGAAATAAAAAACAAAATAAAGAATAAACTAATAAAGAAAGAGCCTAAATAGGGCTCTTTCTCATGTTTGGGGTGAAAGGCAGCGTTAACCAGTCATGATTTCCTACAATACAATTTCGTTCCAAAGGAACGAAGAGCCCCTTCTTTTGAATATAGAATACATAACAAAATGAACTTCCTCCGAAAGTGACTCCAATAAGAAGTGCAGAAACAATTGAAATCCCATTTAGAAATTCTTCTTTCGCTAATAGAAAATTCTCGTAAGTCTGGCAGAAGGCCAGGCTAGTGAACCGGCTGCAAGCCGAATGTGAACGATAGAGAATTTTATATTCGCAAAAGATTAGAATTTCTTAATGGTATTTCATGTTTCAAACTCTTATTGGAGTAACGCAGGAGGAAGTTCATAGGACTACACTTTTTTATTTTGAAGTTAGGTACCCTTCATTCATTAGAAGCTCAGCAGATAATACTGCGCCACCCGCTGCACCGCGTAGAGTGTTGTGAGATAAACAAACAAATTTATAATCAAATATTTTGTCCTCGCGTAGTCTACCAAGTGATATTCCCATACCTTTTTCAATATTCCTGTCGAGTCTTGTTTGAGGTCTATCATTTTCTTCAAAGTATGTTAAGAAATGATCAGGAGCAGTTGGAAGCTTCAAATCTTGTGGTTTTCCTTTGTAAGTTGCCCATTTTTCTAAAATAGTTTCTTTTGATGGTTTATTTTCAAAGGAAACAAACACTGCAGCTAAGTGACCATCAGCAACAGGGACACGTATACATTGAGTTGAAATTATAGGGTCCTTTGCATTAACTACTTTATCATTTTCTATATGGCCCCAAATTTTAAGTGGTTCTTGCTCACTCTTTTCTTCTTCTCCACCTATATATGGAATAACATTATCAAGTATTTCTGGCCAGTCTGAGAAAATCTTACCAGATCCAGATATAGCTTGATATGTGCAAACTAATATTTTTGTAGGCTTATATTCTAGAAGAGCACTTATAGCAGGAACATAACTTTGAATTGAGCAGTTGGGTTTTACTGCAATAAAACCTCTTTTAGTTCCCAGTCTCCTTCGTTGTGCATCAATTAATTTGAAATGGTCTGAATTTATCTCAGGAATAACCATTGGAACATCTGGAGTACTTCTATGTGCAGAGTTATTTGAAACTACAGGAGTTTCAGCTTTTGCATATTTCTCCTCAATTTCACGTATCTCATTTGCAGGCATATTAACAGCGCAAAATACGAAATCTACCTCACTGCTTATAACATCCACTTCGTTTATGTTTTTTATTACTATGTTTTTGACGTTTTCAGGCATTGGGACATCCAATTTCCATCTTTTATTTACTGCGTCATAATAAGTTTTACCCACAGAGTTCTCACTAGCAGCAATAACAGCTATTTCAAAATAAGGGTGATTTTCAAGTAGTGTAACAAGACGTTGACCAACAAATCCAGTTCCACCTAATAATCCGACTTTTAGTTTTTTCATTGTATTAATACCTCCGATTCTAATGATGTACAAATGTGTAAAATTATAATTATTACACATGAATATATTCATATTCATGTTTTACTAGGAATAGTAATAATAAACAGAAAAAAAATATATATGTTACTATTATAAATGATTATAATGTTTAAAAGTATATACTTCAAGTAATTTATTATATAGAATGGGTAGGGATAACAAATTTGTAGCTTTATAATCAAGTAATAAGTTATAGAACTTTTTATAAAAGTCTAAGAGAAATGGGGAATTAAATTGGCTAAAAATGATAAAAATAAAATTAAACTTTATGGATTTAACAATTTAACAAAATCATTAAGTTTTAATATTTATGATGTTTGTTATACAAAAACAATTGAGGATAGAAAAAAATATATAGAATATATCGATGAACAATATAATGCTGAGAGGTTAACAAAAATTCTCACTGATGTTACGAAAATGATAGGCGCTAGTGTTCTAAACATTGCAAAGCAGGATTATGATCCTCAAGGAGCAAGTGTGACATTACTCATTTCAGAGGAAGAAATTCCATTATATGTGGTAGATCCTTCTTGTAATAGAGGTATTCTAACGCCAATACGGGAGAATATTGTAGGACATTTAGATAAAAGTCATGTAACGGTGCATACTTATCCGGAAAGCCATCCACAAAATGATATAAGTACCTTTAGAGTGGATATAGATGTAGCCACTTGTGGTGAAATATCACCATTAAAAGCTCTAAATTATTTAATAGATAGCTTTGATTCAGATATTATCACTATTGACTATAAAGTTCGTGGTTTTACCCGCGATATGGATGGCAAAAAACATTTTATAGATCATGAAATTAATTCTATACAAAATTATATTGCTAAAGAAACAATAGCTAGATATACATTAATGGATATGAATATATATCAATCTAATATATTTCATACAAAAATGATATTAAATGATTTTGAACTTGATAATTATTTATTTGAGATTAAACAAGAAGATTTAAATGAGGATGAAAAAGTAAATATTGTTGCAAAACTTGAAAAAGAAATGAAAGAAATATTTTATGGTATGGATATTTCTAACGATTAATGTTATATTAAACATATATAGTAAAAATATATAGTAAATGAATAAAAAGCATGTTTAAATAAATGACAATTAATGATTTTGTTAGCTATTTAAATGTGCTTAAATAATAAAAGTAACCATATCAATTAAACGATTTCATACTTATGGAAATAAAAATAATTAATTTATTAATTATTTATTAAAATAAAATACAGTTTTTACCACAGCTTTACTATAATATATGGTATAATTTAGAATATGTAGTAAATATGTTATTAAAAACATTTAAAACAAATAAAAACAAATTAAGTAAAATTTTGTTTGTTTAAGAATTTAACATCAGGACATTTATGTTTTATTGATTTGCTTACTATTATATGAATTAAAGCATATTAATATAAATTATAATTTGTTTAGGTTTTGAGGGAGAGAGGTAGTCATGAATAACGTAGAAGCTTTCTTATTACATAAAAATGAATTTGATAGTTACAAATTTATGGGATGTAAACTTATAACAAAAGATGGGGAAAAGGGGGCTGAATTTTCAGTATGGGCACCAAGTGCAAAAGAAGTTATGGTGGTAGGAGATTTTAATAATTGGGATGGGTTTTATCATTCCATGAAAAACATACAAAAATCAGGTTTCTTTAATATTTTTATAAAAAATATTAAAGATGGTGATTTATATAAATATAAAATAATAACAAGTAAGGGAAAATCACTTTTTAAGGCTGACCCCTATGGATATTTTTCCGAGGTAAGACCTAATACCGCATCAATTGTAACGGATTTAAAAGGATATCTGTGGGATGATAAGAACTGGATGCTACAAAGGAAAAAAAGAAAGCCTTATGATATGCCTCTCAACATATATGAATTGCATCTTGGTTCTTGGGCTCGTGATGATAATAATAAATTTTATTCGTATAGGGAAATTGCAGACAAGCTTCTTAGCTATGTATTATACATGGGATATACTCATATTGAGTTGTTACCAGTTATGGAACATCCATTAGATGATTCTTGGGGGTACCAAATTACAGGTTATTTCTCTTTGACTAGCAGATTTGGAAGTCCAAAAGATTTTATGTGGTTTGTAAACAAATTTCATCAAAACAATATAGGAATTATATTGGATTGGGTTCCAGGACACTTTTGCACGGATGAACATGGTCTTTATAAATTTGATGGAACGGATTTATTTCAATATGATAATCCAGAGCTTGGTGAAAATTATGACTGGGGTACTGCAAACTTTGATTTGGGAAAAGGCGAAGTTCGTGAGTTCCTTATTTCAAACGCAATGTTTTGGTTTGAATTATATCATATTGATGGACTGAGAGTAGATGCTGTTTCTAACATGTTGTATCTAGATTATGGGACAAGGCATGGTATGAATCTTAAAAATAATAAGGGGACTAATATAAATTTAGAAGCTGTATCATTTCTAAAAGAGCTAAATGAGATTATATTTAGAAATTATCCAAATGTACTAATGATTGCAGAGGAATCTACATCATGGAGGGGAGTAAGTTCACCTACGAGTGTTGGCGGTCTTGGATTTAACTATAAGTGGAATATGGGCTGGATGAATGACATGCTAAAATATATGCAACTAAATAGTAATGAAAAGAAAGCTCAACATGAGTTAATAACATTCTCATTAATGTATGCTTTTTCTGAAAATTATATATTGCCTTTATCTCACGATGAAGTTGTTCATTGTAAAAAGTCACTATTAAGTAAAATGCCATTTGATTATGATTATAAGTTTTCTAGTTTAAGGCTTTTTTATGGGTATATGATGGCGCACCCAGGTAAAAAAATATTATTTATGGGAGGTGAGTTTGGTCAGTTTATTGAATGGGATCCGAATAAAGGTTTGGATTGGCTTCTTTTAGAGTATCCTATGCATAAAAAGCTTCAGCAATATACTAAAGCGTTAAATGAATTTTATAAAGGTGAAAAAGCTTTATGGCAAAATGATCACACTAGTGATGGATTCGATTGGATTGATTCTAATAATTCTAATCAAAGTATAATTTCATTCACAAGGATAGCGTACGATAAGGATGATTATTTAATAGTAGTTTGCAATTTTTCACAGGTTTCGTATGGGGTATATAAAATCGGTGTTCCTAAATTAGTAAATTATGTGGAAGTATTTAATAGTGATAACAGTATGTTTGGTGGTAATGATAAGTTAAATAATAAGATTATATTATCAATTCCTGAAAAATGGAATAATAGGCCTTATTGTGTAAATATTATTCTACCAGCATTATCTATAATTTTTATAAAAGAAGAAAAACAAACACGATATTTTATTAAAAACAAGTAAATATTGAGGCACAATAGCTTAAGTATAAAAGGGGGAAGATTAGAATGGTAAAAAAAGAAATGATAGCTATGATACTCGCAGGAGGTCAAGGATCAAGATTAAAACAATTAACAAAAATGACGGCAAAACCTGCAGTGCCATTTGGAGGAAAGTATAGAATTATAGATTTTTCTTTAAGTAATTGTTCTAATTCCGATATAGACACAGTAGGGGTTCTCACTCAATACCAACCATTGGCATTGAACTCTCATATAGGAATAGGAGCTCCTTGGGATTTAGATAGAAGAAATGGAGGGGTGAGTCTTCTTCCACCTTACCAAAGTGAAGATGGTGGTAATTGGTACAAGGGGACAGCTGATGCGATATTTCAAAATACAAATTATATAGATAGTTTTAATCCAGAATATGTTCTTATTTTATCAGGAGATCATATTTATAAAATGGATTATTCAAAAATGTTAGATTATCACAAGGAAAAGGGAGCAGATGTTACTATCGCAGTACTAGAAGTTCCAGATGAGGAGTGTAGTAGATTTGGAATAATGAATACTCGGGATGATGATAGTATATATGAATTTGAAGAAAAACCAGAAGAGGCAAAAAGTAATTTAGCATCTATGGGGGTTTATATTTTTACTTGGTCGGTTCTTAGACAACTTTTAAAAGATGACAGCCAGGATGAAATATCAAGTCATGATTTTGGGAAAAATATAATAACAAAAATGTTAAATAATGATCAGAAGTTATTTGCATATCATTTCAAAGGATATTGGAGAGATGTTGGTACTATTGAAAGTTTTTGGTCTGCTAATATGGATTTATTATCTGATGATAATGAACTAAATATACATGACGATAAATGGAGAATATATACAGTTAATCCGATGCTTCCACCACAATATATAGGCCCGGAGGCAAGTATAAATAATGCAATGCTCAATGAAGGGTGCACAGTCCTTGGAGAAGTAAATAATTGTGTTCTTTTTCAAAATGTACATGTTGGAAAGGGATCTAAAATATCTAATTCAGTTATTTTGCCAAACACTAAAATAGGAAATAATGTAGTTATAGATAAAGCTATTATAGGAAGCGAAGTTACAATAAGACGTAATTCGTATATTGGTAATGGTCACGATATTATTGTTATTGAAAAAGGACGGGAAATTAAAGCTGATTTAAAGGTCGTAAATAAATTATAAAATTGGGGGAGGCGAAAAAATGCTTAAAAACTATATAGGAATGTTAATGCTAAATGAAGACGAAGATAATATTAAAAGCCTTACAAAATCACGACCTATAGCATCTATACCAATAGGTGGAAGATATAGAATTATTGATTTCGTACTTTCAAATATGGTTAATTCAGGTATTCATAATATAGGTATATTTACTAACACAAAATCTAGGTCTTTAGTTGACCATGTAGGTTCAGGAAAACCTTGGGATTTAGATAGAAAAATAAACGGGTTGTTCCTATTTAATCTTACATCAGAAAGATCTCAATTAAGAGATATAGACGTATTAAGTGGTAATATGGAATATATATATAGAACTAAACAAGAGTATGTAATAATATCTTCTTCATATATGATATGTAATATGGATTATAATGATGCAGCTAAGTACCACGAGGAATCTGGTAGCGATATAACTATAATATATAAAAAAACGAGTAATGGTAAAAAACATTATGTGAATTGTAATACTTTGTATATTAATGAAGATAATAAAGTTTTAAGTATTGGTAAAAATATAGGCGTTGAGGAAAAATTAAATATATCAATGGAAATGTTTATAATGAAAAAAACAACTCTTATAAATATTGTAAACAGTTGTATTCAGAAAGGAAGTTATAATTCAATAAAAACAGCGATATATAATGAGGTATCAAAATTCAATGTAAATGCATATGAGTTTAAAGGATATCTTCAGTGCATAAATTCGCTTCAAAATTATTATAAAACAAGTATGGATATGTTAAATGCTAAAATAATTAAGGAATTATTTTTTAATAATGGGTTAATATATACAAAAGGCAAGGATGAAGCTCCTACTAAATACTTTAATGGATCAGAGGTTAATAATTCTTTGATTTCAAATGGATGTATTTTGAAAGGAAAAATAGAGAAAAGTATAATTTCAAGAAGGGTTATTGTTGAGGCTGGTGCCGTGCTTAAAAATTGTATAGTATTTCAAAATTGTGAAATTAAAAAAGGATGTAAACTCACTAATGTTATAATTGACAAAAATAGTATTATAAGTGAGAACACAGTACTTGAGGGTTCACAGGAGTTCCCGGTTGTTATAGAGAAAAAAATTAGAGCATAAAAACATTAAATTTAAGGCACAAATAAATAACTACAGTAATGTGTTATTTATTTGTGTCTAATGGGGGGTTTATATGAAAGTATTATTTGTGGCGTCGGAAGCTTATCCTTTTATAAAAACAGGAGGTCTGGGGGATGTGGTATATGCATTACCTAAGGCTTTGAGAAAACTTGGAATAGATGCAAGAGTAATTATACCTAAATATAGTAAGATCCCTTTGGCATTTAGAAGCTGTATGGAGAACATAGATTATTTTAATGTAGAGGTTGGATGGAGAAGTAAGTATTGTGGATTAGAATATTTAAAGTACGATGGAGTGCCTTATTATTTTGTAGATAATGAGTATTATTTTAAAAGACCTCATATATATGGAGATTATGATGATGGTGAGCGTTTTGCTTTCTTTTCCAAAGCAGTAGTTGAGGCTATAAAATATATGGGAGATTTTAAACCGGATATAATCCACTGTAATGATTGGCAAAGCGCCGTTATACCAATAATTCTTAAAGATAAGTATAGTAAAGAGGAGTTATACAAGGAAATAAAAAGTGTATTTACTATACATAATTTACAATATCAAGGAATATTTCCAAAAGAAACGTTAAGCGATTTGCTAAACTTGGATTGGAAGTACTTTAATGAAAATCAAATGAAATTTTATGATTCTATCTCTTTCATGAAAGGTGGAATTGTATTCGCGGATGCTGTAACTACAGTAAGTAAGACCTATGCGAAAGAAATTCAAACTCCTTTTTATGGAGAAAGATTAGATGGATTATTATCTTCAAGGGAAAGTAGCTTATATGGAATAGTAAATGGTATAGATTATGAAATCCATAGTCCTAAAGTTGATAAAAAAATATTATATAATTACGATATGAAAAATGTGGATCAGAAGACTAAAAATAAGTTAAAGCTCCAAGAAAGATTAGGTTTTACCGTAACTGAAGATATACCAATGATAGGAATTGTTACAAGACTTGTTAAGCAAAAGGGGTTAGATCTAATTGTGGAGAAACTCCAGGAACTCCTTAGCCTTGATATTCAAATAGTAGTACTTGGTAATGGTGACGGATATTATGAGGATATATTTCAGTATTATGCGTCTATTTATCCAAGCAGAATATCAGCAAATATAGCTTTTGATGAAGCTTTAGCACAACAAATATATGCTGCTTCAGATATGTTTTTGATGCCATCACTCTTTGAACCTTGTGGTATTGGTCAGCTTATTGCATTAAAATATGGGAGCATTCCAATCACACGTGAAACCGGAGGACTTAAAGACACAATTATTCCTTATAATAAATATACTGGTAAAGGGAATGGTTTTTCTTTTAATAATTACGATGGTAAAGAGTTGCTTGAAACTATAAATAGGGCTCTTGAGTTGTATAAAGATAAAACTTCCTGGGACAAATTAGTTCAGAATGCTATGAGCTCAGATAATAGTTGGGAACATTCTGCTAAAAATTATATGAAATTATATAGTGATCTAAGAAAATAATGGCTAGCAGTTTAAAAAACATATACTAGGTTATTTTTAATGTGTTATAGAATGAATGAATTCTAAAATTTCTAGGTGGTGAATGTTGTGATAATTGATAAAAAGATATTTAAGATGGATTATATAGAAAAACTACAAACAATGTTTGCAGAGGAAGCAGTTGATGCTTCCCCTTTGCATCAATATTATGCTTTAGGTGCGCTCGTAAAAGATTATTGCGCAAAGCCTTGGATAGAAAGCAACAAGGAGTATGCAAAAAACAAAGGAAAACAAGTATACTATTTTTCAATGGAATTTTTAGTTGGTAGATTGCTAAATAGTAATTTAGTTAATCTAGGACTTAAGGATATATGTGAGGAAGCACTTAGTGAACTAGGAATTAGTTTGATTGAGGTAGAGGATATAGAAGTGGATGCTGGACTTGGCAATGGTGGACTTGGAAGACTAGCAGCATGCTTTTTAGACTCTATGGCGTCGACGCAGGTGCCAGGTCATGGTTGTGGCATAAGGTATAAATATGGGTTGTTCAAACAAAAAATAGAAAATGGGTATCAGGTTGAAGTCCCCGATAATTGGCTTAAAAATGGTAATGCCTGGGAAATAAGAAAAGAAAGTAAGGCTGTTGAAGTTAAATTTGGGGGAAATGTTTATTTGAATGAGGATAACGGGGTAACAAAAGTTATTCATGAAAATTATGAATGTGTACGTGCAGTGCCTTATGATACTCCAATAAAAGGGTATAAAAATAATACTGTAAACACTTTAAGGCTTTGGAGCGCTGAAACTATGGAGGAAGATTTTGATTTTTCATCTTTTAGTCAAGGCAATTATGCACAAG
>ERZ1463033.73-NODE-73-length-15527-cov-9.951073_pt1 | contig 15527 bp, 12 predicted proteins | sample MGYA00564481_ERZ1463033 | MGnify/ENA primary metagenome ERZ1463033 (study PRJEB39244, sample SAMEA3635150) | Helicobacter pylori | study: EMG produced TPA metagenomics assembly of PRJEB11511 data set (Assembly of a 5300-year-old Helicobacter pylori...
ATTTGATATGACTGATTTGTTATCAATGCTTACAACTACATTATACGAGGAGGAATTGTAATGGAAATTAGATATGCAAGTCATGATGAAGATGCAAAAAGTTATGATACTACACAATTAAGGAAACATTTTTTAATCGAGGATTTATTTATGCCAGGTGAAATAAAGATGGTTTATAGCCATATAGATAGAATAATAGTAGCGGGTATAGTGCCAACAAATAAGGCTCTTGTTTTAGAAGGAAGTAAAGCTTTAGGTTGTGATTATTTTCTTCAAAGACGTGAACTTGGAGTAATTAATATCGGTGGAGCTGGAACAGTTACTTTAGATGGTGAAAAACATGAACTAGGAGCTAGAGACGGACTTTATGTTGGTCTAGGAATTAAAGAAATTAGTTTTACAAGTGTCGACGCTAAAAATCCAGCTAAATTTTATATGAATAGTGCAACAGCGCATAAAAACTATCCTACAGTAGAAATTAGTTTAGAAAAGGCTAATAAAGTCCAAGCTGGCAGTGATGAAGAATGTAATAAAAGAGTAATAAACCAATATGTTCATCCAGCAGTTTGCAAAAGCTGTCAATTAGTTATGGGAATGACAATACTTAATCCAGGTAGTGTATGGAATACGATGCCTTGTCATACTCATGATAGACGTATGGAAGTATATTTATATTTCGATATGGATGCAGATAATGTTGTGTTCCATCTCATGGGAACTCCACAAGAGACTAGACATATTGTTATGAAAAATGAACAAGCAGTTATATCTCCAAGCTGGTCTATACACTCAGGTGTTGGAACAAAAAATTATACTTTCATTTGGGGTATGGTTGGAGAAAATCAGGAATTTACAGATATGGATGCAGTTTTAACTAAAGATATAAAATAATTTAACAATAAATATTAAAAGTGATACATTGAATTTAAATTCATATGTATCGCTTTTTTTATTATAAGAATTATTAGACTGTATAAGAATTAGATAGTATAATAAAGCATGATGATGTTACATTTTATACCTTATACATAAAAATTATTAGTTGTTTTAAAGGAGCTTAAAATGAAATTAAATAAGGTAACTAGTGAAAGGTCAATAGGAGGAAAGATTTTTAATAATTTTATACTTATTATATTACTAATGAGTATTGGTTTCATTTTTTCTTTGTATGAAAAAAAAATAACTGCTAAGAATTATGATGATTATACAAATATAAATATTAAATTAAGCACACTTTCACTAGAATTTAGTAATAGCTGGGGTTATTTTGATATGTTTATAAAAACAAAGGATGATAGCAATATTCAAAAATATAATGACTCGAATAATAAAATAACAAATTTATTGATTGAAATTCAACCCTATATTGAAAAAGATGAAAACAGCAGCATTTATTTAAGAAATTTAAATAACATGTATGATATTTATAAGACTGAGTCTTATCATTTAATGGGTAAAGTTATAAATTCAGAAAGATTGGATCCAAGAAGTTATGATAAATTAACTGAAATAAAGACTTTGTTTACTTATATAACTAAACACTCTGAGTCATTACTAGTGTCATATATGCATTATAGTAATAATGAGTATTCTACTTCTGTGCAAAAGTACAATAATACGGAGAGGAGAATTTATACTGCACTAATATTTATTATATTAGTTAGTTTTGTTTTCACTATGATGGTAAGCCGAGATTTGAACAATACGATAGGTAAACTTAGGTCTTATGCGGAACTTTTAACGGAGGCGAAATGGGGGATACCAGATCTTAAAGATCAAAAATATGAAGAGTTAAATAGCCTTGCTAGGGCTTTTGATAAGATGAAATATAGTATTCGAGAATTTATTCAAGAATTAAATGAAAAAGCTGAAATTGAAAATAGTTACAATGCAGAGAAACTTAAAAATACGCAGAAGGACAAATTAATTAAAGAAACACAATTGTCAGCATTGCAATCACAGATGGATCCACATTTTTTATTCAACACTTTAAATACGATTGGTAGAGTAGCAATGTTTGAGGATGCAGATCAAACAAAGAAACTAATAGAAGCTACTTCAAAAATATTGAGGTACAATTTGGACTGTAAGGATAAAATGGTAGAATTAAAGGAAGAAATTCATATGGTTAAAGCATATGTTATTATACAAGAAACCAGGTTTCAAGATCAAATGAGTTTTATATTTAATATCGATGAAACTTTGGATACTGTTAAAGTACCACCGATGCTTATACAACCTATTGTTGAAAATGCAATAATTCATGGATTAAGAGAAAAAGATAAGGGTGGCATAATATATATTACGGTAGTAAAAGATAAAAATAATTTTATTTCTATAAGTATTAAGGATAATGGTGTTGGGATGGATAATGAAAAAATTAATATAATACTAAGTGATATAAAAAATAAATCAACTGGACTGGGAGTTTTTAATGTGAAAAAAAGGTTAGAACTCTATTTTAGTCGGAGCGATTTATTTAAGATAAAAAGTGAAAGAGGAGAAGGCACACATGTAATGATTTCTATTCCTATTGATGGGGGTGAAAATATTGATAAAACTTTTAATTGCTGAAGATGAGGCTTTAGAAAGAAAGGCTCTTCGATTTCTGCTAGAAAAATATTTTTCACAAAGTATTGAGGTTGTTGGTGAGGCAAATAATGGGAGAGATGCGGTTGATATTGCACTTTTACTAAAACCTCAAATTATATTAATGGATATTCATATGCCAATAATGGAGGGGCTTGAAGCCTGTAGCATTATTAAAGAGAATTATTCGCAAACTGAATTTATAATACTTACCGCTTTTAATTATTTTGATTATGCGAAGAAGGCAATACATATTGGAGTAAGTGATTACTTATTAAAGCCTTTTTCTAATGATGAATTTGTAAACTCGCTAAACAAGGTAATTAGTAAAATTAACACTAAAAATTTAATGGAAAATAAAAACAATCAATTAAAGGAAACTTATGAGAAAATTTCTCCTTATGTTGAAAAGCAAATGATTGAAAATATAGCTTATGGGGTGACATTAACTGAGGATCAATTTAATGAATATAGAAATATTTTTGAAATTGATAGTGCAAGGTTTTGTTGTTTAATATTTAATTTAAATGAAAAAAAATTGTTTGATGAGAGTATCATTGTTGTAATAAAAAATAGATTAAACATATTATTTCCAAGTATTGTAGGTGGGTTATGTTTAAATGATATTATATTATTTGTTTTTGATGAATCTGTTGGGAGTAAAATCTTAAGTAGAGAATTTAAAAATTTATTAAATGATTTGCGTGTGGAGTTTAAATTAAACTATGATATAACGGTATCTATAGGTACTTCTGCTGTTAATGATGGCCTTAATCAATTATATCTCGCTTATAAAGAAGCTAAGAGATGTTCTGAAAATGCAGGGTTAGATACACGACGTTGTAGTGAATTGCAAACCAATATTAGCACAGTAGGCAATGTAAATGAAGTTAATAATGTTCTAAGTGGAAAAGTAATAAAGGAAGATTTAAATGGAGCAATAATTGAATTGGACAACATTTTAAGCGATTTATTGATTATAGATGGTAGCTCTAATCTTGTGGTTTTAAAAAAAAAGCTTTTACATATTCTATATAGTGTTATTGAGGACATAAATAAGTTCACGGGGAAAGACTTCAAAGATGTTAGTAAGGATAAAATATTAGAAGAATTTATTAACTTAAGAAAAATTTCTGATTTAAAGAATTGCGTAAGTCTAATACTAAAAAATCTTATAACTTACATATCAAGCTACAAACGAAGCAAAAACATTGATGTGGTGGAAAAGGTTAAAGGATATATCGAAAACAATTATATGAATGATGTCAGTTTAGATAATTTAGCTCACTATATATCTATGAGCAGTTTCTATTTAAGTAGAATTTTTTCTAAAGTCGAAGGCACGAATATTAAGGAATATATAATTAAAATTAGAATGGAAAAGGCAAAGAGTATGCTAATAGAAGGAAACAAGTCAGTAAAACAAATTTCTTTTGAGGTTGGATACTTAGATCAAAATTATTTTAGTAAGGCATTTAAGAAGTATACTAATATATCGCCTAAGGAATATTGTAAATTATAAAATAGACAGCATAAAAGTACAGATTTGTAAATTTAAAGTTAAAAATTGCGAATAATAAATTGCATAACTTAAATAAATAAGTTAAGATAATCACAAGTAAGTACAATAATTTAAATAGGGAATGGTAACGTTTAATAGTTGTTATATTCCCAAAATAATAATAAGGAGGAATTGAATATGATAGTAAGAAATGATGATGTTAAACTTGAGGATTTAGGTAAGGGTGTATCTCGCAAGATACTAGCACAAGTAAGCAATATAATGATGGTTGAGGTGAATTTTACAAAAGGTTCAATTGGAGAAATTCATTCACACGTACATGAACAAATTAGTTATATTTTAAAAGGAAGCTTTGAGGTAAACATCGATGGTAAAAAGGAAACAGTAAAAACTGGTGATACTTATTATATTAAGCCAAATGCTTTACATGGTGTTTTAGCTTTAGAGGATGCAACTATATTAGATGTTTTTACACCTCGTAGAGAAGATTTTCTAAAATAAGTCCAATATAATATATCCCCTCATCATCATGTATTTTAACATGATGATGAGGGGATTTTTTAATATGACAATCGATTACATACAATCGCAAGTTATTCTTCTAGTAAAGGTTTTCATTAAATAGTATTATAGAAATATAAACAAGAAAGATTCTTAGGGGGGCAAAAACAATGAATAAAAAGAAATTTATCGCAATATTTTCATGTCTTGTACTAACTGTAGGTGTACTAGCTGGTTGTGGAACTAAAACACCAACTGCTACAAAGGATGCTGGCAAAACAGCAACTAAATCAGTTACTTTAAGATTATCAGATAATCAACCTGCAGGATATCCAACAATAATAGGAGATCAAGCATTTGCTAAAGAAGTAGAAGCTAAAACAAATGGCAGAATAAAAATAAAAGTATTTTTAGGTTCACAACTTGGAGATGAAAAAAGTACTATAGAACAACTTCAATTTGGTGGTATTGATGCAATACGTATAGGGGCTGCACCACTCGCTGAGTTTAATAAACAAATAGGTGCTTTAATTCTTCCTTATCTTTATAAGGATAAAGATCAAATGTTTAGAGTTTTAGAAGGACCGGTAGGAGAAAAAATGTTTGCTAGTTTATCAGCAGATAGCAAAATTGTAGGACTTAGTTGGGTAGATTCTGGAGCGAGAAATTTTTATAACACAAAGAAAGATATAAAAACACCAGCTGACTTAAAAGGTTTAAAGATTAGAGTACAAGAAAGTAAACCTATGATGGATATGGTTAAGGCATTAGGAGCATCTTCTACTCCAATGGCTTATGGTGATGTATATAGTGCATTACAAACTGGTGTAGTTGATGGAGCAGAAAACAATTGGCCAAGTTATTTATCATCTAATCATTATCAAGTAGCAAAACATATCACTATTGATGAACATACAAGAGTTCCAGAAATGATAGCATTTAGTAAAATATCATGGGACAAAATATCAGCAGATGATCAAAAAATAGTAAAAGCAGCAGCTATAGTTGGTGCAAATGTAGAACGAGTTGAATGGCTTAAACAGTCTGATGCAGCTCAAGCTACAATAGTTAAAAAGGGTGGAGTTACAATTACTAAACTAACTTCTGATGAACAGGCATTATTCCAAAAAGCAGTTAAACCTATGTATGCTGCACATCCAGAATGGAAAGAAACAATTGATGCAATACTTGCAACAAAATAATTAAGATTTAATAATAGGAATCTGCTTTATGAAACATTATATATAGATAAAGCAGGTTTCTTCACTTTATAAAAATAAAGGAGTGAAATAGAATTGAATATATTTAAGAAGGTATTAAATAAAATAGACAAGGCTATAGAATATATATGTATGGCAACATTAGTAATTTTAGTTTGTATAGTTTTCTATCAAGTATTTACAAGATATATACTTGGATTTACCCCTCGTTGGTCCGAGGAAACGGCTGTAATATTAATGATATGGTTAGGATTTATTACGACTGCAATTGGAGTGAAAGAAGGTACACATTTGAGCATTAGTGCTTTAGTTAACTTATTTCCTAAAATAGCACAAAAGGTAATATTTTATTTTGATGAATTAGCTGTAATGATTTTCGGAATAATTCTATTTATATATGGTAAGGACTTAACTATGAGTACGATGGGTTCTACACTTCCAGCAACACAACTTCCTTCAGGCGTTTTATATGCAGTGTTACCTGTTGCAGGCATTATGATAGTTTTTTATACAATAATAAGAATTTTAAATTTAATAACAGATAAACAAAATTAGATTTGGAGGTAGATTATGGATACTAATACAATAGCGATTATTATTTTACTTGGAGTATTCTTTGGATTACTTCTAGTAAAAGTACCAATCACTTTCTCATTAGGATTGTCAGCGGTTACAACGGCAATATTTTTGCAAATCCCGTTAATGTCTATTGTGCAGCAAATAGCAAAAGGAATTAGCTCTTTCTCATTAATTACTATTCCTTTCTTTATACTTGCAGGAGAGATTATGGGGCAAGGAGGTATATCGACTCGGCTTGTTAATTTTTCAAGAGTAATAGTCGGAAGAATAAGAGGTGGACTAGCAATGGTAGATGTTCTTGCTTGTTTATTCTTTGGAGGGCTTTCTGGTTCATCAGTAGCAGATACAACATCGATTGGATCTATTATGATTCCTATGATGGAAAAAGAAGGTTATGATAAAGACTTTGCAGTTTGTGTAACAGTAGCATCAGCAACGCAAGGAGTACTTGTACCTCCTAGTCATAATCTAATTCTTTTTTCACTAGCAGCTGGAGGAGTATCAATAAGCAGTCTATTCTTAGCTGGTATTGTGCCAGGAATTTTCCTTGGATTATCAGTAATGGTATTTAGTTATTTTATGGCTTTAAAAAGAAAATATCCAGTAAGTGCAAAAATACCTTTTAAGCAAAAACTTTATATGTTAAAGGATGGTATTCTTGGACTGTTCACAGCAGTAATTATTATGGGTGGTATTATGACGGGTATTTGTACTGCTACAGAATCAGCAGCTCTTGCAACAGTTTATGCCTTTATTATTACATTCTTTGTATATAAAGATGTCCCATTATCTAGAATGGGACCCATACTTAGAAAATCATTAAAAACTATATCAATGGTTATGGGACTTATAGCAGCATCAGCAGCTTTTGGTTGGATGATTGCAATGGTTCAATTACCAGAACTTGTAACAAATGCATTAATAGCAGTATCAGACAATAGGGTAGTAATATTTTTACTTATAAATCTCATATTACTTGGACTAGGTATGATAATGGATATGGCGCCATTAATTCTTATTGCTACACCAATATTATTACCAGTAGTAGTGAAGTTTGGTATGGATCCTATTCAGTTTGGAATTGTTTTAATGTTAAATCTTGGTATAGGGTTACTTACACCACCAGTTGGTTCAACATTATTCGTAGGTTGTTCTATAGGAAATATATCTATAGAAAAGGTTACAAAAGCATTATTTCCATTCTATGGTGTAATGATTGCTGTACTATTAGTATTAACTTTTGTTCCAGGATTGTCATTAATGCTTCCTCATATGTTTAGTTAATTTAGTTTTATAGATAAAACGTATACTCCCTATAATTAGGGAACTGAAAGAAAGGCTGAGTTTACATAAAAGTAAACTCAGCCTTTTCTTTTTTTAAAAAAGCATGTATTTATGATACTTCTTCTAAATTGGGGGTAATCTCTCCACGAATTTCTGCAGCAGTATGTATTTTATAATTTTTAAACATAATAGACCCTATGTAACCACTGAAAATACTAACTATAATACAACCTAAGGCTGTTATTAACACTTTAGAAGCTGGATTATATGCAAACATTACTGCGAACCCTGCTATAGGGGTTGCTGTTCCTGGAGAATTATTTACAAGTCCCATTAATGCAATTATTACTCCACATAAAGAACCACCTATAAAATTAGTCACATAAATTGGTATGGGATTTGCCGTGGTTATATCAGCTTGTGTTAGAGGTTCTATAGCGACTGAAATTGTATCTTTTTTACTTCCAAATTTCATTTTTGTAAATAATACGAAATTCATAAATGATGAACCAAATACTGATAATGCGCCTATAGCCATAGGTGCACCGGTAAGCCCAAGCATTGCGGTTAAAGCCATTGAACTAAGAGGTGCAGTGGCAACAACGGTTATTGTTCCTCCAAGTACTATACCCATTATTATTGGGCTAGAACTTGACGCAGAAGTTAAAATTCTACCAATATTTAATAGTGTCGAATTTACTATAGGAGTCATACAGTTTCCTATAAATCTAGTTAATGGAGCTGCAAAAACAATTATAACTATTAAGTCTAAGCCCCCAGGTAATTTCTTTTCTAGATATTTAACGACAAATGACATAAAGTATCCAGCTATAAATCCAGGTATGATACCAAGACCAGAACAAGATAGCCCAAGCAATACTGCATATATTGGTGAAACCCCAAGAGCTAGAGGTACAAGTATTGCAGCAGCTACTCCTCCTAAACTACCATTAGATAAACCAACTTCTTTTAAAAATCCTATTTTTAATACATCACCAAAAAATGCAGAGTGAAAAGCTTCAACTAGAAAGCTTGCACAGGCAGCACTTGCTAGTGCACCCATCGCTTTCATTCCTTGAGGTGCTTTGTAACTAAAAAGTGTAAATAAAGCTAATACTAATAATAAAAGACCAGTTCCTATTAAAATATTCATTGCTTTTTCCTCCTTATAAGTCCAAACTTGTTTTTTTAAGATACCTTATCTTTAAGTGCTAGACCACTTTTGCTACAGTTTATATTTTTAATGCTAAACGGTTTCAATAGAAAAGTCAAGAAAGTAACATGTCAAAGATTGTGTGAATGAAGTAGTAACTTTATAGGCGTGCATAGAATTTAAGAGTGATAAGGATTATACTATAGTAAAATAGTATTGATTAATGAAAAATAATAAACTATATGGAGGTTATTAAATGTCATATTTGCTTAAATCTTTAGAAAATTGTAAGTTAACATTAAACAATAGATTGATTATGCCACCAATGGCTACGTCTAAATCAGATCAGAATGGAAAGGTAAGCAAAGATATATTAGATTATTATGATGAAAAATCTAGAGGTGGATATATCTCTCTTATTATTATTGAACATAGTTTTATAACACTCGCAGGAAAGGCTAGCGAAAGACAACTTTCTATTGCAGAGGATTGCACAATTGAAAGTCTAAAAAAATTATCTAACATTATTCATAGAAATGGATCTAAAACAGTAATGCAGATTAATCATGCTGGAAGTTCAACAAATAAAGAAATTACAGGGCTTAATCCAGTAGGCCCATCAGCTATTATAAATCCAAATTCAAGTATTGTACCAGATGAGCTTTCAATAAAGGAAATTAAAAATATAATCTTAGAATTTAAAAATGCTGCAAGGCGTGTTAAAGAATCTGGATTTGATGGTGTAGAGATTCATTCTGCACATGGATATCTTCTAAACCAATTTTTCTCTCCTTTAACTAACAAGAGAAATGACAAATATGGTGGAGATTTACTAGGTCGAATTAAAATCCATTTAGATATTATTAAAGCAGTACGTGACGTTGTTGGAAATGATTTCCCAATTCTTCTAAGACTCGGTGCTAGCGATAATATGGAGGGAGGTATTACCATTGAAGATAGCAAAATTGCTGCGGTAGCTTTTGAGAAGGCAGGTGTAGATATTCTAGATATTTCCGGAGGCTTTTGTAGATTTATTATCCCAGGTAATACTAGTCAAGGGTATTTTTCACCGTTATCGCAATCTATAAAGGAAGTTGTAGCTATTCCAGTTCTACTTACTGGTGGAATTACAAAGGTAGAAGCTGCAGAAAGTCTTTTGGCTTCTGGAAAGGCTGATCTTATTGGTGTAGCTAGGGCTATATATAAAGATTCTAAGTGGGCCCAAAAGGCTATAGAAAGCTTTAAATAGAAATTTTAAAACAAACAAATTAGTCTCTCGTATATAAATAACGGTTATTTAAGCTAAATTATGGTATAATATAAGGTGAATAGAAATCGTGCATGTATGGATAAAATAAACGAGAAACTTTTATTTGTATGTTTCCTGGATGCTTAAGAAGGAAGGAAAATAAAGATGATAATGCTTCAGAAAATATATAAACTTTGTGAATGTTTTGAAAAACAAGATAGAAAAACAGGTATTATGAAATTAATAAATAAGGGCTATAGTGAGAGTACCTCAATTAAATATTATAATATATGGAGAAGACATTATATGGATTCAAATAGTAAAGATCTTATGGTTTCAGGTATTTACATAGAAACTCGCAGAGAAAGAAAACTTCTAGAAGAGTGCACATTTTTGGAACGTCAAAGATATCTTGAAGCACTAAGTAAAGAGCAACTTATTAAGATAACACAAGCAGTTCTTAAATAATATAAAAGAATATCTATGAAACATTAAAATATAACAGATAATTCTTAAAATAGACTAAGATATGGTCACTATAGTAACTTAAAAATTAAGTCACTATGGTGATTAATTTATACCTTAAAATATAACAATAAAATTCTATAATATGGTAATGATTTAATGGAAAAGGGAGGATTATATACATGGATGTAGAAAAATTAACGGTAAAGGTTCAACAATCATTAAATGAGGCTCAATCATTTGCTGTAAAAAACAACCATCAACAGGTGGATACGATTCATTTATTTGCAGCACTCATAGCTCAAGAGGATGGACTCATTCCTAATATATTTAGTAAAATGGGAGTGGATATAACTAGTTTAAATAATGAGATTAAAAATGAACTTGGTAAGATGCCCAAAGTTACAGGGAGTGGTGCTGATAGTGGCTCTGTATACGCTACACGAAGACTTGATGAGGTTTTTGTCCGCGCTGAAGACGAAGCTAAAAAATTTAAAGATTCATTTATAAGTGTTGAGCATGTGATGCTTGGACTTATGGATGTAAAAACTAAAGAGATAGTAGATATATTAAAAAAATTCAATATAACTAAAGATGCTTTTTTAAGTGTGCTCTCTAGCGTTCGTGGAAATCAAAGAGTAGATAATGTTGACCCAGAAGGTACTTATGAGGCATTAGTGAAATATGGATCAAATCTTGTGGAGCAAGCTAAAAAGCATAAATTGGATCCAGTAATCGGACGTGATGAGGAAATTAGGAGGGTTATAAGAATACTCTCTAGAAGAACTAAAAATAATCCAGTGCTTATAGGAGAACCCGGAGTTGGTAAAACTGCTATAGTTGAGGGACTTGCTCAAAGAATTGTAAAGGGAGATGTACCAGAAGGTCTTAAGAATAAGATAATATTTTCTTTAGACATGGGAGCTCTTATTGCTGGTGCTAAATTTAAAGGTGAATTTGAAGAAAGACTCAAAGCAGTTCTTAAAGAAGTAGAAACTAGTGAAGGAAAAATAATTTTATTTATAGATGAAATTCACAACATTGTTGGAGCAGGTAAATCAGAGGGTTCTATGGATGCTGGAAATATGATAAAACCATTACTTGCAAGAGGAAGTCTTCATTGTATTGGAGCTACTACTTTTGATGAATACAGAAAGTATCTAGAAAAAGATAAGGCTCTAGAGAGAAGATTTCAACCAGTAACAATAGAAGAGCCTACGGTTGAAGATTCTGTATCGATACTTAGAGGTCTTAAAGAGAAATTTGAAATATACCACGGCATAAGGATTCATGATTCTGCGATTGTTGCAGCAGCAAAACTATCAGATAGATATATAACAGCAAGATTTCTACCAGATAAGGCAATTGATCTTATAGATGAAGCTTGTGCAATGATAAGAACTGATATTGATAGCATGCCAACTGAAATGGATATGATTAAGCGTAAGGTATTTCAATTAGAAATTGAGAAAAAGGCATTATCTAAAGAAAAGGATGAAGCATCAAAGAAAAGACTTATAACACTTGAGAAAGAGTTAAGTAATTTAAAAGATAAAGACAATGAAATGACAGCAAAATATGAAAAAGAAAAATCTAAGATAGTTGAAATTAGAAATTTAAAAGCAGAGTTAGATGTTTCTAGAGGCGATATAGAAAAATCCGAAAGAGAGTATGATTTAAATAAGGTAGCAGAACTTAAATATGGAGTAATTCCAAAGCTAGAAGCCCAGATAAAAGAGAAAGAAGCAGATATTCATCAAAATAATGAAACTGCTATGCTTAAAGAAGAGGTAACAGAAAAGGAAATAGCACAGATAGTATCAAAGTGGACGGGTATACCTGTAACAAATCTCGAAGAAGGTGAAAGAGAGAAGCTCTTAAGACTTGAAGATGATTTAACAAATAGAGTAATTGGTCAAAAGGAAGCTGTAACTGCTGTTTCAAATGCAGTAATAAGGGCAAGAGCTGGTATGAAAGATCCTAAAAGACCTATTGGTTCATTCATATTTCTTGGACCTACTGGTGTCGGAAAAACTCAGCTTGCGAAAACTCTAGCCGAAATTTTATTTGAAAGTAGTGAGAATATAATAAGAATAGATATGTCAGAGTATATGGAAAAATATTCTGTGTCAAGACTTATAGGAGCTCCACCAGGTTATGTAGGTTACGAGGAGGGTGGTCAGCTTACGGAGGCCGTTAGGCGTAAACCTTATAGTGTAGTATTATTTGATGAAATAGAAAAAGCTCACGAAGATGTGTTTAATATATTTCTTCAGATATTAGACGATGGACGATTAACTGATAATCAGGGCAAGATAGTTAATTTTAAAAACTGTATAATTATCATGACTTCAAATATTGGAAGCGACTATCTCTTAGAAAATAAGGAAAGTGGCGGAATTGAGAAAAGCATTCGTGATAGGGTTATGAGTGAGCTCAAGTCTAAATTTAAACCAGAATTTCTAAATAGGTTGGATGATATTATATTATTTAAACCTTTAGAAACAAATGAAATAGAAGGAATAGTTGATATATTCCTTGCAGATATTCAAAATAGACTCAAAGATAAAAATATAACTATGAAAGTAACTACAGCTGCTAAAAAGTTAATGGCAGATGAAGGGTATGATCCAGTCTATGGAGCACGACCATTAAAGAGATACATTGAAAATGTCTTGGAAACATCTATTTCCAAAAAGATTATTAAGGGAGACATAAATGATGGTTCTGTCATTGGTGTAGATGCCAAGGATGATCAAATTGTTATAGAAAAAATAAGTAACTCAATAAAATAATATCTTGATTACTATATATTTATAAATCAAATAGAAAGCCTCAATCTTTAGAAAACATCAAAAATGAAGATTGAGGTATTTTTTATATTTAAAACAGCTCTCAATTGTAAACTGAAACAATGAATTTAGTTTACAATTGAGAGCTATTGCTTTATTATATACCTATACATTAGTTATAATTTATATCTTGGATAAAATAATTACAAGAGAGGGGTATTGTATGAGAGTATTTATTAAGAGTATGGAGAAAAAGGTAAACGAGTTAAATTTGGAGGTTATAAAAAATGTCTAAGGGAGTATTTATAGTTGGAACAGATACTGATGTGGGAAAAACTATTGTAACTGCTGGAATTATGCATGTTCTGCGAAGTAATGGATATAATGCTACTTATTTTAAGGCAGCACTTAGTGGGGCTATTGAAGTAGGCAATGAACTTATTCCTGGTGACACTAAGCTTGCTTGTGATGTGAGTAATTTGGAAGAAGTTTATGAAAATATAACGCCTTATGTTTATAAAAATGCAGTATCCCCTCATCTTGCAGCTAAAATCGAGAATAAGCCTATTCAAATAGACTTAATAAGGCAAAAATATAATTACCTAAAGGGTAAATATGATTATGTTATCGCAGAAGGTAGTGGAGGAATAGTATGTCCATTAATAGATGATGAAAGAGGAATATATACTCTTGAAAATCTTATAAAGGATTTAAATATGAGTGTTGTTATTGTTGCAAGAGCTGGTGTGGGAACAATTAACCATACGGTAATTACCGTAGAATATATAAAATCATTAGGGATTAATATCAAAGGGATTATAATAAATAATTATATAGATAATCTTCTCTGTAATGACAATATTCAATTGATAGAAAAGCTTACTAAAGTGCCTGTTATAGGCAAGCTTAAACATATTGTAAACATAGATGGGAACAGGATAAGTGCTATAAGAATTAATGCAGAAAAGGCTTTTAGTATTAAGACTTTAGAAAAATGCATGGATCAATTATAAAGTGAAGGGTGAGGTAAATAAATGAATAGTTATGTAGAAAAGGATTTGAAATATATATGGCATCCATGTTCACAAATGAAGGATTATGAGGAACTTAATCCAATAGTTATTGAAAAAGGTGAAGGGGTTTGGCTTTATGATATTGATGGAAAAAGATATTTAGATTGTATATCATCTTGGTGGACAAACACTCTAGGACATAGCAATAAGAGAATTAACGAGGCTATAAAAAAGCAGATAGATAACATTGAACATGTTATATTTGCAAATTTCTCAAACAAGCCGGCTATAGAACTTGCGGAAAAGCTTGTTGATATAACACCAGACAAGCTTAAAAAAGTGTTCTTTTCTGATAATGGATCCTCAGCGGTAGAAATAGCTTTAAAGATGAGTTTTAACTATAACATGCAAAATGGAAATACTAAAAAGAAAAGGTTTGTAGCACTAAGCGATGCATATCATGGAGAGACATTAGGTGCGTTGTCTGTTTGTGATATTGATGAGTTTAACGAAGTATACAAGCCTCTACTTTTAGATACATTTAGAGTAGAAGGACCAGATTGCTATAGGTGTAAATATGGTTTTAATAGGGAGAGTTGTAATGCAGAGTGTTTTGAGGAGATGGAAAAGTGCTTAACACAAAATCATATTGATATAAGTGCAGTAATAGTTGAACCTATGGTTCAAGGTGCTGCGGGTATGAAGATTTATTCACCAATTTATTTAAAGAAGCTCCGATACTTTTGTGATATATATGATATACACCTTATTGCAGATGAAATTGCAATGGGCTTTGGTAGAACTGGAAAAATGTTTGCTTGTAACCATGCTGACATAAGTCCAGACTTTATGTGCCTCTCGAAAGGGATTTCAGCTGGATATATGCCTATGTCAGTAGTTGTGACTACAGATGATATTTATGATTGTTTTTATGGAGATTATAAAGAGCGAAAAACATTTATACATAGTCATACTTATTCAGGAAATGCTATGGGGTGTGCAATAGCGCTCGAGAACTTAAAGATATTTGAGGAAGACAATATTATAAAAAATAACGTAGAAAAAGGTGAGCTTATAAAAAAACTTACGCTAAAAAAGGCAGAAACTTTAAAGCAAGATCGGAAGAGCACACGTCTGAACTCCAGTCACAATAGTAATCT
>ERZ1463033.74-NODE-74-length-15507-cov-15.058763_pt1 | contig 15507 bp, 12 predicted proteins | sample MGYA00564481_ERZ1463033 | MGnify/ENA primary metagenome ERZ1463033 (study PRJEB39244, sample SAMEA3635150) | Helicobacter pylori | study: EMG produced TPA metagenomics assembly of PRJEB11511 data set (Assembly of a 5300-year-old Helicobacter pylori...
AACTGCCTGCGGAGTAGGATATTTCTTTAATATTTTAATTGAAACTAATCCACAGGTGTTAGAAAATACTTTTTGATATCCACTAAAAGACATGTACAGAGAATTACTAAGTTTCTTTTTAAATCCTGATCTAGTATCAATAAGTTTATAGTAATCGCGTACTAATAACTTTAATGTGAAAATTTTAATATCGGAATCAGATGAAACTTTGATATCTTGAAATTTTCCTAGTTGTGCAATAGATAATGCGTCATTTCTATCATTTTTCACTTTTCTTATGTTCTTATTTTTGTTACAATTAGTAACGAGAGGATTAATAACGAAGGTCTCAAACTTCTTATCCTTAAGAAAGTGGAAAAGTGTTAGATGATACACACCTGTGGACTCCATAAAGAACACGGGTGTTGTGGAAAACTCTTTTTCTGCTTTTTTTATTTGCTCAATTAAGTAGTTAAAACCGAGGGCAGTATGAAAAAATTTAAAAGGTTTTCTATACTGACTACCATCAGGAGCAAGGATTGAGGCAAAAGAGAATTCAGAAGCAACATCGATGCCTACTACAAGACTATTTAGGTATTTTGACATATATAACATCTCCTTTTTAAAAAGTGAGATAGAGTAGAGATTCCACTTCTATCAATGAGGCTGCAACCTCGTTTGTGACACGGGTAGTTCCAAAATTGGAAACCCAACCAGCTAAAACACAGAAAACTCACTGATGGAATGATACGCTAATTTACGAGTATAGGCAATTACTTACCTCTCAGGAGGAAAACATCTATCTTCTCTAATCAGGAGATATTATATCATTGTGCATTAACCGATTACCAGTATCCAATATTGGTAATTGACAATAATCAGAATTAAGACGAGATTAATTAAAAGTAAATTATGAGTTGCGAACATTAAATAAGATATTAGTTATGATATTCGTATTTGATATGACTGATTTGTTATCAATGCTTACAACTACATTATACGAGGAGGAAGTAAATGTCTAAAAAAATTATTGCAATAGTCTTAATAATTTTTATGATTTTGTTTTTGGGTGTACTAAGCGTATTTATGAGCTTTAATAAAGATTTTCCTTTTGGAGAAAAAAAATTAAAATTCGGTGCAACCTACATGAATATGAATAATGCATATTGTGTTAAACTTAATGAGGGTATAAAAAAGGTTGTTGAGGCTCAAAATGGAAAACTTATTTCACTTGATGCGCAACTTGAAGTTTCAAAACAAATATCTCAAGTTGATGATCTTATAGCTCAAAAGGTGGATGTTATATTTTTAAATACTGTAGATTGGAAAGGAATAAAGCCAGCATTAATAGCTGCAAAAAAAGCTAAAATACCTGTTATAGTTATTGATTCTCCTGTTTTTGATGATAATTTAGTTGATTGCACGGTGGCTTCTGAAAATTATAATGCAGGAGTCTTATGTGCGAAAGATTTAGTAGCAAAATTAAAGGGAAAAGGAAATGTTGTCATTATTGAACATCCAACGGCAAAATCAGGTATTCAGAGAATTCAAGGCTTTGAGGATATAATAAAGAAATATAGTGAGATTAAGATTGTTGCTAGGAAGACTTCAAATGGTCAGCTAGAACTTGCTATGGAAGTTATGGGGAGTATAATTCAAACCAATAAACATATAGATGCTGTTATGTGTCTTAATGATCCAACGGCATTAGGTGTTATTGCAGCCTTTGAAAACAATAAAATAAAGAATAAAGCATATATTTATGGAATTGATGGATCTGATGATGCAATAGCGTTGATTGAAAAAGGTAAACTCACAGCAACTGTTGAGCAGTCTCCAGATATGATTGGAAGGATTGCTGCAGATACTGCTTTAAAAAAGTTAAAAGGAATAAAGATTGAAAAATATATAAACGTACCTGTAAAACTAATCAATAAGTCAAATTTGATGTATCCATAAAGCTATGGGTACATTTTTTTTATAAAATTTATTAGCAAAATAATAATCTGATTAAGAAATCATATAGCCCTGAAAGCCTAAATGATAAATGTAACAACTTAGGTGACAATTGTCATGATTTGAATGACAAAACGTAGGTGAAGTGAATGTAAAATTAGTTCATAATATATTTAAGACATAAATCATTTACCATTAACTGATAACGTTATCATACATAAAGGAACTAGCTTAAGTAATTGATAAAAAATAATTCTTATTAGAACAGAATGCAATTTAAACAATATTATTGTGGAGGGGTGAGTGCTCTAGTAATAAGTGTTAAGTAAAAAAGTGTATTAGGAAATGGAGGAGTTAACATGGTGGCTATTATTGTTGGAACGCATGGAAGTTTTTCAAAGCAAATATTGAGATCAGCTGAAATGATATTTGGCATGCAAGAAAATGTTTCATCAGTTACTTTTGAGACAGGTGAAGGACTTGATGATCTTGTAGAAAAGTATAAAAATGAATCAGAAAAATTAGATTGTAAAGATGGAATACTTTTTTTAGTGGATTTGTTTGGAGGAAGTCCATTTAATGCAGCAAGTAGAATAGTAACAGAAAACGATAACATGGATGTTCTTACTGGTATTAACTTACCAATGCTACTTGAAATTTATGGATCTAGAGGGTTTTCTAACCTTGAAGAGCTAGTGAGTATAGGTAAAAAAGCAGGAGCTGAAGGAATAAAATCATTAAGAGAAGTTTTTTCAGAGACAGAGGATGATGAAGAATTATTATAATATTTAACAGGAGGAATTAAAAATGGAAATAAACTTTGTGAGGATAGATGACAGATTAATACATGGCCAAGTTGCAAGTATATGGGTAAAAGAAACAAGGTGTAATAAAATATTTGTGTGTAGTGATGAGGTTGCTGAAGACAAATTGAGAAAAACATTACTTTTAAAAGTTGCACCTCCAGGAGTAAAAGCTTATGTATTACCTATTGATAAGGTACTAGAGGTTTACAAAAATCCCAAATATGATTCTTTTAAAGCACTAATATTATGTGTAAAGCCTGGAGATGTTTTAAGACTTATTGAAGGTGGCATGGTTATGAAATCTGTAAATCTTGGAGGAATGTGTTTTAAAACTGGAAGAACACAGATAAGTGGTGCAGTTTCTCTTGGACCTGAAGACATTGATGCCTTAAATAAAATACATGAATTAGGAATTGAACTTGAACTAAGAAAAATTGCAAGTGATTCGAAAGTTGATGTAATGAGTAAAATAAAGGATTTATAAATTTAAAAGGAGGGTTATTTATGACTACTATTCAATTTATTTTAGTACTTGTTGTTGCTATGATAACAGGCATGGGAAGTGTGCTTGACAGTATGCAAACACACAGACCTATTATAGCATGTACTTTAATTGGTCTTGTCTTAGGGGATTTACAAAAAGGAATTATCTTAGGTGGTACATTAGAACTTTTAGCTCTAGGTTGGATGAACGTTGGAGCGGCTATGGGACCAGATAGTGCACTTGCTAGTGTTATTGCAACTATTTTGGTAATAACAGGTAATCAGCCAATTGGGACAGGAATAGCAATTGCTATTCCAATCGCAGCAGCTGGGCAAGTTTTAACGATATTTGTTAGAACTATAACAATATTTTTTCAACATCGTTGTGATAAATATGCTGAAGACGGTAATTTTAGAGCTATAGAAATCGCTCATTTTGGAGCATTGATATTGCAAGGCCTTCGTATTGCAATCCCAGCGGCACTAGTAGCAGCTGTAGCTGGTACTAGCGGAGTTACTGCTATGCTAGCAGCAATACCTTTACCTATAACAAGAGGATTACAGATTGCTGGTGGAATGATCGTTGTTGTTGGTTATGCTATGGTAATTAACATGATGGAAGCAAAATACTTAATGCCATTCTTTTTAGTTGGGTTTTCAATTGCAGCATTTACTTCATTTACACTTGTTGGATTCGGAATACTTGCTGTTTCAGTAGCTATATTCTATATCCAATTAAATCCAAAATATAGTCAAGTTCAAGTTTATGATGAAATAGATGATTTGTAAAAGGGGGAGATAATATGATTGAAAATAATTTAACTAAAAATGACATCGGGAATGACAAAACATTGAAAGCGAAGGAAATATCTAAGGGTGAAAATAGATTAACCAAAGGTGATTTAAAAAGCATGTTTTGGCGTTCATGGTTTATATTAGGATCATTTAACTTTGAAAGAAACCAAAGTATGGGTTTTTGTGTAAGTATGATTCCGGCTATTAAAAGATTTTATACAACTAAAGAAGATCAATCAGCAGCACTAAAAAGACATTTAGAATTTTTTAATACTACTCCATACATGGCTGCACCTATCATGGGTGTTACAGCAGCTATGGAACAAGAAAGATCTATTGGAGCTCCAATTGATGACGCAGCTATTAGTGGTGTAAAAATTGGACTTATAGGGCCACTCGCAGGTGTAGGCGATCCTGTATTTTGGGGAACCTTAAGACCTCTTTTCGCAGCATTAGGTGCATCAGTTGCACTTACTGGAAGCATTCTAGGACCATTGCTTTTCTTTATACCCTTTAATATTTGTAGAATACTTACATTATGGTTTGGTCTTAAATTTGGATATGAAAAAGGGACAGCGATTGTATCAGAGGCATCCGGTAACACGTTGCAGAAAATAACTGAAGGTGCTTCAATAGCAGGACTATTCATAATGGGAGCACTAGTTTGTAAATGGACTAATATTAATGTACCATTAGTAGTCTCAAAAATTAAAGGTGCTGATGGTAAAATGGTTGTTACTACTGTTCAAACTATTTTGGATTCTTTAATTCCAGGATTACTTCCATTATTATTAACTTTTGGTTGCATGAAATTATTAAAGAAAAAAGTTAATCCTATGACGATAATATTTGGAATGTTTGCTGTGGGCATATTAGGTTATATGGGTGGATTCTTAAAATAATTTGAGCTACTAATAAAAGATGAGAAGCCATTTAATGGTTTTATAATATAAGTTAAGGCTATTTCTTAAGCGAGGGATAGTCTTAACTTATATATTTTAAGCTATAAAGGAGATGTAAACTATGATTGTTAATATTGTATCGATTATTGTAGTAGTAATAGCACTAATTATATATTTATTTTTCATAATTTTTAACTTTTATCAACAAAAATATTATTATCAGGCCTATAGTCCAAAATCAATAAGAACAGGTGAAATACTAAAATATTCTGAAAAATATAATATAGATGGGTTTGTTAGCGTATCAAGTCAAAAACAATATCAAGAGGCTGCTGCACTTAAAATGATAAATGACAAAATTAATACAAATCAAAATACATCCATAAATAATATTAATTTTCTTATGGGTTATACATATGGAGCTAGTTTTAACAAACTAAATAAAAACTTTGTACCATTTTTAGAGCCCATTTCATGTGTAAAAATTTCTGCACCATTTTTGGGATTGAATATGGATTATTGTACATCAAACAGTCCTAAAGTATTTGTAGATGCAGTAAAGTATTACATTTCAAAGGGATATCCTGTATTAGCACAAGTGGATATGGCTACTCTTTTGGGGAGAAGAGGTTTCTATTCAATAAGCGAACTTATAGTAGGTTATAATAAGAAGGGGTTTTATTATTATGAAACGCTTGGAATTAATAACGAAAAGAAGAAGTACATTTCAAACAAACAATTCACTGCTGCCACTAATAGATTGAATACAAAGTTTAAAAAACCATGGAAATATGGGTTTTGTATTTTTAAAGCTAGTGAAGAAAAGGAAGAGATTAAAAATGCAATTAAAAACAATGGGAAAAATCTTATTGGGGAAACAAGTGATAGGACTGCTTCAGGAGCACAAGCAATAGCAGCATTTGCAAAGCATATTAAAGAAACGAAAACATTTGACAGTGGATGGGTAATTGAAGCTTTAGAATATTCAAGAAGAGATAACGCTGAATTCTTTGAAGAATTTTTTAAAGATAATTCTGATTTAAGTAAAGTAGCTAATTTGTTTAGAGTAGTAAGTGATAATTATAATAAAGCTTTAAAAATTATTAAAGTAACCATGACCGACGAAAACATAGATAAAGTTAGTGACCTTTTATTTGAAAATTCACAAGTAGAAGAACAAATCGGAAAAATATTAGAAAAGGCTTCTTACGAGGTTACATCTAATTAATAAATAAAATCTGGTGTACCCATAAAGCTATGGGTACACCAGATTTTATTTTATAAGAGTTTGTTTTTAAATTGTGATAACTCTAGTCAAGAATGTACCATAGTGAACGATATAATAAGAAGGTAGAAGTTATAGGGGGTTATATTAGAAAAGAAGGTACTATAACAATAACAAATCTAAAAGATCAATAAATCAGGAGGTATTACATATGAAAAAAATGTTTAATAATTTAAAAATGTCAACTAAATTGCTATTACTAGTTATCTTTTTGGCTATATTTATAGGAAGCGTAGGTTTTTTAGGTCTATATAATATGAATAAAATTAATTCAAATGCAACATTATTACATGACTATAATTTAGTTAACATAGAACAAGTAAATACTTTAAGGCAAAATTATTCGGATATCAGAACAGCGTTAATTAAGATGGTTTATAAGGAAAGAAAAGATAAAGGTGAGGATGAAGAGATTGTTACAGAGATAGAGGGTTTAACTAAAAAAAATGAAAAGTTATTTGCAACAATAAAAAGTACTAATGAAAAAATGAGAGTAGACAAGAGTCAAGCAGATCAAGAAAAAGATAAAGTTCTGTTTGATAAAATTGAAAGCTCATCAAAGGGATATTTAGCTTCAGGGAAAAAGGCAGCCGATTTTGGAGTAGCAAAAGATTTCAAATCAGCTGCAGGTCAACTCTCAGGGGCATCAAAAAATAGAGCAGCTTTATTCGAGGGCATTGATGGGCTGAATGCTAGTAGTGTTAAAGAAGCTGATTTATTTTACTCAGATAACAATATAACATTCAATGGGTCTAAAATGATCATAATAACAATTACTGTATTGGGATTTCTTTGCTCAATTATATTAGGACTTTTTATAGCTTTAGCTATTTCAAGACAACTAAAAAAAGTTGTTAATTTTGCTGGAGATATGGGAAATGGAGATTTAACTAAGGTCATAGATATTGATTCAAAAGATGAAATAGGGGATCTTGCTAGAGCGTTAAATAGAGCAAAAGACAATATGAAATTACTTATATCAGAAATAATTAATAGTTCTAGTGATATCAGTGCTGCTAGTGAAGAGTTGTCTGCAACATCTGAAGAGGTTTCTTCAAAAATGGATATTGTTAACGAATCTACTGATCGTATAACCACTGGAATTCAAGATTTAAGTGCTACAACGCAGGAAGTTAGTGGATCAACAAAGGAAATTGAAAGTACAACAATGGTTTTAATTAATAAGGCTAATGAAAGTTTTAAATCTGCAGTAGAAATTAAGAAAAGAGCAGCTGAAATAAAAATAAAAGCTACAAAAAATATAGAGCAGGGTAATGAAATATATGAGAAAAATCGTATGAATATACTAAAGGCAATAGATGATGGAAAAGTAGTTAAGGATATTACTGTTATGGCAGATTCAATTGGAGCTATAGCTGAGCAAACAAATTTACTTGCATTAAATGCCGCTATTGAAGCTGCTAGAGCAGGTGAAATGGGTAAGGGATTTGCAGTAGTTGCAGATGAAGTAAGAAGCCTCGCTGAGCAATCATCTGTTGCAGTTGAAAACATTCAGAGCATGGTAAATAAGATTGAAGTGGCATTCAATAATTTATCTATAAGTGGTCAAGAAGTTTTAGAGTACCTTGAAACCGGTGTAAAACCAAGTTATCAATTACTTATGACTACTGGTATTCAATACGATCAAGATGCAGATTTTATTAATAATATGGCAAGTGAAATAGCTAGTACATCAAAACAAATGAAAGAAGTTATAGATAAAGTAACTTATGCAATAGGTAATTTATCAGTAACTACTGATAAATCGGCTGCTAGTACAGAAGATATATCTAATAGTATAAATGAGATAACAATTGCAATAGGAGAAGTAGCAAGTTCAGCTCAAAGTCAAGCTGAAACTTCTCAGAAACTAATTGATGTAACTAATAAGTTCAATGTTTAAATAAATATTATAGTAAGTAGTAAAAAAATGAAGCCATAATTGGCTTCATTTTTTTATATTAATTTCCTCATGTTCTTTTAAGTCTCTGTATTCACTGGGATAGTGATTTGTATTATGTTTAAAGGTGCGGCTAAAATAATATTGATCACTGTAACCTACAAGTTCACCAATAGTTTTAATATCCAAATCTAAATTTGTAGTTAGAAGGCGTTTTGCTTCATTTATTCTAAGGTGAATTAAATATTTTAAAGGGGACTTACCAGTAGATTTTTTATAAACTCTGCTTAGATAGTCTGGTGAAAAATTTAAGCTTTTCGCGATAGCGTCAAGTGTTACTTCAGTTTTATAATTTGAAAGGAGGTATAACTCAACAGCTTTTACTAATTCATCTGGAGATACATGTTTTGATTTTATATTTGCAAGGGTTGATAATGAAGTTAAATTTGAATCTAGCTGAAGTTTAATTTTAGTAAGAGCGGCAGATAGCTGATCTATAATTATGGGCTTCAATAAATAATCATTTACACCATATTGAATTGCTTGACGCGCAAATTCAAATTCATGAAAGCCACTCAATATGATGACTTTAATACTAGGATAAGTAAAATAAAGTTTTCTTACTAGTTCAAGTCCATCCATTATTGGCATTTGTATGTCAGTAACAACAAGTTGTGGTAATTCTGTTTCAATAAGATTCAAAGCACTTTTGCCATCCATAGCAGAACCTACAACATTAAATCCTAAATTGAGTGCTTGAATTTTTTTTACAATATTTCTTCTTATTAATGCTTCATCTTCTACTACAATTACTTTGTAGTCCATTGTAAGTTGCATTATAAATCTACCACCTTTTTTATAAATCCACTTATTAATATAGTTGTGCCTCCACAAGGAAGATTGGTTATAGTGAAAAGTGCATTTTCTTTATACATTAATTTTAATCTTGTACATATATTCACTAATCCCATTCCGCCAATATGTAAATCTAGTAAATTCGTGGAATCAATTGGATTTGCCATTAATATTTTAAACTTATTTATTATAGTAGGATCAAAACCCAGACTGCTATCTGTTATTTCTATAAACCACTTATCATTAGATAGGTAACCATTAACTAATATATTCCATGGGGGAGGGGAGTTAAGTCCATATTTTATTGAGTTTTCGACTATTGGTTGTATAAGTAGCTTAGGAACAATTATATCCATCATTCCATCTTGCATAATAATCTCAAATTTCAGATTTTCTTCATAACGTATTTTCATGCAATTTAAATATTTTTTAGTATAATCTATTTCAGAGCATAGATCAACTCCATTTTTGCTATCAGTTGAAATATATCTGAGCATATAGGAGACATCATGGCACATTGCCACTATTTCCTCATTCATTCCTTCTTCTGCCATAACACTTATATTTGCAAGGTTGTTATAAAGGAAATGAGGGTTCATTTGTGTTTGCATTGCAAGAAGCTTAGCATTCATTTCTTCAGACTTTGCAATTAGTAGTTCGTTTAAAGACTTCCCAAGTTTTTGATACATTGTATTAAAGGTTTTGTTTAGATGCTCTATTTCATTGAGGGTATTATTAGCCATAGGCGGTCCATTCAAATTAGGTGATGCGAGCTCGTCGATATTCATATTTTTTAAAGCATGTCTTAGCTTTCTTAATGGAACAGTTACTTTTCGTGACACGACATATGATAAAAGTAGTATCATAAATAATACTATAATTGAAAGTAAGATAAAAGTACTGGTAAATTTATTAAGTGGCGAAAAAATAACCTTTTGAGATTGTACTACAATTATTGACCAGCCAGAATAATCCGAAATCATGTATGTCATTGCTTGATTTGACGCATCTGTTGGGCTTTTAACATTATGGATATTAAGTGCACTAAGGTTCTGTCTTTTTATAGTGGTTTTATAGTAAACAGCAGTTGAGATATTCTTATTATCATAAGGATAGATATATGATCCCTCATTATTAAAGACATATATTTTAAGGTTATTATCTGTTTTCTTTAAGTTATTTATGTACTTAAATAGCGTTTCACAGTCTTGGACTACTTCTACTATTCCTTGTTTATTATAGTTACTATCACTATAGGTCCTAGTAGTTGATATAAATTTATGGCTTTCAAATTGTTTGAAAATTGCACTGTCTAAAAGCTTAATGTTAGAGGGAATGCTAATATATTTACCTCCATTTAAGTTTAGTGTTTTATTATACCAAGGCATTTGACGTAGATTTACAGAAGCCTCACCGTTAAATAATCCTGCCCCAATCATATTTCCATTAAAATCGTATATGTTAGCCTGGCTTACAGTTTGAAATGGACCTAAAATAGCCATTATCACATCAATGAGTGATCTAATATTTGAATATCTTTCACTATATATTGAAATATTATTTTTAGGTGTACTTTTTCTCAGTAAAAGATATTTTTGAAAATGATCTTTTATTAGGTTTGAATAAACAATATTCATTGAAGTAGTATTCATTTTCTTTATTTCTTCATCAAGCGAATTAGAAATTGATGTACAAAGTTGTCCTTGTTGCTGTGATACTTTTTCAGTAATATAATTTGAAAAAAAAGAATAAAAAATAGCTCCGATAAAAAATAGAATAATAATAAAAAAAGCGGAATAACTTATAAAAAGTTTTACTTGAAGAGTCTTAAATTTCATCTAATTTGCCTCCAATGAGTTAGTGAAAATGCATTATATATGTAAATAGGTAGAAAAAGTGCAAACAATGTAACGGTTTTCTCCATTTAATATATAGTTAAATAATTGTATTATAAATATATAAGTTGAAGGTATTTAGGTCTTCAAATTAATTCTACACTATTTAATTTATTATTCAAGGGGGGTACTTGTATGAAAATGAAAACGGTTTTAGCAACTTGTATGACAATTTTGTTAACTACATCATGTTTTACAGGTTGTGGTAGCACTAGTAAATCAACTAGTGGAACTGCGAAAAAAAATATTACGCTAACATTTGGTTCTCATCAATCTGGGTTACCAGCTAGTGGGATTGTACAGGATATTGCAAAGGATTACGAGAAAGAAACAGGAGTTAAAATAGATTTTCAAATAACGCCGGATGCTCAGTGGAGAGATCTTCTTAAAACAAAAATATCTGCAGGAGAAGCACCAGATATATTTTGCGCTGATGCAGATCCATTTAGTCTATACGATAAAGTTAGACCAGATACTAATGCTGTAGATCTTACAAATGAGGAATTTGTTAAACGAATGGATCCAAGTGTTCTACCATCCGTCTCTTATAATAAGAAAGTATATGGTATAACTTTTCCAGGATATAAAGTCTATTGGTATTATTATAATAAAAAGATTTTCAAGGATCTAGGACTTAAGGCACCAACAACTTACCAGGAGTTTAAGGATGTAGCTGCAAAAATAAAGGCTACTGGAGTAACACCAGTATATGAAGGTATGCAAAATGGATGGCATCAGGTTCTACCATTATTCGAAACCGGTGGAAATTATATACAAAGTGATGCTAAAGTTTATGATAAATTAAACAATAATACAGAGAATATAAAGGATGTTAAAGGAATTAAAACAGTTCTTACGCAGCTTAAAGAGTTCCAAAATTTGGGATATTTTGGTAAGGATTATATGAGTAATAGTGTTGAAGGCGGGAAAAAAGCCTTTGCTGATGGAAAAGCAGCTATAGTACTTGATGAATTTGGATGGGAGCAAAATCTTGCTAAAGATTTCCCAGCTACTAAAGGTAATGTAGGCGTCTTCGTAGAGCCATGGGGAGATAATAAGGTGCTTGGAATTAATCCTGCTAGTAATGCATATTTTGCTAACGCCAAAAGTGAAAATAAGGATGAAGCAGTTAAGTTCTTCCGTTATTTAGCAAAAAAACAAGTTTTGCAAAAAAGACTTAATGGAGACCCTAATTCATTACAAGTTTGTTGGCCAGAAATTAAGCCTAAATATCCTCAATCGTATACCGATTATATAGCTACACTTAAAAAGGCTACAGTAGTTCAAGTAGGTGTTAAATATATAGATCCACAATGGATGGATATTGGTAAAGACATTGCTGCTATGTATTCTGGGGCAATGTCACCCGAAGATGTAATGAACAGCATTTCTAGACGTCGAGATGATCAAGCGAAGCTTCAAAAGGATCCTAGTTGGACTAAGTAAAAATATTTGGATGAGTTGTATGATTTTTTCTTAGATCAGTACAACTCATTATTCTACAATTTCTAATTAATAATAGAAAGGATTGGTGGTTATGGATAGAAATAAAACTTATCCATGGTATTTTTCTTCTGGAGCTTTATTGTTATTTTTTATACTATGCTTCATACCATCCGTAATAGGAGTTTTTTATTCTTTTACAGATTGGAATAGTTTTAGCGATAAAATTAATTTTATAGGTCTTGATAATTTTAAAACAATCTTTGTTAAGGATAAGTCATATTTGACATTTATCGGAAACACTGTGTATTTTACAGTATTTACTACTGCAATTAAAACAATATTAGGTTTAATCTTTGCATTGCTTTTTACAAGAGGTATTAAATTGGCTAATTTTCATAGAATGGTTATATTTTCGCCACAAGTGCTTTCTTACCTTATTGTGGGTTTAGTTTTTAAAGGGATTTTACATCCATCTACAGGATTTTTAAATATTTTCCTTAATAATATTGGGTTAAGTTTTCTTGCAAATGATTGGTTAGGAAATGTAAAGCTTGCTTTTGGTTCAGTTATGTTTGTAGATTGTTGGAAAGGTGTTGGATATGGAATGGTAATATTTATTGCGGGTATCCAAGGGATTTCAGAAAGTTATTATGAGGCTGCCGATATGGATGGAGCAACTTTTCTGCAAAAGACTTTCAAAATAACACTTCCATTACTAATGCCAACATTAATAATGACTACCGTGCTTAATGTAACCTATGGGTTAAGAGTTTTTGATATTATTTACGTACTAACTAATGGTGGTCCTGGATATGCAACTGATGTTATGAATACAGCTGTTTTCAAGGAGTTCTCAAGAGGTAATTATGGTGTTGGTACGGCTATATCTACATTGCTTGCCGTATTTACTATGGCGATTTCATATTTCATCCTTAAGGCTCTTAATAAAAAGGAGGAATATTAATGAAAACAAAGAAGTTATTTCTACGAATGTTTCAAAACATAATTGCTTGGGTAGTTTCATTAATAGTATTATTACCTTTAGTTGTAATATTTATAAGTTCGTTTAAGACTAGTGCTGAGTCTTATACACTTACTTTGGAATTACCTAAAAAGATAATTCTTGATAATTATTCAGTAGTTATTGAGCGAGGTAAATTACTCGGTTCTTTCATAAATAGTTTTATTTATGCATCTACTAGTACACTTCTTATAGTGTTTTTCGCAACACTGGCTGCATTTGTACTTGCGAGAAATAAAAGCAAAATGAATAGATTTATATATTATTTTTTAGTGCTTGGAATAGCTATGCCAGTTAATTATATTTCACTAATGAAGGTAATGCAGTTTACTCATTTGATTAACACCAGGCTAGGAATAGTGCTTATATATGCTTCATTCGCATTGCCTATTAGTGTATTTATTGCATATGGATTTATAGATACGATTCCAAGGGAATTAGATGAGGCAGCAATTATAGATGGTTGTACTCCCGAATCTCTTTATTTTAAGGTTATATTCCCATTGCTTAAGCCTATAATAGCAACTTTATTTGTACTTAATTTTATGAGTACTTGGAATGATTTTACCATGTCTATATACTTTTTAAATGAATCTAGCAAATGGCCAATGACACTCGCAGTTTATAATTTTTTCGGACAGTATTCAACGGAGTGGAATCTTGTATGTGCTGATATTGTGTTAACTTGTATTCCAGTTCTTATTGTTTTCATACTTGGACAAAAATATATTGTTAGTGGAATGACTTCAGGTTCGGTAAAAGAATAATAACATAATATTTTAATTTAAGGGGTGAAGGAAGATGAAATTTACTAATGGAAATTGGTTGCTAAATAAAGATATAGAAGCTCATTATCTTCAGCAGGTTTATGATACGGAAATTTGTGAGAATTCTGTTACAATATATTGCCCAGATAAGGCAATTCGAGATCGTGCGGATACTGTAGATGGAATGCTTGTTTCGGTTAAATTATCGTCTCCTATGGAGGATATCATTTGCGTAAATATGAATCATTTTAAAGGGGAGATAACTCAAGAGCCAAAGTTTGATGTCAAAAATACTTTGAATAAACATATGGTTATAAAAGAAGATGATAGTGAAGTAGTCCTTAATACAGGTAATTTAAGTGTATGTATTAATAAAAAAGAACCATTTATAATAGATTTTATGAATGAAAACAAATCTATTACAAAAACTGGTTATAAGAAAATGGCTTATATGAAAAAAGAAAATGCGGGAAATTATATGATGACGCAATTAGATCTTGGTGTTGGAGAGTGTGTTTATGGGCTAGGTGAAAGATTTACGTCACTTGTGAAGAATGGCCAAGTAATTGATATATGGAATGAAGATGGTGGTACATCTAGTCAGCAATCATATAAAAATATTCCGTTTTATATGACTAATAAAGGGTATGGTGTGTTTGTGAATCACACAGGATGTGTATCATTTGAAGTAGCATCAGAGAGGGTAACTAAAGTTCAATTTAGTGTTCCAGGTGAATCTCTTGAGTATTATGTAATATATGGACCAAATCCAAAAGCAATACTTGAGAAGTACACATCACTTACGGGTAAACCTAGTCTACCTCCAGCCTGGTCATTTGGACTATGGTTAACAACCTCATTTACTACAAGTTATGATGAAAAAACTGTTACTGGAATAATTGATGGTATGATAAAGAGAGATTTGCCCTTAGCAGTATTTCATTTTGATTGTTTCTGGATGAAGGAGTATCATCTATGTGATTTAAAGTGGGATAAAAATGTATTTCCGGATCCTGAGGGAATGCTTAAAAGACTTAAGGAAAAGGGCTTAAAGATTTGTGTTTGGATTAATCCTTATATTGCCCAGCGTTCAAGCATGTTTGATGAAGGAATGAAAAATGGATACTTTATTAAGAAAAAGGACGGTAGTGTTTGGCAGTGGGATAGATGGCAGGCTGGCATGGCTATTGTGGACTTCACAAATCCAGATGCATGTTCTTGGTACTCTCTTAAACTTAAAAAGTTAATGGAGATGGGAGTTGACTGTTTTAAAACTGATTTTGGCGAGAGAATACCTACAGATGTAGTATATTATAATGGTAATGACAGCGTAAAAATGCATAACTATTATACTTATTTATATAATAAAGTGGTTTTTGAGTCTATAAAAGAAATCAAGGGTGAAAAAGAAGCTATA
>ERZ1463033.75-NODE-75-length-15420-cov-9.420501_pt1 | contig 15420 bp, 12 predicted proteins | sample MGYA00564481_ERZ1463033 | MGnify/ENA primary metagenome ERZ1463033 (study PRJEB39244, sample SAMEA3635150) | Helicobacter pylori | study: EMG produced TPA metagenomics assembly of PRJEB11511 data set (Assembly of a 5300-year-old Helicobacter pylori...
GTTCAATAATGTGATTAACTCCAGTATTATCATTAACTGGTGTTCTAAAGCTTATGGAGAATACCTTATTTTCATCTTCATTTTGTAAATAAATTAATTTAGCTCCACTTTTATTATGTTTAAATATCATAGAAGTAGACTGTATGTCTGAAAGCCATTTTTTAGATTCAAGAATAAAACCTGATATATTATCACCAACTTCAATTTCTCTCTTCTCACTAATAATAGGCTTAGTATTACCAATCTTTAACTGTGGCCGCGGTGCATCTTGTACAATTTGTGCTCCTAATGCAGTTTGTGCTCCTGGCATGACTTGTGCAAATCGAGCGCCATGTATCCCTAGACCATTACTAAATATATTGATAAATAATGCTGTTGCAAGCAATATAGATATTTTTTTTGTAAATTTTTTCATTCTTATTTTGTTCCCCCTTAAATATAAAATTTTAATAAAACGATTCTAATGTTATAAATAGTATGTTTTATTTGTATTTTTATATTCGAGACAATAATTAGTATATATACTATATTATTGATATTAATAGTTTTTTTTGATTTGTTTTTATAGATATTTTTTCGAATAATTTTATAGAACAAAAAAATCTAGCAGATCTTAACATCTACTAGATTTCCTTATATTTTTACTCACTCAAAACTTATTAAGTAAATTATGCATTTAACATATTAAGCATATCCTGCTTTTCTCTTGTAAATCTATTGTATACACTTTGCTTTACAGCTTGTGAACTATCTCTAAAATAAACATCAACCTTTTGGCGTTCATTATATAAATCATTTATAATATTCTTATCACTATTTTTCAAATTAAGTTTTGAGAACACTGATAAAGTACCTGTAACACCATGTTGAACCACTGTAGACAGTAGACTCTCTTTTAAAGCATCACTTTTCTTGCTTATATCAAAACCATACTTTTGCTTTAATTCTGATGCTGCTACATCGTAATAATTTCCTTTTATACTGTTTTGCTGCAATTTTAAAAATTTATCTTTATTACATAATGCAATACTTGTCCATGTTTCATCAAAGTTCTTCCCAAATTCGTTACCATCTTTAGCTTTTGCTGCTGTTAACCTTGAATAAATCTCTTTATCTTTTATTTTTAGTGAACTTATAAATGAATCTAAAGAACCAGTCTTCGATGAAAATTGCCATGCTCCATAAGATTTCCCACCATAATCACCTAATGTATTGCTTATTGCTGCTGGATTAAGATTAGATTCATATTTAGCCGATGTAAGCCCCAATCCATTAGAATTATTATCATTTGATAATGATTTGGTGACATCTCTCATTTTAGCATTAAAATCACTCAATGAATTTAATGAATCATCAACGCTATAAGAATTTTGATTCGATATAGCACTAGAAATTAGTTGCGTCATCATCGAAGTTCCCGAACTATCCATCATTTGAATAAGCATTGTTTGAAACATGATTTTCTGATTCTCTATTTCCTTATTAACACTACTTGTGCTTGTATCCGAACTTATAGTATTGGTTTTTGTTTGTAATTTATATTGGTTCAACATGCTATTAAAAATAATATCTGAAGATAATGCCATGACTATCACCCATTTTAAATAAATTTTTTCTATATGTTTATTATCGTATACTTTAAAACAAACTTTATTCTTATAATTAAATATTTTAGAATAATAATATTTTTACACATATTGTTATAAACGAAGGATATTAGCATATATTTTTTCATATGTAATAATATTCAGCAATTTATATTAATTAAAAATATAAATTCTTTAATCTAACTCCATTCTTTTAAAATATTTTCCACCTTAATATCGAACAAAATTCTAGAGCATGTCCTACTTAATTTTAATTTTAAAAAGTACTCATATTCTTCAAATTGCAAGCCCATTTTTTGTTTAATTCTATTATGTAGAACATCATGAGTATAATCTATATCCTCATAAGGAATATCATCAATAAGAAAAAACTCCAATTCATCTCCAGCAACACCTTTGCTTTGAAAATTATTAGCCATTTTATTAATCATAAACCACTTTTTTATATTTTCATATTCTTTAATCATTTTTTCTAATGACATATTATATATAGCTTCTTCCAAAAATGGAATTTCATGCAAACAATTTACATTCATCACATTTTCTTCTATATCTTCAACAAAATAAAACACATTATTCTACCTCCACAACTTGTATATACATTTTTTTATACTGTTCATTTTAATTTTAATTATCATAAATATTATAACAAGTTTCCGTTTTGTTTTCTATTAATTATTAAAACCATTAAATAGAAATTTTCACTTTTATACTATAATTTTCTACTTTTATCGATATTTTATTTTGTTGTTTTTTCCTTTTTAACGTGCTATTATTAAATTATATATATTTATAAAGGAGGAATTGAAATGGATATTATTCAACAATTTACTTTTGAGCCTCGTTATATGAGTTTAGCGGTTATAAACGATATAACTGCTGGAAACAAAATATTAAATGACCTTATTTTAGATGATGAAACTTGTTTAGGTCATAGACAAGTAGGTAGCAGAAGCTATCACATCTTTTATTTCAAGAACGATTGTTTTTCAGTTTATTATCATAAAGGTGGAACAGATGCAATGTACTCTGATAATTCACTTGATGTAGTTTTAAATTATGTAAACAATCTAAAATCAGAAGATTTTGAATAGATAAAAATATAAATATTTTATTCATAAAATAAAGTATGATTGGATATGAACTAATGAGTATAAAAAATATTACAACACTAGCAGATACAAAATATTTAAAACTCTACGATGCAGAATATATTAACAAAAATGGGGAATGCAAAAATTGGTCAATAGCTTCTAGAAAAAACATAGATACATTAAAAAATATCTATTTTAATAAAGCAAAGTGCGCTATAGATGCCGTAATAATAATAGCAACTCACACCGTTGAAAATAAGTTAGTAATTATAAAACAATTTAGAGTCCCTCTTAATGATTATGTTTATGAAATTCCTGCTGGGCTTATTGATCCTGGTGAGGATTTTAAAACTACTGTTGCTAGGGAACTAAAGGAAGAAACTGGACTTGATTTGATCCAAATTGATTATTCTAAAACAAAATCACAGGCTTACATTTCAACTGGTATGACAGATGAATCCGCTGCACTCGTGTATTGTACTTGCCAAGGTAAAGTATCAAAAGATTATCTCGAACCTGATGAAGATATTGAAGTTGTGCTTTTATCCAAGGCAGAAGCTAAAATTTTAATTGATTCTGATAAGAAAATAGACATTAAGGCCTTTCTTTCAATACAAAATTTTATCGCTTAGTTGGATCTAAAGTACAATTTATTCTTTCCTCATGAAGTATTTATAAAACTTTATATTTATAATAAAACAAATCCACCAGAACATTATTTATTCTGATGGATTTGTTTTTTATTTATATTCTACATGTAATAACTTGTGAACCTTATCTTTTAACAAACCTTTATACAATGTGTCCATCAGAGGATTTTCCTCTGATCGCCTTATAACATTCATTCTGTCCGCTTCATATAATAAAGCACCACGTTTTAATTTTCCCTTTGATTTTACAAATGGTTGTCCTGCACCACCGATACATCCGCCGGGACACGCCATAACTTCAACAAAATCATATTGTGCCTCGCCTGCCTGTATTTTTTTCACAAGTTCATCAGCATTTTTAAGTCCACTTACAACAGCTACATTTATTAAACGTCCACCAACTGTAATACTTGTTTCTTTAACTCCCTCCATCCCCCTTACCCCAGTGAAAGCAAGAGCACGTAATGCAGAAGGTGATTTATCCTCTATTGCAAGGCGTATAACAGCCTCAGTTACTCCACCTGTTACTCCAAATATAACTCCAGCTCCACTACTAACACCAAATGGCATATCAACTGCTTCAGGCAATACCTCCGAAAAAACAATACCTGACTCTTTTATCATTTTAATAAGCTCTTGCGTAGTTATTACATAATCTACATTATTAACCCCATTCTCTATAAATTCATCTCTTTGTGATTCAAATTTTTTCGCTGTGCAAGGCATTATTGCCACATGTACAATTTTCTTATTAGATTCCTTATACTGCTCTTTAATTACAGATGCAAACATCTGCATAGGTGAACGACATGTAGAAATATTTTTAATTAAACTTGGATAATTATTTTCAACATAATTTACCCAAGCAGGACAACACGATGTAAATAATGGTAATTTTTCATTCCTTTCAAGTCTTGAAAGGAATTCTTTTGTCTCCTCAAGTACTGTAAGATCAGCTCCGGTCGATGTATCAAAAACTTCATCAACACCCATTTTTCTAAGACTACTTACAATTTTGCCCATAACATTTGTATCATTTTTTATACCTAACTCCTCACTAATTCCTACACGTACTGCAGGGGCAATCTGAACCACGACTAATGTTTCTATATCACTAATATCTTTCCAAAGCCTCTGCGTATCATTTTTTACAATAATTGCGCCAGTAGGACACACTGCTGCGCACTGTCCGCACCCAACGCAATTAGTCTCTGCAAGCGGTACATCAAAAGCCGTTCCTACAGTCATTTTCGAACCTCTATTAACAAAATCAATAGCTCCAACATTTTGCACTTCCTCACACATCCGTACACAATCACCACATAAAATACACTTGCTTTTATCGCGCACTATGCATACTGAAGAATCATCTATTTTACTCTTTACGGAAGTATTACTGAATCTTACTTTTGTTATCCCAAACTGTTTAGCAAGTTCTTGCAATTTGCACTGACCACTTTTCTCACATGTAGTACAATCTCTACAATGCGCCGCTAATAATAATTCAAGTATCATTTTTTTATATTTACGAAGCTTAGGTGTGTTTGTATAAATCTCCATGTTAGCCTTTGGAGGAGTAGAGCATGCAGCTTCCATTCCTCCCCATTTGTTTTCTACCATACACATACGACAGGCACCATACACTGAAAGTTCCGAATAATAACATAAGGTAGGCAAATCAATGCCTGCTTTCCTAACTAACTCAAGAATATTTTTTTCTCCATTTATCTCTACAGGAATATCATCTATAAGCATAAATTGACCAGTCATCATCTTAATCCTCCTTTATAGCTTTAAATGTGCAAGCTTCAACACATGCACCACACTTAATGCACTTATCTTTGTCAATTGTATATGTTGACTTTATTTTGCCTGAAATTGCATTAACTGGGCAAATCCTTGAGCACTTTGAACAACCCTTGCAAAGTTCTTTATCAATAAATATAGTCTTAAGCCCAACGCAAGTTTTTGATGGACATTTCTTTAGATTTATGTGTGTTTCATACTCAGATCTAAAATTTTTAATAGTACTAACAACTGGTAATGCAGCTGTTTTTCCAAGGCCACATAATGCTGTTTGTGATATGGTGTCTGCAAGTTCGAGTAACATGTCAATATCTGATGGTTTGCCCTTGCCTGAAGTAATTCCCTGAAGAATTTCAAGCATTCTTTTAGTACCCTCACGGCAAGGAATACATTTTCCACAAGATTCATTTTGAGTGAATGTCATAAAAAATTTTGCAACCTCAACCATACATGTATCCTCATCCATAACCACAAGTCCACCTGAGCCTATCATTGCTCCCACTTTTTTTAGAGAATCAAAATCAAGCCTTAAATCAAGATCTGATGTTATAAGACATCCTCCTGATGGACCGCCTATCTGGACAGCCTTAAATTTCTTACCCCCCTTGATTCCTCCACCTATTCCAAATATTATTTCTCTTAATGTCGATCCCATTGGAACCTCAATAAGCCCCGTATTTTCAATATTTCCAGTTAAAGCAAAAGCCTTTGTACCAGGACTATTTTCAGGTCCTATAGATTTATACCATTTTGCACTTTTATTAATAATTAAAGGAACATTAGCAAATGTTTCTACATTATTAAGTACTGTTGGTTTAGCAAAAAGTCCTTGCTCAACTGTCCTTGGAGGTTTTACTCTTGGCATGCCTCTTTTTCCTTCAATTGACGCTGTTAGAGCACTACCCTCTCCACATACAAAAGCACCGGCCCCTTTGTTTATTTTGATATTAAAGCTAAAGCTTGTACCAAGAATATTATCACCTAAAATACCATAACTTCTTGCTTGAATAATAGCATTCTTAAGTCTATTCACAGCAAGAGGATACTCAGCCCGCACATAAATATATCCTTCATGAGACCCACACGCTATAGCCGCAATCATCATACCTTCAAGTACTCTATGTGGATCTCCCTCCATAAGACTTCTATCCATAAACGCGCCTGGATCGCCTTCATCACCATTACATACAATATATTTTATATCGGTTTTCTGTTTTTTTACCTGTGACCACTTACGCCCTGTAGGAAATCCACCGCCTCCACGTCCTCTTAAATTAGATTCCTCTATTTCTTTAATGATACTTTCTTCATCCATATTAAATAAAGCTTTCTCAAGTGCTGTATATCCTCCTATAGCAATATATTCTTCTATAGACGTTGCATCAATATGCCCACAATGTTCAAGCGCTAGCCTTGTTTGACTCTTATAAAAAGGAATTTCTTCTTGCTTTTTATATATTTTTCCGTTTTTAGTATATGCAAGCCTCTCAACACATTCATTATTTAAAATAGTTTTTTCAAGTATTTCGGCGCAATCCTCCACTTTTACTTTTATATATAAATATCCCCATGGCTCAATCCTTACAAGCGGTCCCATTTCACAAAATCCATGACATCCACTCTTTTTAATTCCAACAGACTCATCATGTGGTTCCTTTTGGAGACCTAATTCACAATCTATCCCTTTATCCTCCATAAGCTTTACAAATTCATCATAAATCTCAAGTGCACCACCTGCTATGCAACCAGTACCTGCACATATAAGAATTTTTTTATGTTGCCTATTAAAACTATCAGTATATTCATTTCTAACATTAATTAAATCATTTCTACTAAGAAGCATATTATTCTTCCTCCTTAAGTGTGTTTAAAAGTTCCATCGCTTTTTGTGGAGTCATAGCACCATGTACTTTATCATTAATAGTTATAGCAGGTGCAAGCCCACAAGCTCCAAGGCAAGAAACCGTTTCCACGGTAAACCTCAAATCATCTGTTGTAGTCTTCGTTTCTGACAATCCTAACTCTGCTCGCATTTTGTCTAAAATAGGAATAGACTTTCTTACATGACACGCTGTACCATCACATATTTTTATAACATATGTACCTTTTGGTTCTAAAGAGAAGTTATCATAAAAAGTTGCCACGCCATATATTTTGGCCATACTCATTCCAAGCTTTTCTGAGAAATATGAAAATATCTCTTTAGGTAAATACCTATATATTTCCTGAGTGTCTTGTAATATTGCAATAATATTGCTAGATTTATTTTCATGATTTTGGAGTATCTTATCTAAGTTACTAAAATCAATTTGAGTATTCATTATTCTTCCTCCTCGGTACTTTGTTAATTTATTATCTTAACTGTATTCTATAATAACTTTAACAATATTACAACAATCATAATTATTATTTTTTGTATTTTCTATCCTATATGATCATATAATGACAAGTCACCTAATTAAAAACACCTCAGCCTATTAGGTTGAGGTGTGATAAAATACATACTAATTTTTTAATTATGAATTTTTATAGATTTAAAAACTAAAATACCCGCAATTGCTGATATCATTGAGGCAGATATTACACTTATTTTAGCCATAGATAATAGCTCTCCTCCTGGAAAAGACAATGATGATACAAATAATGACATTGTAAATCCAATACCACCAAGTAAACTTGCACCATATATATGTTTTAAAGTTACCTTCGACGGAAGCTTAGCAATTTTAAAATGTATTAGCAAATACGATGCTCCAAATATTCCTATTTGTTTCCCCAAAAATAGCCCAAAAATAATTCCAAGTCCAACTGGTTCTACTAAAATTTTTGAGAAACTGTCAAAACTAAAAACTACACCAGCGTTTGCTAATGCAAATATAGGCATAATTACAAAACTAGACCAAGGCGTAATCATATGCTCAAGTTTATATAACATAGAACTTTTAAATTCTAATTTATCTTTCTTAACTGGTATAGTCATAGCAAGTAATACACCAGCAATAGTAGAATGTATACCTGATTTTAAAAGACTTGCCCATAATATAATACCTAAAAATATAAAAAGCGATACATACTTAACCTTAAATTTATTCATTAATATAAGTGTTATTATCACTACTAAAGACACCAAAAGTGCAGTGAGTGAAATTTGGTTAGTGTAAAAAATAGCAATTACAATAATAGCACCTAAATCATCAACTATGGCGAGTGCTGTAAGAAAAGTAATTATTCCCTTCGGTGCTCGCTTGCTTCCTACTAAAGAAAGTACTCCAAGTGCAAAAGCAATATCAGTTGCCATAGGAATTCCCCAGCCTAAACTAGTAGGCTGATTATAATTAAATATTGAATAGATAATAGCTGGGATTATCATACCACCAATAGCTGCTCCCACCGGCAATATAGTTTTATTAATAGACTTAAGTTCTCCTACAACTAGTTCCCTTTTTATTTCCATACCAACTACAAAGAAAAATATAGCCATTAATCCATCATTAATCCAATGTAGAATGGACATTGATAATGAAAAATCTTTGTATCCGATAGTTATGTAACTATGGAGAAACTTATCATAGCTAGAGGCAATTCCAGAATTAGCCACTATTAATGCAATTACGGCACAAATCATCAGAATTATACCACTGGCAGATTCATTTTTAAAAAAGCTGATAATTGGACTAGTAATCTTATTATTTTTTTTAAAATTCATATTATCATTCCTCTCCATTTATATTTCTTATTTTAGGTCAAAATACAAGTTAATATTCCCACCTAACTTTTTCAACCACCTATTGATTTAATGTTTTTATATTGTAGCTTGTTTCATATTGTGTATAAAAATCAAAAAACAAAAAGCAGGAACCTCAAATAAGAGTTTCCCACCCCAGAAACAAATTTCTTGGAATCAAACTTAGATTAGTTTGTCCAACCGATAAAAACTATATATTACATGTTAACTCAATATTCAAATTATGTCCATTAATTTATTTGTTATATTTTTTAAATAAACCATCCAATGCTTCTCTTAAAAGAAATGCTTCGGTTTTATCATTTGCCTTAGAAAGTTCTGATAACCTATCAAGTTGGGTTTTAGTAAAATAACTTGATTTCAGTACCATACTTTCTGCCTCAGATAAACAAATTCTATTTCTCCCCTCTTTTTTAGCTCTGAAAAGACCGCTATCCGCAACTCTAAGAAGATCTATAACATTTTTAGAATCACGTGGATAACTAGCAACTCCAAAGCTTAGAGTAATATTAATGTTTTCTGTTTTAGTTAAACTTTTTAAATCAAAGGTATTATCTGATAAATATCTTCTTATTTCTTCTAAGTCCATAAAACTTCTCTCTGCACCTTTTTTTACAAGTAACAAAGTAAATTCGTCACCACTTCTGTTTATTAAATCTGTATCAGATAAATTATTACTAAATATAGAAATAACTTTATTAATTACTTCATCACCTATATCATTTCCATGAATTTTATTAATATTATTTAGATTATCAATATCACATGTAACTACACTAAAAGGTCCTTCATTATTTTTAATTAAATCTTTAACTCTTGATGTTATTTCATCTATAGAAATTAGTGTTTTATCCATCATAACTTCTCCTTAAAATTTTATTTTAATATCTCACAACTTGCCGTCATTATTGTCAGAGCATCATTCATTTTAGCGACTCTATCCTCATTGGTGAGTACAATCAAATAATCGCCTGGAAAAATAACAGTAGATCCTTTTGGAAGTATCTCATGTTCTCCTCGCTTAACTGTTACTAACAAGCAATGAGATGGCCATATGACATCTTTAATTCGTTTTCCATCTAAATCTGATCCCATACAAACAACAAACTCTAGTATAGCCTTGTTTCTCTTATTACCAAATGATATCTTTTCTCCTTGATTATGTAGAAATTTTTCAAGTAACGATTCATAAATAGGTTTTGATGCCAAAATATCAGCCACAATATATGCAACAATAGATACAACAGATAAAGAAAGTAATTGACTAAAAGAACCTGTCATTTCAGTAAGTAAAATAATTCCAGTTATAGGTGCTCTAACTACAGCTGTGAAATATCCTGCCATTGCAAGTATTATAAAGTTATTAATATATATACTATTAAAATGTGCAAAATGTACGAGTGTTATCCCATAAACATTTCCTATTAATGCTCCAATAGCAAGGAGTGGAAGAAAGATTCCTCCTGGCGCGCCAGATCCAAAACTTAACATAGTGAATAAGAATTTTACAAATACTAGAATCACTAAAATTGTTAAAGATGGATTTCCTGTAAATAGCGAGGTTATTAGTTCATGACCTCCCCCTAATGCTTGTGGTAATAGAATTCCAATTATAACTGAAATTAATAATGGTACTACCATTCTCATTTCTTTTGGGAGCCATGTTTGAGCTACATATAAATCCTGAGTTTTCAAAAGAATTTTATTAAATAAAACCCCTAAGACCCCAACAATAATACCTAGTATAATCAAATAAAAATAAAATTTAAGTGGCAATATAGATAGATTTTTAATTACGAAAATTGGTTTTAGGCCCAAAAAGCTGCTTGCTACAAAATCAGCTGATAATGCCGCAGATAATGCAGAGAGTAAAATCAAAGGTGAAAAATTTTTATGAACCTCTTCTAAGGCAAACAATGCACCAGCGAGTGGTGCATTAAATGCAGCTGACAGTCCTGCACTAGCTCCACTTGTCATGAGATATTTTTCTTCAATCTTTATTCTTTTAAAGACCTTACTAAACCCTTGACCAACGGCTGCACCTAATTGAACAGATGGGCCTTCCCTTCCTAAAGAAAGACCTGATCCTATTGAAAGAACTCCTCCAAAAAATTTACCAATTATAACTCTCCACCAGGTCATATCAAGCTTTCTAAGTAAAACCCCTTCCACTTGAGGGATTCCACTTCCAGTAATCATGGGTTCATGTTTAACCATTAGTCCTACAATATATCCTATAAGTATTAAAGCACAAATCCATGGTAAAATAAGTACTGGGTTTATAGATATAGTTTTGTAAACATAAGTTACAAAAATTCCTGCTTTTTCAAGTGTATAACGATACAGTACAATTAGTAAACCTGTAATAATACCTACCCCTATTCCTTCAAACACGAGCTTTAGTCTAAGACTACGCCAGTTGAACAAGGAATTATAGGTATTGTGTTTGTTTTTTGATTCCATTTCTCTGCCTCCATTGCTAGATAAAAACAATTATTATTTATATCTTCAAACTCTATAAAGTATGTGATTAAATTATGACGCTATATATATAATAACATATAAGATCATATATATGTTATTGTATATATGTATTGTTATATATATATGTTATGGTACTTGTAGTACCAATCCAGTTTGCAATTAAATGGAAATGTTGTGATACTAGCCATTCATATACGCCCTCGTGTCGAAATCACCGTTTATTAATGAGTAATTTTATTACGTTCTAGTCACTATTTTCTAGTTACTATTTTAATAATTATAATAAGACAAAACAAATATAAAAAGAGAGGAGAAGTACATTCAATGTTTGATAAGTATAATGTTACTGAAATTTTAAATACAATTGAGAAAAACTCCTTTCAAAGCAAATCTGATTGTTATGTAATTATTTATTACTTTAAGTGCTTTTTAAGAGAAAAATACAAAAGAAAATTTACAATTGATGCATATATTAAAGATGTGGAACAATATATTAATTGGTATTTTTTTAAAAATACGCACGTATTTTCCATATTAAGTAAAGAAAGTTTTAGTCAATATGAATTTTATTTGCATTATATAAAAATGTATAAAAAAAACACCATAACATATAAAAAAGTAGCTTTACGTAAGTTTTACAAATTTTTAATTGAATTTAATCAACAAAATAATAATGAAGAATCTGATAATCATACTAAAACAAATAGGACCCAATACAACTATTTAACAAAGTCATACATAAAGCTGTAATTCATTTATTATACACATTATATAATGGAATAATCCTTTTATCATCATCGAAAAACATGCCAAAATATTTATTCATTTCTATGAATAAATATCATTTATAAATATACCAATAACCTTGTTACTATTTTTTGACTTACTATAATATATTTCTTGCATTATTTCATTATGGCATCGTCGTATTAAGCAGTTACTATCGAGGTGATAATTACACTTCTCATTTCGCTAAAGCCATCTATTATCAACATTTCAAATCTTTTTTTACTTATATTTTTTGTTTTTTTTCAACTCAATTCCTATTTTTCAAAGTATTCTTTTCTTTTTTTTGCATAAGTAGCTTAACGCAAATTGCAAAATTTCGAATTTTATGTTATTATAAGGTATTATATTTTTTATGTAATGTATTATAAAATTTAGGAGGAATTTATGGAAAGTATTATTAATGCAGTTAGTGGTCTTATTTGGAGTAATGCCCTCATATATTTATGTCTGGGTACGGGTATTTATTTTTCTTTTAGAACTCGTTTTCTTCAAATAAGACATCTTAAACACATGGTAAAGTACTTATTTAGTGGCGGAGACTCCAGTCACGGCGTATCTTCCTTTCAAGCATTTGCAATGTCAGTAGCTGGACGTGTTGGCACAGGTAATATAGCAGGTGTTGCGACAGCTATAGCTATGGGCGGACCAGGTGCTATTTTCTGGATGTGGGCTATATCATTTCTTGGTGCAGGTTCTTCCTTTATAGAATGTACTCTTGGTCAAGTTTATAAAGAGGACGTTGATGGAGAATATCGTGGTGGTCCAGCCTACTACATAGAAAAAGCTATGGGCAAAAGATGGTACGCAATTATATTTGCAGCTGTAACTGTAATTGGTTTAGGATTTTTTGCTCCTGGAGTACAATCAAATAGTATCGCATCTAGTATAAATAATGCCTTTGGTGTTAGTCCTAATATAACTGGCATCGTAATAGCTGTTTTACTTGCTGTTATTGTATTCGGCGGTACAAAACGACTTGGGAAAGTTGCTGAAATTGTAGTACCTTTTATGGCGCTTGCATATATATTGGTTGCTTTATTAGTACTCGCAGTAAATATTACTGCACTTCCACATATGTTCGCTTTAATAATTAAAAGTGCTTTTGGCGCTGAGCAAGCTTTTGCAGGTATCCTTGGGTACTCAATTCAATGGGGAGTTAAAAGAGGAATTTACTCAAATGAAGCCGGACAAGGAACTGGGCCACAATCCTCTGCTGCTGCAGAAGTATCTCACCCTGCTATACAAGGCTTAGTCCAAGCTTTTGCAGTCTATTTTGATACATTATTTGTATGTTCTGCAACTGCATTCATGATTTTATCAACAGGTAGCTATAATGTTATAAACCCAGCTGGTGGATTTATAGTAGCAAATATACCCAAAGTAGCTATAGGACCTGGTTATACCCAATTAGCAGTCGGTACGGTAATTGGAAAATTCGGAGGACCTTTCGTTGCTATCGCATTATTCTTCTTTGCTATTACAACACTTATGGCATACTATTACATAGCAGAAACAAACCTAACCTATTTAGTAAAAAATTCTAAATCTAGCAAGGTATTTATTAATGTTCTCAGAGTTGGAATTCTCGCTTCCACTTTCTATGGTTCTATTAAAACAGCAGAAATCGCTTGGGCACTTGGTGATATTGCTGTTGGTTCCATGGCATGGCTTAACGTTATTGCCATATTAATACTTGGTAATATCGGTATTAAGGTTTTAAAAGACTACGAAAAACAACTTAAAATGGGAAGAGATGAAAAAACATTTATATTTGATCCTAAAAAATTAGGAATCAAAAATGCTGATGCCTGGTATAGAATTAATGAAAGAAAAGCTGAAAGAGATAAAAAAGAAGAAGAAAAAATTTCTTAAAAGAAAAATCCAGTAGAATAATTTATATTATTCTACTGGATTTTTTTTATTTTTATACTATTTACATTATGGTTTTTTTACATCTTTAACATTTATATTCTCAATAGATTTTGGTATTATCGAACCTTTATCACTTACCATATTTGCAAGTACCATGCTCATTATACCTTCCATTGCATTAGGTGTTTTTCCATCAGCTCCACCCATTATTATAGTTTGAGGTACTAGTGGAGACTTACTTATTTTTAACGCCTCTGCAAATGCTATCATGACACTTTGCCTAACTTGTAAATCTGGGCCACCATATGCCTCTACTAAAGCCTTAGCTGCAGCTCCCTTTGCAATTCCTACCTTTGTTTCTTGCTCAGCAGTAGCATCTGCAACTGCTTTAATATTTAATGCTGTTGCCTTTCCAACTGTTTCAAGTTTAAATGATTCTGCTTTTGCTTGAAGTTCTACCTGCTTCGCATTAGCCTCAGCTGTAAGTTCTATAGTCTTCGCCCCTGCTGCTGCTTGTGCTTCCCTTGTATATCTCTCAGCATCCGCTTCTTGAGTTCTCTTGTATTTGTCGGCTTCTGCAAGTTTCTGAGTTTTAAATGCTAATTGCTCAGCAAGTCTTAATTCAGATTTACCCTTATTATCAGCCACCTCTATATCAATACTTGATTGTGTAAGAGCTGATTGAGCCATTGCTTTTGCCTCTGCTTCATTTAATTCTCTTTGCTTTTCAGCAGATTTTTGTTTAGCTTCATTTGTCTTAATTTCTTCCATAGCTACTTGTCTATCTCTTAACTGTGCAAGAATTTTTTCAATTCTTGTATCACTAGCCGAAGCAGCTGGCGTTCCAATTAATACTTCTTGTAACTCTAAATCATAAAGTTTAAACTTAGTCTTCATTTCATCTGCTGCTTGTTGTTGTATTTGGCTTCTATCTTGAACTAATTCTATAAGAGTTTTTGTTTGTCCGATATTCTTAAAGTAACCAGCTACCATTGGATCAAGAGATTGTTCTATAAGCATTTTAATATCCCCAAACCTTTGTATAACTGATGATGCTTTTCTATAATCAATGTTAAATACTACAGTTAGTGGTAAATTAGGCTCAAAAGCATCCTTAGTTATTAAACTAATTTCTTTTAAATTATCATCTAACTTATGCACACCAGATTGACCACTAATCCACTTGAGTATTACATTAGTAGTAGGCACTGGAACAACTTTACCTGCATAAGTATTAAATGCATACTTTCCTGGCATCATAGAATCTCTCCAGATACCCTTTTTACCTTGTTCAACAAGTTCTCCATGAGAATAACCTGTTCCTGAAACATCTTCACCTTTATCACCAAAATAACTTACCACAACCCCTACAT
>ERZ1463033.76-NODE-76-length-15307-cov-9.480462_pt1 | contig 15307 bp, 12 predicted proteins | sample MGYA00564481_ERZ1463033 | MGnify/ENA primary metagenome ERZ1463033 (study PRJEB39244, sample SAMEA3635150) | Helicobacter pylori | study: EMG produced TPA metagenomics assembly of PRJEB11511 data set (Assembly of a 5300-year-old Helicobacter pylori...
TCTACACTCTCCATACACTCTTTCCCTACACGACGCTCTTCCGATCTTCTTTGGGAGAATAGTTGCTAGAAGATTAGGTATTCCTGTAGTTCACACCTATCATACAATGTATGAAGATTATATCCATTATGTATCTAGTGGTATAATGCTTAAGCCTGCATCACAATTTGCGAAAAAAGTAAGTAAGTTATACTGTAGAGATTGCAGTGCTATAATAGTACCTACCCAAAAGGTGAAAGATGCATTGCAGCAGTATGGGTTAAGAAGACATATAGATGTAATACCTACAGGAGTTAATATAGAACCCTTCAGAAAAAGTAATTTCGATGAAGAACTTATTAACGATGAAAAAAAATCTTTTGGAATAAATGAAACTCAACCAGTTGTATTATATATTGGGCGTATAGCGAAGGAAAAAAGTATAGATGTAATTATAAATAGTATGAATGAACTAATTCGAAAAATACCAAATTGTAAATTGCTTCTTGTTGGTGATGGACCAGAGCGTGAAAATTTAGAAACGTTAGCTAAACATTTAGGCATTGAGAAATCTGTAGTATTTGCTGGTGAAAAACCATGGTCAGAAATTGGAAAGTATTATCAGATGGGCGATGTGTTTGTAGGTGCATCTCTTACAGAGACACAAGGATTAACTTTTGCAGAAGCTATGGCGGCACAAATTCCTGTTGTAGCTAAGTACGATAAAAACTTGGATGGTATAATCAAAGATAGAATTAATGGAAGAGTATTTTATAAAGATGAAGACTTAGCCAAAATATTATCTGAAGTTTTAATTAATAAAGAGGAACATGATTTAATGGTGAAAAATGCTTATGATGGAATAGAACCATTATCTTCTAAGTGTTTTGGTGAAAATGTTGAGAAAATTTATATGGAAGTTGAAAAACAAAGCTGTATGTTACAAAATCAAAAAGTGACATAATTAATTTATGGGGAGAAAATTGTAAAAGACAATTTTCTTCTTTTCTTTTATTTTAAAGAAAAATTTATCCTATATTATTTATTTATTTGGTACAATGTAATAAATATAAAAGAAATGGAGTGGGTTAGAATGAAAATACTTTATTATGATTGTTTTTCAGGTATTAGTGGGGATATGAATTTAGGGGCATTACTAGATTTAGGTATAGATGAAAAATATTTAGTAGATGAGTTAAGTAAACTTAATTTAAACGGATATGAAATAAAAGTATCAAGGGATATTAGAAAAGGCATAGAGGGAACCAAGGTAGATGTGATTTTACAAGAGCATAACCATGAACATTCTCATGAGGAAGTTATTGAGTTGCATCATCATGATCACCATCATGATGATGCTCATGGTGAACATAATCATGATGACAATGAAGGCGCTCATAAGCATGTACATGCAGGTATTGAGCATATTCATAAGGATCAAAGAAATCTTAATGATATAGAGAAAATTATAAATTTAAGTGAGTTAAGTTCTAAAGTTAAAGAATTAAGTATGAAAATATTTATGAAGGTTGCGCTAGCTGAGGCAAAGGTTCATGGAAAACCATTATATGAAATCCATTTTCATGAGGTAGGAGCGGTAGATTCTATAGTGGATATAGTGGGAGCTGCTATTTGTTTGAATTATTTAAATGTTGATAAAATAATGAGTTCTTCTGTAGAACTTGGTGGTGGGTTCGTTAAGTGTGCTCATGGTCTTATACCAGTTCCAGCGCCTGCTACTGTTGAGATTTTGAAGGGTATTCCAGTAAAACTTGGAGCAGTACCATTTGAAACTACAACCCCTACTGGTGCTGCAATTCTTGCGGCTAACGTCTGTGAATTTAAAGATGATAATAATTTTATTATAAATAAAATTGGTTATGGCATAGGGAACAGAGATACTGAAATACCTAATGTATTAAGAGTAATGTTAGTAGAGCAAGCAGATAAAGTAAGTAACGAGGAATATGATGATGAAACAGTTGAGCAAATCATTGAATGTAATATAGATGATATGAATCCTGAGTTATATGAGTATATTATTGATATGGTTTTTAACGAGGGCGCTTTGGATGCATATATAACTCCAATTATAATGAAAAAAGGGAGGCCAAGCGTAAAAATAAGTATTTTATGTGAGGAAGATAAAACTATCAGGATGAAGGAAATACTGTTTAGAGAAACTACTACCCTTGGAGTAAGAAGTTTTAAAGTAGATAAAACAAAACTTAAAAGAGAGTTTATTAAAGTAAATACTAGTTATGGCGAAGTTACCGTAAAAGAATCTTACTATAAAGGCGAAAAAATAAAAAGCAAGTTTGAATATGAAGAATGCAAGAGAATAGCTAAAAGTACCGGAGTACCTATAAGTGAAGTATACGAGAAATTAAGAAATGAAATATAATATTATACTAAAGGATAAAACAAGTGGACTTTAAATTTAAAAAGGTGGGTGACATATGAATTCAAAAGAGATGGAGAACTTTCTTAAAAATATAAAAAATGGTGATATATCTATTAAAGATGGTATGGATAAGTTAAAAGACCTGTCTTATTCAGATTTAGGGTTTGCAAAAATAGATAATCATAGAGAACTTAGAGTTGGGTATCCAGAGGTTATATATTGTGAAGGTAAAACTGTGGAGCAGATAAAAGGAATAGTAAGTCTAATGCTTACTAAGGATATTAACATTCTTGGCACAAGGGCTACCAGGGTTATGTATGAAGGTGTTAAAGAAATATGTGGTGATGCTCAGTATAATGAACTTGCAAGAACAATTGTAATTAAAAGAAAGGAAGTTGAACCCTCGAGTACATACATTGCACTAGTAACAGGAGGAACGTCTGATATACCGGTTGCTGAGGAAGCCGCTGTTACTGCTGAAATTTTTGGAAATAAAGTAGAGAGAATTTATGATGTAGGTGTAGCGGGTATTCATAGACTTTTTGATAATTTAGACGTTATAAGGCGCGCTAAGGTAATTATTACTGTGGCTGGGATGGAAGGAGCACTAACAAGCGTTGTTGGAGGCTTAGTTGATAAACCAGTTATAGCTGTTCCAACAAGTGTAGGGTACGGAGCTAGCTTTAAAGGGCTTGCTGCACTACTTAGTATGTTAAATAGTTGTTCTAGTGGAGTCAGTGTTGTTAATATAGACAATGGTTTTGGAGCGGGATATTTAGCAAGTATTATAAATAAGTTATAAACTAGATTTAGAATTTATCTAAGTATAAAGAGAAGTTACTCACTTAACCGAGGGTTATTATAGCCTACGGTTAAGTGAGTAACTATTTTTTTGTTAGGGATAAATTATCAGTATATTTGCCAGGTTATAAATTTTTTTTATAACATAATAAATAATCTATATTTGTTATAAAAAAATATAAAAAGTATAATAGAGTTAAAGATAAAAGAAAAAAATTAAAAGGGGTGGTATAAAATGATAAACTTAAAAGGCCAAGACTTATTAAGAAATCCTTATTTAAACAAGGGAACTGCTTTTACAAAGGAAGAAAGAAAAATGTATGAACTTACAGGATTATTACCAAACGCTGTAAGAACTATTGAGCAGCAAGAACAGATAATTTATCAAAGAACTAAAGAGTTTGAAGACAAATTAGAAAAACGTAATTACCTTATGAATTTATATGACACTAACAAAACGCTTTTCAGCTATGTTATAGGTAAACATATTACTGAATTTCTTCCTATAATATATACTCCAACTATAGGTGATGCAGTAATAAATTATTCAAAAATCTATGATACTCCAAAGGATGCTGTTTTCCTTTCAATAGATCACCCCGAGGATATTAAAAAGTCTATTGAGAACTCTTTAAAAGATCTTGATGAAATAAAATTGATTGTTGTTACTGATGGTGAAGGAGTTCTTGGAATAGGTGATTGGGGTGTTCAAGGAGTTGATATATCTATAGGAAAGCTTGCCGTATATACAGTAGCTGCAGGTGTTAATCCTAAAAATGCTCTTCCTATAGTAATAGATTCTGGAACAAATAACGAGGCACTTTTAAATGATCCACTTTATCTTGGGAATAAACACAAAAGAGTCACTGGAGAAAAATACTATGACTTTATTGATAAATTTGTAAAGATTGTTCTTGAGTTATTTCCTGAAGTACTTCTTCATTGGGAAGACCTTGGGCGTGGCAACGCAAGTGCCATTCTTGAAAATTACAGATCAAAGATTTGTACGTTTAATGATGATATACAGGGAACTGGAGTTATGATGGTATCAGCAATGAGCGCTATTGCCGAGGTAACTGGTATACCAATTAAAGATCACAAAATATTAGTTTTTGGTGGTGGTACTGCAGGGATAGGTGTATCAGATCAAATATTACTTGAAAAAATGCAAAGTGGATTATCAGAAGAAAATGCAATAAAGCAATTCTATCTTGTTGATCGATTTGGTCTTATTACTCAAGATATGGATAATCTTACTGAGGGTCAGAAAAAATATGCAAGAGTCAAGGGTGAATTTAAAAAACCACTTACTAATCTTGCTGAGATAGTAGAGGCTACTAAGCCGACAGTACTTATTGGAACTTCTGGAGTAACCGGTGCATTCACAGAAGAAGCCGTAAGAAAAATGGCAGAGTTAAATGAAAAACCTGCTATTATGCCTATTTCAAATCCTACTAAACTTGCAGAAGCAAAAGCTACAGACTTAATAAAATGGACAGATGGACGTGCATTAGTTGTAACTGGAAGCCCCTCTGAACCAATTGAGCATAATGGGGTAACATACACTATTGGTCAAGCTAATAATGCGTTATTATATCCTGGATTAGGACTTGGGATAATAGTTGCAAAAGCTAAAATTGTATCCGATGGAATGTTATCTGCAGCCGCTCATGGAATAGCATCTCTTCAAGATTTTTCAAAGACGGGAGCCGCAATTTTACCTTCAGTTGAAAAAGTTAGGGAAGCATCAAAACTTGTAGCAATTGCTGTGGTGAAGCAAGCAATTAAAGAAGGGTTAAATCGAATTGAAATTGTAGATGTTAAAAAGGCAGTGGAAGATAGTATTTGGGAACCAATTTACAAATAAAATAGATTAAAGGGGATGTTTTTACTTTTCAAGCAGTATCCCCATTATTTCCTTTTCAATTGAAGTCAAATAGTGTTCTTTTTTTACAGCAATAGATATATAAAAATTTATAGCTGGAACTAGAGAGACTGTTTTTATGGATGCCATATTTTCTACTGCCATATTGATCATTATTCCTATACCAACTCCAGAAGCTATTAGGGATTTTGCTGTTTGTATTTCAGTTGTGTAATAGAAATTTTTCATGTCAACACCATTTTCCAAACAAAGATCTTTTATTACTTTATTATGAATATATGAATCGCCTAGGACTGTAAAACGCTCATCTTTAAGTTCGCTAAAGTTAACTTCAGGTTTACATAAAAGTGGATGGCTATTACTTGTACAAACCATGAACTGATCTGTTTTTAAAATAGTGGTATTAAGGTCATTATCTTTTAAAGGCGCAATGGAACCTATTAATGCAATATCAACTTCACCAGAATCTAGTAACTTTTTCATAGCTGTTGAACCTGTTTCAACAAGCTCAATATGGTTCACAAGACCATTTATATCTAAAGCCTTCATAAAAGGCGGAAAAAAATAAGCGCCAATCATCGGTGGAACTCCTAATTTTATTTTTGCTCCGCTTATTCTTGATATTTCAAGTTTTGCTGCTTTTATTTCATGTAGAACATTGAATGCTCGTTTCTCAAGGATTTTTCCAGCTTCAGTTAAGGAAAGTTGTGCTTTAGAATGATCTCTAATTACAAGTCTTTCTCCTAGTTCTTTTTCAATTTTATGTAGTGCCATTGTTATTGAAGGCTGGGAAACAAAAAGCATTTCTGCAGTTTTTGTGAAATTTTTATTTTGGCATAAATAATAAAAATATTCTAGATCTCTTATATTCATATATCACAACTCCTTAACAAATTAGCATACACTATTAATTTATATTAAGCAAATAATATTATAAGTTAATAGTGTATACTTTATCCGATAGTACCATATAACTATAGGTTGTATGGTACAATTGGGTTAAACTTGTAGTTATATATGAGGTGAGGAGGTATTCCAATGGAAGATAGAGCAGGAGTGGTAGCTATCATTTTAGGCGCATTAATATCAGCATGGACACTGGCCAAGACCTGGGGTGGTAAAAAAAATAAAAAAATTTAGTAAGTATGTTTCTTGAATTACGAAACATGTTCAAGATAGTATATTGAATCAAAAGGAAAAAGTCATCTGAAATTCAGGTGACTTTTTCCTTTTATTAAATTTATGGGCTAAATAGTATAATATTTTATATTATTACCAAATAAAAGATTATATTCTAAAAATATGTTGAATTGTATGTAATATTACATATATAATAAAGGTATAAGGGTTTAAGGGTGATGATGAAATGAAAAAAAAGAAGAAATTTAATAAAATTAATAGCTTATTTATAATTATGTTAGTTATATTTTTAATAATAAGTTCAAAGTTATATTATATGCAAATAATAAAAGGGCAATATTATAAGGATTTAGCAACTGTGAGCGCACATAAGTCTATAACAATAGAGGCACCAAGGGGGCTCATAAAAGATAAAAATGGGATAGTACTTGCAACAGAAGTACTAGGTTATAACCTTACATACACAGATTCAACTAAATCTAGTAAACAGTTATTTGCAACACTGCAAAAGGTCTTTAAAATTTTAGATAAAAATGGGGAGAGTCAGACAGATAACTTCCCTTTAAAAATTAAGCCATATAGATTTGAATTTAGTTCAAGTGATCCTAATGTAGTACAAAGCCTAAAGTTAAGATTTTTAAAGGAGAGATGGATTCAAGATAGTATACTGAAAGCGAAATTTAAGAATAAAAAAGAAGCCGACCTAACTAAAGATGAAAAGACTAAACTGAATAATGAACTCTTGAAATTAACTCCAGAGCAAATATATAATAAGCTTCTCAATGACTATGGCGTAATAAAAGGAATTTCAAGTTTAAGTATCAAGGAAACACCGGAGTTAATAAGAAGATATTTAATTGTAAAAGACGGTATAAAAATGAACTCTTTTTCTGCATACAAACCAATTAGTATAGCAACTAATATAAAAGAAGATACATCGCTTATATTTGAGCAAAATCTTTCAGAACTGCCTGGAATTAAAGTGGAAAATCAACCTACGAGGAAATATCCATATGGACAGCTAGCTTCAACAGTTTTAGGCTATATAAGTAAAATAAGCTCTGCAGATAAGGAAAAATATTTAGCAAAGGGTTATGATACAAGTTCAGATTATGTTGGAATTTCTGGAATTGAAGCTGCATTGGAGAGTAGTTTAAAAGGAGATAATGGAGAAAAGGTGATCCAAAAGCAGGGTAAGTTAAATAAAGAAGTTATAAGTAAGAAAGTTACCCCTGGTAAAAATGTTCAACTTACAATTGATGCTAATTTACAATATGCAACAGAAAATGCTCTGAATAGTCAAATGAAGATATTACGAGGACTTAATGAAGTACAGGGATTAAATGTATCAAATGCTACAAGGGCTGCAGCAGTTGCTATAGATATTCATACTGGCGGTATACTAGCACTTGCTAGCATGCCTGGTTATAATCCCAATGATTTTTCAACTTCGCAAGGACTAACGGATATTCAATCAAAAAAATATTTTAACCCAGATTATGAAGTGATGGCAAAAGCTCAGAATAAACCACAAGATACAATTGATTATATGTTCCCAATAGATAAAAGTATAAAAGGAAATACAACAGTTAGGAAGGATCTATATGATTACTATCCTAAATATTTGTATAATTATGCAACTATGTCACTAATTCCTCCGGGTTCTACTTTTAAACCAATGACTGCAATAGCAGGTCTTGAAACTGGAGTTATAGATGGGGAGTCTACTTATGATGATCAAGCTGGATATGATATGGCAGGAACGGGTGCACTTAGCGGTAAAAACTGGAATATATTTGCAACAGATAAGGCACAGGGTATTATTAAGGTGGTAAAGGCATTGGCCGTGTCCAGTAACCCATTTTTTATGAATGTAGGTCAGAAATTGAGAGAAAAATTTGGTGATGACGTTTTAGCTAAATATGCATGGACATTTGGACTAGGAGCAGATCCTAAAATAAGTCACCCTAGTACGGGAATAGAACTTAATGAAAATTTTGGGCAGGTATATAATAAAACATCTATGAAAACTTTGTCAGCATCACAAGCTATTTATACTATTGAGCAGGATTTATCTCTTGGAGTAGGGGGCACGGGATCAAACTTTCCTCAGATAGATTTATATGATAGGGATGGAGATAATCTTATTGTTTATGATGGAAAAAAACTTTCAGAAATAAAAGGTCAAATTAAAAATTATATAAAGGACTCTGTAAAAAACGGAACCTTTTCAAAGACTAATTATAATGGATTATTTAAACAATTAATTGTTACAGATCCTAAGTATAAAGGAAAAAACTTTACTGATTCTAATTTACAAGCAATTGTAAATGATGTAAACTATCGAGCAGTTCAGGAAGGTCATGGCTCTTTAAGTTTACCGCACAATATCCTTAATGCATCTATTGGACAAGGTATGGATAGTTTTACACCTCTTCAGATGGCAAATTATATAGCAACCATTGCAAATGGTGGAACAAGATACAAAGTTCATTTGGTTGATACCATAAAAGATTCTAATGGTAACTTAGTATCTAAAATAAAACCAACGGTTTTGACTAAAACCAATTTAAGTACAACAACCAGAGATTTAGTTATGGAAGGTATGAATAACGTTACCAGTGCAGAAGACGGAACAGATGGAACTGCATATGAAGCACTTAAGGATTTTCCTATACCTACAGGTGGTAAAACAGGCACAGCACAGTTTAGTTCACTTGATTTAATGAATAAGGTAGGTAGAGGAGATTATGCATGGTATGTAGGATATGCTCCGGCTAAAGATCCTCAAATTGCAATATCTATTGTAATATTTGACGGTGGTTATGGTAGTTATGCTGCAAATGTCGCTAGAGGTATGTATGAGAGTTATTTTAGAAATGATCCTCGGATGGCAAAATATAAGGATACATTTGATATAAAAATAAAACGTATGAATTAAATGTTATATTGAAATCCCATTTAGAATTCCTTAATGGGATTTCTTTTTTTGAGTTTTATTACAAGGCATGTAGTGGAAATTCATACTTTTTTAATTATGAGGTAGAAGCATTGTGGTAAACACTCTCATAGACTTTAAGAGTACGACTAGCGGTGTTTTGCCATGAAAATTGTTTAGCTCTTAGTAATGCCTTAGCACTAAGTTCAGATCTCAAATTTTCACTACTTAAAAGGGTCCCTATGGCAAGAGAGATATCTTTAATATCATAGGGATTTATTAAAATACCAGTATCTCCTACAACTTCTGGAATGGAGGTAAGATTAGAGGCTATAACAGGTGTTCCACAATTCATTGCCTCAAGTGGGGGAAGTCCAAATCCTTCATAAAAAGATGGATAGATAATGGCATCACAGCTGTTATAAAAAAGAGGTAAATGTTCTTCGGGTACAAAACCTGCGAAAATAACATGAGACAACATGTTTAGTTCATTTGTAAGTTTCATTAATTTTTGACCAGAGTCTCTATAATCACCTACAATAACTAAATTGTAATTTTCACTTAAATCTTTATATACTTTGGAAAAAGCAGTTATTGCAGATGCTACATTTTTTCTCTCGCTAAAACCACCGAGATAGAGTAAAAATGGATTATTTAAATTATATGCTTTTTCTAAGAAGTTTTTACAATGAAGTTTATCCAGGGGTGTATATTTTGCGTCCGCAGCCAGTGGAGTTACAAAGATTTTAGACTCATCTATTGGAAAATATTTAAGAATATCTCGTTTTGAAAATTCAGATACCGTTATTATTCCATCAGAGTTACCTATAATTATTGGCATCTCTTTTAAAAATTTCAGTAAATATCCTCGGCCCACTGTTTCAGGCATAACGTATGGAATTAAATCATGTATAGTGACTACTTTCTTGCAAGATATGGCCTGTGAAAAACCTATACCATTTTGTGGCATATGATATATATCTATATTTTCTTTTGAAATATTTTCTGGGAAATAATAATCCTCAAAGAATCTTTGATGTTTTTTTGATGTCATTATTATTTTGCAGTTCTCTTTTTTTATACTTTCAAAATTATTACCTGACCAAAAAACGTGGTAATTATTAACAGAATCTATGTTAATTAAATTTTTAAGTATATTTTCTGTATAAGTCCCAATACCAGTTCCATTATATAAATTGATGCCTCTAGCATCAATTGCAATCTTCATAGGATTCACTCCTTAAAATTATTAAAAAAGCCTTATGTTTAAAAGAATTTATTAAAAATATTATATATATTATATATATTATTTTAACTTAAAAAGTGTGCCATTTGAACAAATATAATTGTGCACAAATCATTCTAAAAGTTCATATATTGCAATAGAACAATAATTTGGAGGCATTGATTTGGAAATACAAGAAGTGAAGGAGATAGTAAAGAATAATTACTCTCTTAGTATTAATAATATAGAAAAAATAAAAAACGTTTATAGGATAGAAACTAGAGATAATATGTATTGTTTGAAAATAGTTAATTATGAACTAGGGCATTTTTTATTTATTATTGGCGCTATAAAACATTTACAGAATAATGGATTTCAAAGTATACCTGAAATTATTGAGACTAACGATCAAAAGGAGTATATAACACTCCAAAATAAATATGCTTATTTAACACTATGGGTAGATGCAAGGGAATGTGATTACGATAACCTAGCAGAAATAAAATTATGTACATCAAAACTTGCAGAGCTTCATAAAAAAAGTCTGAATTTTAAAGTCACACCTGATATGAAACCTAGAATAGCATGGCTTAAGTGGATAGAAACTTTTAAAACTCGTGGAAATGAGATATTGGATTTTAAAAGGAGGATAAGTGAAAAAAAATGTTTTACAGAATTTGATAGTAACTATTTGAAAATTATGCAAGGTGAGCTAGAAAGGTGTAATAAAGCGATAAATAACCTTTCTAGAAGCGAATACGTAAGTAAGATGAAGGAAGAAATTAAACATAGGGGGTTCTGTCATCATGATTACGCGCATCATAATGTGTTGATTGAGAAAAGTGGGGGCGTGAGTGTAATTGATTTTGATTATTGCATCTTAGACACTCATTTACATGATTTAAGTAGTCTTCTAATAAGGAGAATGAAAAATGGTAAATGGAACCTTGAAAATGCGCTTTTCATAATGTATGAGTATGATGAGACATTTTCAATATACAAAAGTGACATAGAGGTAATGGCAGCATTTATGGAATTTCCTCAAGAGTATTGGCAAATAGGAATTCAATATTATTGGGAAAAAAAGAATTGGGGAGAAGAGTTTTTCTTAAAGAAACTTGAAAAGATGAATGAGGACAAAGAGGAGAAACAAATTCTTATTGATAAGTTTAGAAAAATAAAATATGGGAGGTAACGTTATGGGGAAAAACAAAAAAGATATGTTTATGGATGAGCCTGAATTTGACATAAGTGAAGTACAAGAATCAACGGTTGAGGAATATGATATGAAGCTTGATAATATGAAGGATGAAGTTAAAAAACTTAAAAAAATAAGGAGAAGACAAAAAAAACTTAGTGAGTTAGAGTTTCAGCATAGGGAAATTTTAAGGAAAATGGATAAAAGTTGTAAAAAAAATAAATGACGTCGAGCTATAGTAAATAGCACCTGGCTATAGTATAGCGATTAATAGATTGAATTTGAGGTGGTGCAAGTGGCAATAAGCATCTATAATGATTTTTCTGACTATATGATGTTTAAGGATATTAAAAAGGCAAATGTTATTGAGTTTAAATATAAAAATGCAGAGATAGACATACCAGAAGAATTAATAATAAAGCAGTTTGTTGCTATTTATACAGTGCATGAAAAATGTATGGGATTTAACGGTTATCTTAGAAATAGATTAAATAACAACACGGGTAAAACAGTAGAAGATTATAAAAAATCTATCAAAAAGCTTACTGTAGATATAAATAACATTAAAAAAGATGGACCTCAAAATTCATTTGAAGAAATAATTATTAAATATGGAGAAAAAGTTATTGATAGAGGAGAAGAGTGTATAAGGAAAGTGAAGGATTCAAATTATTTAGAAATTATAACAAGAAGCATGAGGCGATCTGAAATATGTTTAGGGAATACAGATTTTCAAAACCTTAGGGGGAGTGATTTTATTTACGTGGTTGATTTTAATAATTGTAGTTACAACATGGTGGAGATGGATTGTCTCCCTTTACTTAGTAGGTTAAAAAGAAAAGGAGCAAAGCTTGATTTTTGTAAGCTTGCTAAAGAATTTTGTTATATCGAAGGACTAGATGCTGATAGTGAAAGATTTTTAATAGCATTAATCTCATATCCTCATGAGTTCATGAAATGTTGTAATAGATATAGAACAGGTAAAAGAGTGTGGAAGGAGGATAAGTTTTCACAGAGGATTAAAAAAGCCTTAGTTCAAGATGGAGATCCCTTATTTTAAATTAGTAAAACGGAAACTAGAGAGGTGACAATATGTTAGACGTCAGATACAAAGATAAGGCGTATTTAAGCAAATATGATCTAGATGTAAATTTATTTAGCAAATTTGATCTTGTGGTTTATGATGTTATTCCAGTGAGAAAGGTTTTTATACTTGATACAAATAAAGGTGATAAAGTTTTAAAAAAGGTAAACTACAGTATAGAGTTATTTGAATTTATTAATTATGGTATTGAGTATATTAGAAATAATAATTTTAATAGAATTATTCAATTTGAAAAGACTAAATCTGAACTAATATATGTTCCATGGAAAAGTGATATATATTGTATTATGAATCTAGTAGAAGGGAGAGAGTGTGAGTATAGTAATCCAGTTGATGTAAATCTTGCGTCTAGAGCAATAGCTGAGCTTCATAAAGCATCGCAAGGCCTTATGCATAAGGAAGAGTTTGAAAGGCTACTTGCAAAGAATGAACAGCGGTACTTAGGCGGTAAGGTTATACAAAATTATAATGATAAATTAGATGAACTTATGTTTTTTAAAAGCATAGCAACCCTAAATGAAAATAAAAATGAATTCGATGATATATTTTTAGAGCATGTACAATATTATGCGGAAAATATAAAAAATAGTATAAATATTATTAGGGGATCAAATTATTACGAATTATGTAATGAAAAAGAAAAAATCGTATTTTGTCATCATGATTTGGCCCATCATAATATATTAATTAATAAGGGAGAAGTGTATTTTTTAGATTTTGATTATGCTGTTGTAGATTTAAGGGTTCATGACGTTTGTAATTTTATCAATAAAGTAATAAAAAATTTTTGTTATGATAAAGATAAATGTAGCAGTATTTTACAAGAATATACAAAGGTAAACCCATTAGATGATAGGGAGCTCAAGGTGCTTTACGGTATGCTTAGCTTTCCTGAGGATTTCTATAGTATATCGAAAGACTATTATACAAGGAAAAAACAATGGAGTGAAGAGGTGTTTTTAAATAGATTAAAGAAGAAAGTAGAGTATAAAGAGGATAGAGAAAAGTTTTTAGAAGACTTTAAAAATCATCATAATTGTTAAATTAAACCCCCACTTAGTGATAAATGCACTATGTGGGGGTTTAAAGTAGTGAAATTATATTTTGTTTGTTTCTAGTATGTTTTGATAAGCAATTAGAGTGCTTGCAGCTGTATTATCCCAAGTTAAGGTAGAGGATCTTTTTAATCCTTTAGTTATAAGAGACTGCCTTAAGAGATCATCATGAAGTACATTGTACATTTTTTCACTTAACTCATTAATGTCATAAGGATTTACAAGAAGCGTTGAATCTTTAACTATTTCAGGTATAGATGTGACATTTGACGTTATTACAGGTATTCCACAGGCCATTGCTTCAATTGGTGGTAGGCCAAAACCTTCATAAAATGAAGGATACACAAAGAGCTCACAAGCATTGTACATGAAGGGTATATGGTTCATAGATATAAAGCCTGGAAAGATTACTTTATCATCAATGTGAAGAGTTTGTGCTCTTTTTTTATATATATCATAGGATTTACCTTTGCTACCTGCAATGACTAATTTAATGTCCTTTTTTAATCTTGGAAGAAGCATGCTAAATGAATCAAGTAATCCAAGAATATTTTTTCTAGGACTGAACCCTCCGATATATAAAATATAGTCACCTGTAATAGAATAGTTTTTTTCAACTATAGATTTACTAAAAGTTTTATCATAAGGTTTATAAATATCCTCACTAGCTAAATAAGTAACATATATTTTTTCTCTCGGAAAGTTAAAAGCTTTAATAATATCTTCTTTTGAATACTCTGACACAGTAATTATTCCATCACACATAGGAATGATGTTTGGTAATTTTTCATTAAATATTTTAAGATATTGATCGCCTACGGTATCTGGCATTTTATATGGAATAATATCATGTAGCGTAATAACAAAGGGACAATCTTTGCTAACAGGTAAACCAATACCATTTTGAGGGACGTGGTATATATCTATAGACTTGTCTAGTAATGGGTTAGAGACATTTACTTCATTCCAGAAGTTATCTTGTTTTTCCTGTTTAATAGGTTTTGTATGGAAATTATTTTTGAATGGTATACCTAGATTACAGTCGTTTGGCACAAAAAGCGAATAATCATTGTAATCATCAATTTTATTTAAAGAGTTAATTAGTTGGTAAGAATAAGTTCCTATACCAGTTCCTCTATACCACTTTGCAGCTCTAGCATCAATTCCAATTTTCATTTTAAGACTCCTTAAACAACGATTTAATATATCTATATATTTTATTATATTAAAAGAAATCATAAATGTTATTAAAATATTCAAGAATTCATTCTAAAATAAAATATTAGTAATATAAATGATATAGGGGGTGAGTAATATGATGAGGGAATTTGAAATTGAAAGACAGTATGGCATTAAAATAGAAAGTATACGTCCTAACAAGGGCGTGTATTTACTAAATACAGATGATGGAGCTAAGTGCCTAAAAAAAATAAGTTACGGTACACAAAAACTTCTGTTTGTATACGGAGCTAAAGAACATCTTGCAAACAATGGGTTTGACAAGGTGGATAGATATTTTTTGAATACTGAAGGAAATCCTTATGCATTAGTTAATGAAGATATTTACACACTTTCAA
>ERZ1463033.78-NODE-78-length-15016-cov-9.159481_pt1 | contig 15016 bp, 12 predicted proteins | sample MGYA00564481_ERZ1463033 | MGnify/ENA primary metagenome ERZ1463033 (study PRJEB39244, sample SAMEA3635150) | Helicobacter pylori | study: EMG produced TPA metagenomics assembly of PRJEB11511 data set (Assembly of a 5300-year-old Helicobacter pylori...
ATCCTCCAATTGATTCAATTAGAGAAAAAATGGTAATGTCTTTAATGAACTATGTGGGCTCTCAATATAATGTTTTAAATCAGGATTCTAATGATAATCCATTTATTGAAATAAGCAGACCCCTTTTAACGAATTTAGAAATGGCTAAAATTAAGAATTTAAAAGACAATGCTTTTAAAACTACAACAATCCCTATAACTTTTAAGGCAGACACTGGGGTTGAAGGTTTCAAAATGGCACTTGATAAAATTTGTGAAAGAGCCTCTACAAGAATTAAAGAAGGATATAATATTATCGTTCTTAGTGACAGATTAGTAGACTCTTATGATGCTGCAATCCCAAGTTTGCTTGCGTTATCTGCTGTTCAACAGCATTTAATACGTGAAAAAACCAGAACTTTTGTTTCTATAATAGTTGAAACAGGAGAAGCAAGAGAGACAATGCATATGGCCTTATTAATTGGTTATGGTGCAACTGGTGTTAATCCATACCTTGCATTTAAATCAATTGATAATATTATAAATGAAGGTGATATAGAAAACATTTCTATAGAAAAAGCTCATGAAAATTATATACATGCAGTATCACAAGGTCTTCTAAAAATATTATCAAAGATGGGAATATCAACTATTCAAAGTTATCATGGGGCACAAATTTTTGATGCTGTTGGCTTAAATTCTGACTTTTTACAAAAATATTTTGGTGGAACACCATCTAGAATTGGTGGAATTGGTATAGAAACCGTGGCAAAGGAAGTATTAATTAGACATAAAAATGCATTTAATAAGTTAAGAAAACCTATAGCAGAACTCGATGTTGGTGGATTATATTCTTGGAGAAAAGATGGAGAATATCACCTATTTAACCCTGATACAATTTATAAACTTCAAGTAGCTGCAAGGACTAACGATTACAACTTATATAAAGAATACTCAAAAATCATAAATGAGCAAGACAAACATTTATGTACAATTAGGGGATTATTCGAACTTAATTATGGAAATGAAATTCCAATAGAGCAAGTTGAACCAATAAGTGAAATAGTTAAGCGTTTCTGCTCAGGTGCAATGTCATTTGGATCTATCAGTAAAGAAGCTCATGAAACTATGGCTATAGCTATGAATAGACTTGGTGGAAAAAGTAATACTGGTGAAGGCGGAGAAGATCCTGAAAGATTCAAGGTTGATCAGAATGGAGATTTAAGACGAAGTGCAATTAAACAAATAGCTTCTGCTAGATTTGGAGTTACAACTGAATACCTTGTTAATGCAGATGAATTACAAATTAAGATAGCTCAAGGTGCTAAACCTGGAGAAGGTGGGCAACTACCGGGTAAAAAAGTAGATGTTAATATAGCAAGACTTAGGCATTCAACGCCTGGAATTGATTTAATATCACCACCACCTCATCATGATATATACTCAATTGAAGATTTAGCTCAGCTTATTTATGATTTAAAGAGTGTAAATCCTCATGCACGAATAAGTACGAAATTAGTTTCAGAATTAGGAGTTGGAACAATAGCTGCTGGAGTTGTTAAAGCACATTCTGATGCTATAGTAATAAGTGGTCATGATGGTGGAACAGGAGCTTCCCCACTATCATCTATTAAGCATGCAGGACTTCCTTGGGAGCTTGGGCTTGCTGAGACTCAGCAGGTACTTCTACTAAATAATTTAAGAAGCAGAGTAACAGTTCAAACTGATGGTCAGCTTAAAACAGGTCGTGATGTTGTTATCGCTGCACTTCTCGGAGCTGAAGAATTTGGATTTGCAACTACAGCCCTTGTAGTACTAGGTTGTACTATGCTAAGAAATTGTCATTTAAATACTTGCGATATGGGTATAGCTACTCAGGATCCAGAACTTCGTAAGAATTTCAAAGGCAAACCTGAATATGTTGTAAACTTCTTTACCTTTATTGCAATGGAAATAAGAGAGCATATGGCAAAACTTGGTTTTAGAACTATGAATGAAATGGTAGGTAGAGTAGATAAGATTAGCCCTAAAAAAGCAATCACTCATTGGAAAGCAAAAAATCTAGATTTATCAAATATTCTATATAAACCAGATATGCCAAAGAGAATTAAACGTTACTGCGTAATTGCGCAGAATCACGGTTTAGACAATTCTTTAGATTATAAACTTATTGAAATGGCAAAAGAATCTTTAGAAAATGGAATGAAAAGTACATTTAACTTAGAAATTGAAAATGTTAATCGTTCTGTCGGTGCAATGTTAAGCGGAAGAATCGCTATGAAATATGGTGCTACTGGTCTTCCAGATGACACAATAACATTAAATTTTGTAGGAGCTGCAGGTCAAAGTTTTGGAGCATTTGGTGCTAATGGATTAACATTAAGATTAGTAGGAGATGCAAATGATTATGTTGGCAAGGGATTATCTGGTGCTAAGATTATTGTAAAAACACCAGAAAATTGTACCTTTGTTCAAGATGAAAACTTTATTGCTGGTAATACAATTCTTTATGGAGCGACTTCTGGTAAATTGTTTATAAATGGACTTGTAGGTGAACGTTTTGCAGTAAGAAATTCAGGAGCCCAGGCTGTGGCTGAAGGAATTGGAGATCACGGTTGTGAATATATGACTGGCGGAGTTGTAGTTATTATAGGAAGAACTGGTAGAAACTTTGGAGCCGGAATGAGCGGTGGTATAGCATACGTTATAGATGAGAATGAAACTTTTAAATCAAAATGTAATATGGAAATGATTGAAGTAGAATCAATAACCTCAAAATCAGATTTAGATCAGCTTTATTCAATAATAAAAGAACATTTTGAGGCTACTAACAGTAACAAAGCTAATAAGATTTTAAATAATTGGAATGAATATAAATCAAAATTCAAAAGAGTAATACCAACTGCTTACAAAGCAATACTAGAAGGAAAATAGAATAGAGAGAAAATGCAATAAGAAGATATAAGACTGTTCTCTCAAATTTTTGAGAGAACAGTTTATACTTTTCAATTTTGGAGGTGTTAAATTTGGGAAAATTGCAAGGTTTCAGAGAATTTAAAAGAGAAACTGCAAAAAAACGCCCTGTTAAAGATAGAGTTAAGGACTCTAAAGAATTATTCATAAAATTCCCAGTTGATAAATTACGTCAGCAAGGTGCAAGGTGCATGGAGTGTGGCGTTCCTTTTTGTAACTGGGGCTGCCCACTTGGGAATTTAATTCCAGATTGGAATGACATGGTATATAAAGAGAAATGGGAAAAAGCATATGACAGATTAACTCTTACAAATAACTTTCCAGAATTCACCGGCAGAATTTGCCCTGCACCTTGTGAAGGCTCATGTACATTAGGTGTTAATAGAGATCCTATTGCAATAAAGGAAATAGAATTAAATATCATAGAAAAAGCATTTGAAGAAGGATGGACAAACCCACAAGAACCTAGAGTAAGAACGGGTAAAAAGGTTGCTGTAATTGGTTCAGGTCCATCAGGTCTTGCAGCTGCGGCTGAACTTAATTCTGTAGGACATGATGTAACTGTATTCGAGAGGGACGACGAAATAGGCGGACTTTTAAGGTATGGTATACCAGACTTTAAATTAGATAAAAGTATAGTTGAAAGACGTGTGAACTTTATGAAAGAAGAAGGCGTTAATTTTAAAACTAACGTAAATGTTGGCATAGATTATAGTGCAAAAGATCTTTTAGCTCAGTTTGATGCTGTAGCTTTAACCGGTGGAAGTACAATCCCTCGTGATTTGAAAGTTGAAGGACGCGAGCTTAAGGGTGTACACTTTGCTATGGATTATCTAAAACAACAAAATAGAAGAGTTTCAGGCAAAGAAATAGAAACTACAGAAATAAATGCTAAAGACAAAGTAGTACTAGTTCTAGGCGGAGGTGATACAGGTTCTGATTGCATTGGAACAGCTATTAGGCAGGGCGCTAAGAGCGTATATCAGTATGAGATTATGCCAAAACCTCCGGCCAACCGTGATGATTCAATGCCATGGCCAACATATCCTAGAACATTAAAAACTACAACTTCACATGAAGAAGGTTGTAACCGTGATTGGAATGTTACTACAAGAAAATTCACTGGTGAAGATGGCTTTGTTAATACTCTCCATGCCACTAAAGTTGAATGGACACATACTGAAAAAGGCATGCAAATGGTTGAAATACCAGGCTCAGAATTCGAGTTAAAAGTTGACCTAGTTATTTTGGCTATGGGTTTTCTACATCCACAACATGAAGGATTGCTTACCGATCTAGGTTTAGACTTTGATATCCGTGGAAATGTAATTGTAGATGATAATTATATGACTAAGACTAAAGGCGTTTTTGCTGCTGGTGACATGAAAAAAGGTCAATCACTAGTTGTTTGGGCAATATATGAGGGTCGTTTAGTTACTAAAAATATTGATGAATACTTAATGGGAGAAACTTCGTTAAGAGGATAAAAAATAGTAAAACTTAGGGACGGTAGTCTAAAAATATTCTCGTGATTAACGAGATTTTTTAGACTGCCGTTCCCTTTTATAATTTATTTTAATATTTAACGACATTTCAGAAGGAAAGTCTTCCACTTCTATACGTGGGAGTTAACTACCCTATCAATAACAAAACTTCAGCGGTAATATAAATCTCCTTCTGAAGTCGTTAATTTTCAGCTCCGAAGGAGATGATTAATGTGTATTATTGTCTATTTTCTTTAAAACTAGAACAGTTCTACTTGGTGTATTTATTATAACCCCTGTCTTATTATCCTTATGTTTCAATACTTTGGTGTGATAAATATAATTCGTATCAATTCTGTTTTGTCCACCAAACATAACTTCATCACTATTAAAAACAACCTTGTAATCACCATTTTCTGAAGTTGGAAGCTCATATTTTGGGAAAGAACAAGACGGATTAAAGTTAAATAGAAACACGAATCCACCCTTTTTTAAAGCAAGCAGTTTAAATTTTTCATCAGTCCAAAGATTTTGCACGTCACTAGAACTTAAAACATTGTTATATTTTATAAAGTTTATCATTTCTCTATCAAAATTTGATAAGTACTCATACTTGAGATCCTTGTTTTCCATAAGACTCCATTGTCTTCTTGCATATTTATAACTCCAATTGTTACCTTCTCTTGGAAAATCAATCCATTCTGGATGGCCAAATTCATTCCCCATAAAATTTAAATATCCCTCTCCACCTAAAGTTATAGTAATAAATTTAATAAGCTTATCCATTTCTATTGCACGATTTATTATTAAATTATCATCACCTTTGAGCATATGAGAATACATTTCTTTATCGGCTAGTCTAAACATTAATGTCTTATCACCTACAAGGGCCTGATCATGTGATTCAGAATAACCTATGTTTTTCTCCATAGGCCTTCTACTAGTTAATTCATACCATAATTGATTCATACTCCATTTTTCATCAGTTAACTCTTTTAATATTTTCACCCAAAGATCAGGTACCCCCATAGATAAGCGGTAATCAAAACCAAGACCACCAAAGCTTACCGGTATACACATTCCTGGCATTCCACTCATATCTTCAGCTATTGTAACAGCTGTAGGATTTACTTCCCTAATTAAATCATTTGCAAATTGAAGGTATGTAATTGCCTCTATATCCGTCTCCATACTAAAGTATTTACTGTAATCTGTAAATGCTACTCCTAATCCTTGGTGATGATATAACATGGATGACACACCGTCAAATCGATAACCATCAAAATGGTATTCTTCGAGCCAAAACTTAATATTTGATAACAAAAAATGAATAACCTCTGGTTTTCCGTAATTAAATAGCTTTGTACCCCAAGCTGGATGATTTCCTTTAACACCAGTATGAAAAAATTGATAATCAGTTCCGTCAAACTCGTTAATACCCTCAGCTATGTTTTTAATTGAATGAGAATGTACTAAATCAAGTAACACTGCAATTCCCATTTGGTGGGCAGTATTAATTAATTTTTTTAAATCCTCTGGGGTGCCAAACCATGATGAAACGGCGTAAAAATTAGATACTTGATAACCAAAAGAGGCATAATAAGGATGTTGCATGATAGCCATAAGTTGCAGCGTATTATAACCAGCAGCTTTTATTCTTGGAAGTATATTTTCTGTAAACTCAATAAAAGTACCAATGCCCTCTTTTTCCTGTGCCATTCCTACATGAGCCTCGTATATAAATAATGTTTCCTCACTTTTAATATGAAATTCGCTATCCTGCCACTTGAAATCATGATCTGGCTGCCAAATTTGTCCTACAAAATCATGCGTAATAGTATCCTGCACTGTTCTCTTAATATAAAGTGGAATTCTATCTCTTGATATTCCTTTAGCTACTACCCTTACCTTGACGCATGACATATGCTTAAGAGCTTGTACCCCTTTTAAGAAAATTTCCCAATTTCCATTTTCTGTTTTTTTCATTGGATGTGTATGTGGATCCCAATAATTAAAGTCTCCAATCAAATAAAGAGCATCAGCATTAGGAGCCCATTCTCTATAAATCCAACCATCTTTCATTAAATGAAAGCCATAATATAATTCACCATTTGCAAAAGATTTAAAGTCTTTATTATAACCTAGTAATTTTTTCTTAGAAGATGAATAAGAATTCATTCTAAGGTTAATATCGCTTTCATATGGTTTAAGGTATGGATCAATATCTATTATTTTAATATGTTCATTTCTATTATCTTCCATAAAAAAGCACTTCCTATTCATAATTTTTTATAAACAAAATATATTATAACTAATATATAAATTCGGCTAAATATTGTAAAAATCCTTTGTTTTTAAAAAAATAAATAAGGAAACTTAAAAAAAAGCAGCTTTATGTGATATAACATCATGTAAGCTGCTCTTTATAACTATTAGTTAATGGAGTTCATAGCACTTTCAATATCAAATAGTATATCTTCAATATCTTCTATTCCAACAGAAAGCCTTAACAAATCATCGAAAACTCCCATTTGCTCTTTTTCATCATTAGTATTACTAGAACATATTGTTGAGGCAAGATGAATAATTAAGGTTTTAGTATCACCAATATTAGTAATATTCAATATCATTTTTAAATTATTAATAAATTTAAAAGCATTCTCTTTACTCCCAAGCCTACATCTTTTGCATTAATAAAATCCTCAAGTTTTAGTGATACTTTTGGATTTCCACCAAAACCTCCACCACCATAAACCTCAAAACCTTTATTTCCATCAACTATCCTTGCTATAAATCCCAAATCAGATATTGTGGCGTTTCCAGTGTCACCGAGAGTGTTTGAAAAACCTATTTTATATTTTCTTGTGAGATTCATAGTAGTAGGATCTTTAAGTAAATAATTTGTAACTTCACTCATATAATTAGTTACGTCAAATACATCATTTATAGACACTCAAGAAAGAGGAGAACACTCAACATTTCTTACTGTATTACCACCAGTTCCTTTATTAATTATACCTACTTCTATAAGGTCCTTCATAATACTATATACGTCTTCTAATTCAACACTTTGAAACTGAATATCCTGCCTAGAAGTAAAACGCAATAAACCTTTTGCATGTTTTTTTGAGATATCATTTATCTGCTTAAATTGTTCTAGTGTAATTATACCTCCCGGAATCCTAGTCCTTACCATGTAAGTATCTGAAGTTCTTTGTTCGTAAACTCCCATTGAAACCCTACATGCTTTAAATCTAGTAGGATCAAGTTTACCTTCTATATATAAATTAGCTTTTTCTTTAAAATTTTCTATAACTTTATAACTTTCTTCAGTAATATTAATCATCCCAACTCACTTCCCTTTGTATTAATAAAAACATTTGTTTATTTAGATTAAATATAAATTAATGTATTAAATAATTTGATACTCAAGTTTAAGAACGCCATCTTTATTTATCTTAAACAAATTAAATACTGGCTCTTCTTTTTCAAGTGATAAGATACCATATATTATCTTTGGATCATACGCCAGTCTTATATCTTCTTCTGAAGGCCTTGAGGGAGTACATAGATGGGAATGATAGTTTCCAATGAATAACATAGCATGACCTCTAATAATTTTTATTGTATTAAATTGTTCTTTAGGATCCATTGAAAAATGTTCGCTACTTTTATCTAAATTTGTAAGTGGATATGACTTTTTCACATTAATTATACCTTCACTTTTAGTTCCTGATATAAAATCATAATCTTGATCTTTTATAATATTTAAAATGTTTTTTATGTTTTAAGCATATATATTATCTATATCTTATTGGTTTTCAAATATAATATATTTTTGATATTTCTTTATTTTGTTAGTATTATTTATTAATTTAAAATAGGTTTACATTTTAGGATTAGTTTACATAATTGTTGATATGTAAACTAATCCTAAATTCTTTTAACCTAAATAAAGTTATTTGTAATAACTTTATGATATTTCCTCAAAAAAAATATGCAGCAAAGGTGTTATCTTTGCTACATATTTTCAAATGTAATTTTCTACTTTGGGGCTGCTAAATTATTAATAAATATCAAGCATTAATCATAAATATTTTTGCTAAAATATCTATCACCTCTGTCAGTCAATATTATAGCAAGGTTCCTCTCCACCACCAATGGTTGATCTATTAGGGTCTACTAATATACCCTTTATATTTTCATACTTCTTATTACATTCCAACTTTGTGCTATTTCGTTAAAATAATCTACTGATCCCATAATATTACCCCCATATAGCTATTTTAAGTTAAATCCAATAGTATTCATATCGGATTGATTTTATTTCTATAAAATGCTATATTAAATCTTTGTCAAGTCATTTTTTTAAGTATTCAAACATTAATTTACCTATTTTCTAACGGAATGTTTTTTATATTTTCGCAACCTATTTTAACTCTTTTTCTATAAACTCTATTGTATTATCAATTACTTGTTGTTCCCACTCATGTTTATCAAACGTATGATTTGCTCCATTATTGTTATATTTTTTAAACTTTCAAACTATTCAATACATATTATTCCTATTATATTACTATGTTTGATTCAAAATTGCAACATATTTCTAAAAAAATAAACTATTTACATATTTTTATTTAGGAACTAATGTATTAACTATTACATATAATATTATACATACCGTAATACTAAGATTGTGAAAAAATTAAAATAAGGGTGACAAAATGAAAAATTCAAAAGTTTTCAAATTTTCAATCACATTATTAGTAGGTATCTCAATTATTGGGACATTTTCAGGCTGCTCATCAAAAGAAACAAAAGGTGAGGCTGTTAATGTTAGAGTTGGATATTTCCCAAATATAACCCATGCACAAGCGCTTGTAGGCCACGATCAAGGTACTTTTCAAAAGGCTATAGGAGCAGCAACTGATGCAGGCGCAATATTTGTATCTAGAAAAGGTGTAGTTATTAAGAATTTAAAAGATTTAAGCGGCAAAAAAATCGCAGTTCCTCAGTTTGGAAACACTCAAGATTTAACTCTTAGGAAATATTATCTGACAATGGACTTAAAGATAAAACAAAAGGCGAGACAGTAGTTGTTAGAACTGAATTTTTAAAGGATCATCCACAAATTGTTGAAGCTTTTATAAAAAATCACGTAGAGACAACTGAATATATTAAATTAAAGGCATACCTTCTCAAAAAAAGTATGCCTTTACTTTATTCTAAATTTCTGTATCTATTCATTAACAACGATTACTTTATTAACTAATTTGCCTATATTCTCAATATAACATTCTACAATATCTTCATTTTTCAAAACCTTAGGTGGATCAAATCCAAGACCAACACCACTTGGAGTGCCTGTACTAATTATATCACCTGATTTTAAAGTAAGCCCTTTTGACAAATCACTAATGATATATGGTATATCAAAAATCAAATTTTTTGTATTTGAATTTTGCCTTACTTCATCATTAACGCTACATGTTATATTTAGCTCTACGGGAAATTTAATTTCGCTTTTATGAACTATACATGGTCCCATAGGGCAAAATGTGTCTAAACTTTTCCCTTTAAACCACTGAGTGTGCTTTCCTTGCAAATCTCTAGCTGAAACATCATTAACTATAGTGTAGCCAAAAATGTATTCTTCTGCATTCTCTGGTTTAATATTCATTCCTTCTTTTCCAATTACTACTGCGAGCTCTACTTCATAATCTACTTGAGTTGTAACTTTTGAAGAAAATTTAATAAAATCACCACTTCCAATTGCAGGTGATGCCACTTTAGTAAAATATATAGGGTATTCTGGAATACCAGTACCTGATATTTTAGTTCTTTTAATTTCTTTTACATGATCCACATAATTTTTGCCAAGGCAAAATATATTTCTTTTGGGATTTGGTATTGGAGCAAGTAATTGAATTGAATTTAATGATACATAATTAAAATTATTACTACTAATAGCATTTTTAATTTTATCCACTGTGGTTTCTTCAAAACTTTCTATTAGTTCAGTCATAGAACTAACACTAGCTTTACCTAATGCATTGTATATTTCATTGATATATATAACCTTTTGTCCAATAATAATTCCTACGCTTTCCTTATTTTTGTTAATATACGTAACAAATTTCATAATTAAAAGACTCCTTTATATTTTTAAAAATTTTCAACTCAGTTTTAATAAAATTATATCAATAAACAGCAAAAAAGTCTTTTTTTATAAAAATAGATCAACTTAATGTAATTAAACTGATCTATTAATATTAAATTATTTATTATACCGTAGGGCATCTCGACCTTCAGCACCATTGCTGATTCTTATAATATTTTTTACATCATAAACAAATATTTTTCCATCACCCATTTTTCCTGTATGAAGTACCTTCTTTGCTGTTTCTACAACTAATTCTACAGGAATATCACAAACTATTACTTCAACTTTTATTTTAGGTAGAAGATTAATATCTAAGGCAAGACCACGATAAAATTCTTTATGACCCTTTTGCATGCCACATCCTAAAACGTTAGATACAGTCATTCCGCTAACACCAATTTCATTTAAGGCTTCCTTCAATTCATCAAATTTACTTGAAGAAGTAATAATATCTATCTTTGAAAACTTTTCGTCCATATTCGTACCCCCTTCTATTTTAACTTATTTCATTAAATCTCTATTCCACCATAAGCTTCTTCACCATGTAAAGATACATCTAATCCATCCATTTCTTCTTCTGCTGTTACTCTTAAAGTCATAAATTTACTTATTACTATTAATATAATAAAGGTCATTACTGCTGAATATGCAACTGTTGCTATAATTCCTATTAGCTGAATCCCTACAAGTTTAATATTACCATATATTAATCCATTTGCGCCAGAAGAATTTATAGCTTTTGAAGCAAAAATGCCAGTAGCTATGCCTCCCCAAATTCCTCCAATTCCATGACACCCAAAAGCATCTAATGAATCATCGTAGCCGAATCTTTGTTTAACTACCGTTACTCCAAAGAAACATAACACGCCTCCAATTCCGCCTATTAATAACGATGCCATAGGACTTACAAAACCCGCCCCTGGTGTTATTGATACAAGCCCTGCAACCATACCACTTGCAATTCCAAGTGACGTAACCTTTTTCCTAGCAACTACTTCGCATATGCTCCAAGATATAATACCTGCAGCAGCAGATGTATTAGTTGTAATGAATGCATTTAATGCTACACCATTTATTGCAAGTGCGCTCCCAGCATTAAATCCAAACCATCCAAACCACAAAATTCCGGCACCTAACATTGTCATAGGAATATTATGAGGAGTAATTGTTTTTAATTTCTTTCTCTTTCCTATTACTAATGCTGCAACAAGTGCAGATATTCCCGAACTTATTTCAACAACATTTCCACCAGCAAAATCTAAGACTCCTAAATTTTTAAGCCATCCTCCAGCACCCCATACCCAATGTGCAATAGGATCATAAACTATTATTGACCATAGTAAAATGAATACCGTAAATGCAAAAAATTTCATTCGCTCAGCAATTGCTCCTGAAATTACAGCCGGTGTAATTATTGCAAACATAAGCTGAAATAACATAAATAGAGATTGCGGAATTGTAGATGCATAATCAGCATTTGGAAGAAATCCTACACCATTCAATCCAATAAATTGAAAATCACCAATAAGTCCAGCAAAATCTTTTCCGAAACATAATGTATACCCTATTAAAATCCATTGAATTGATACAATGGCCATTGCCGCATAACTATGTACTGTAGTACTAAGCACATTTTTTCTTCTTACCAGTCCTCCATAAAATAAGGCTAGTCCTGGTGTCATTAACATTACTAATAAAGTTGCAAAAATTACAAATGACGTATCAGCCGCATTTATTGCCTTCATAAAAATCCCCCCTAATTAAATATTATTCCTAAATGCAAAAAAAAATTTCATTGTGGTTACAATGAATTTTCATTTGCCAATAAGCGTCATTTTACTTAATTTTATGACAAAAGTCAAGTTTTTTTATTTTATTAAGCAAATTACAATTTATCTATGCTATTTATTTTAAAAAGTGTATTCTCCATAGCTGCTGTTTCATGCAACGCCTTATTCTCAAAAAATATATCAATTAAAAAGCAGACCAACTTAATGCAATTAAGTTGGCCTGCTAGTCTTTAATTATAAATGTAATTATTTGTTATACCGAAGAGCATCTCGTCCCTCAGCACCATTACTGATTCTTATAATGTTTTTCACATCATAAACAAATATTTTTCCATCACCCATTTTTCCTGTGTGTAGTACTTTTTTTGCTGTTTCCACAACCAAGTCCACAGGAATATCACACACTATTATTTCTACCTTTAATTTAGGTAAAAGATTAATATCTAAAGCAAGTCCTCGATAAAATTCTTTGTGACCCTTTTGAATTCCACATCCTAAAACATTTGACACAGTCATGCCGCTGATGCCAACTGCATTTAGAGCCTCTTTTAATTCTTCAAATTTACTTGGAGATGCAATAATATCTATTTTTGAAAATTTTTCTTCCACGATCGTAACCCCCTTTTATTTTATAAAGCTATTTTAAATACAATTATACACATTTTATCTATTTTTTCGGATCAATCAGTCTCTCCTTTATAGAACTTGATATTTCAATATTATCAGGATTTAATGCGAAATCTGGGTACGCAAGCATTCCCATTTCTGGAACATCTAAACCATCAATTTCTACTTGTGCAGATACTCTAAGTCCCATTGTTTTATCAAGCACCTTATAAAATAAATAAGATAATCCAAATCCCCAAACAATCAATACTGCAACACATATAAGTTGAGCCTCTAATTGTTTGAATCCACCACCGTAAAACAAACCAATAACTCCACCTTTAATTCCATTTAAACCATCACCGTAAGTCCCATCTGCAAACAACCCTACAGCAAGTACTCCAAATACACCGTTAACACAATGAACAGATATTGCACCTACAGGATCATCAATTTTGAATTTATCTTCAAATACCCTTACTGATATACATACAAGTATTCCTGAAATAATTCCAATTATAAAAGATGATATTCCATTTACAAAAGCACAAGGAGCTGTTATTGCAACAAGTCCTGCTAAAGCTCCATTACACATCATTGACGGATCAGGTTTACCATATCTTAACCACATATACATCATTGCGGTAAATCCACCTACAGCTCCTGCAATCATTGTATTGGTTGCAACTACTGCTAGTCTTAGATCGGTAGCATTAGTTGTACTACCTGCATTAAAAGCAAACCAACAGAAAAACAAGATTATAGTTCCGATTATTGCCATCGGTATATCATGTCCAGGAAATGCAACTGCTGTTCCATCTTTTCTAAATTTACCAATTCTAGGTCCTATAACAATTGCACCTGCAAGGGCCATCATACCTCCCATTGAATGTACTACTGCCGATCCAGCAAAATCCACTGCACCATGTCCAAGTCCTAGCTTTACACCCATTTGAGAAAGCCATCCACCACCCCATACCCAATTACCAAATAAAGGATAGAATATCATTGAAACGAAGAAAGAATTTATTACAACTACTGAATATTTAACTCTTTCCGCCATTGATCCAGTTGGTATTGTACAAGTTGTATCCATAAATACCATTTGGAAGAAGAATAACGCATACACCCCTACATCATAAGTTCCTCCACTTGCAAGTGCCAATCCTTTTGTACCAAATATACCCCAACCTGCTATAGATACCTCATGATTTAGTGTTGCTACTCCAGATCCAAGTGAGGTCCAACCTCCGACACCTCCAAATTGAATTGCAAATCCAACTAAGAAATAGCCTATCGCACCGACTATAAATACCATAAAATTCATTGCCATTGTATGCAAAGCATTTTTAGATCTACAGAAACCTGTTTCTACCATTGCAAATCCACACTGGAAAAAAAATATTAACATTCCTGTCATTAGAACCCATACATAATTAACACCCAATGTATTTTTTGCAATTTGTGTTGTTATTTCACTAGATGTTGGTTTACCAGCAATCTGTGCTGTTATCTGATTAACCGTAGCCGCTTTTACACCTGTTGGATCTCCGCTTGCCCCTTCTGCAAATACAACAACTGAAAAAATGCTTATAAATAATACCGTTAACAAAGTGATTATAGAAATTTTCGTCATTTTTTTCATTTATTATCCCCCCTATCTTCATTCTTGTTTATCATTTTTTTATTCGTTTAAAATTTGACCAAGAAAAAGTGGTTCCCTTCTCATTAATTTCAGTCTTTAGTTTTAAAATCATTTTATAATAGCGTGATGAAAAATATAAAACTGTTAGTCCAACAATTGCACCTGGGATATTAGTATTAATAATTTTGAAAGTTATCTTAAAATAAATACTGTATGCAATAAATAGGACTCCTGAAAGTAATATTAAAGTATTTAAAACCATTAATGTCATAATAGAATATTTTTTTTTCATACAATTCCTCCCCTAGATTCTTGTTATTATTAATTAGTTTTATATAAAGATCGGAAGAGCGTCGTGTAGGGAAAGAGTGTATGGA
>ERZ1463033.79-NODE-79-length-14981-cov-8.906472_pt1 | contig 14981 bp, 12 predicted proteins | sample MGYA00564481_ERZ1463033 | MGnify/ENA primary metagenome ERZ1463033 (study PRJEB39244, sample SAMEA3635150) | Helicobacter pylori | study: EMG produced TPA metagenomics assembly of PRJEB11511 data set (Assembly of a 5300-year-old Helicobacter pylori...
TCTTTTCGCAAATGCAATTATCTTTGTCAGTAGGTTTATCATCATGTTTCTTTTCACAATCGTACTTAGCTTTGTCAGTAGGTTTATTATCATGTTTTATTTCATAATCACATTGGTCTTCGCAATCACTTTTATCTTCACACCAGTCTTCAGGATGATAATTTATTTCAATATTAGACATAACATCGCTCCTCAGATTTATTTAATATATAATACGTAACTTAATTAAAAATGATACTAACATGTTCTTGATTAAATTTCGTAATCAAAGTATTACAATAAGTAAATATACGGTAACGATTGCTTTGCTTCTAACATAGTATGTAAAAGGTCTTAAGACCTGAAAAAAGGAGGATTTACTTATGGAAAAGAATCAAACTATACACACTTGTGATAATTGTGGTGAAATTATTAGTTCAAAGACATTACCTTTAAGTAGTGGAGTTACAATTATACCAAGTGGTATTAGTGGACCTCTAGTCGCTAAAATTCCTGTAGTAATCGGCGAAACAGAGATTCAAATAGATATTGAGGCTGAGTTTAATTTGAACGAACCATTTTATGAAATTAAAAGAATAAAGAAAAATGTATATTTAACTCAATGTAAATTACTACCTAGATCGGGAGTAGTTGCCGCGGATGGCACTCTCATATCCGGAAAATTATTTATAAGTGGATTTGTAAGAAAAAATATAGAATATGCAACAGCTGACTGCATAGGGGAGAAAGTTGTAAGTGGTAGAATAGCACACACAACAATTGATGTCCCATTTACAGCTGTTACAGAACTTCAATATTCAGTGCCACCAGTAGTTAGTGTTCGTGGAGTTCAAACTGAGATAGATTTATTAAGTAGTTGCGGGTGTAATGACTGTACAGGAACTATTATGGGGAAATCAGGGTGTGAACAATATTTTGAAGATAGAATAACTTTTACTGAAACCCCATACTGTGAGTTAGTAGGAGTAAGAATTATTGAAGACGATATAAATGCAGATCCTATAAAATGTCATTCAGATTCAAAAGTGCAACTTTACAATAAAATAATAGAAAAAATGGTTTTATATATTAAAATTAAAGTATTACAAGTGCAACAGGTAAATATTCCATTTTCTCAGCCAGTTAAACCCGATTGCACTACAACTCAGTATTCCGATTACGAAAAGTAAATATATAAACATTTAGGTATAGCCGTACATATAAAGAAGATATTATTCTTTAGATGTACGGTTATTTATATATATTCTATATATTATATATTTAATAATATTTAGGTAACGCTTATTATATTTTCTACATAGTATGTAGAAGGTCATAAGACCTAATTAAAGGAGGAATTACCTTTGGAAAAAAATCAAGATGTATACCCTTGCGATAATTGTGGTAAAATTATTAGTTCACAAACATTACCTTTAAGTAGTGGAACTACTATTACACCAGTTGGTATTAGAGGCCCTTTAGTAGCTAAAATCCCTGTAGTACTCGGCGAAAGAGAGATTCAAATAGATGTTGAAGCTGTGTTCAAATTAAACGAGCCATTCTTTGAAATTAAAAGAATAAAGAAAAATGTATATTTAACTCAATGCAAATTGCTACCTAGATCGGGCGTAATTGCTGCAGATGGCACTCTAGTATCCGGAAAATTATTTATAGGTGGATTCGTAAGAAAAAATATAGAATACGCTACGGCTGACTGTGTAGAAAAAGAAATTGTAAGTGGTAGAATCGCTCATACGACAATAGATGTACCGTTTACAGCTGTAACAGAAGTTGTATATACAGTGCCACCAGTAGTTAATGTTCGCGGAGTCCAAAAGGAAATAGATTTATTAAGTAGTTGTGGATGTAATGACTGTACGGGCACTATTATGGGAAAATCAGAATGTGAACAATATCTTGAAGATAATATAACTTTTACTGAAAGTCCATACTGTGAATTAGAAGGAATAAGGATTTTTGAAGACGATATTAATACAGATCCTTTATATCATAAAACTAATTCAAAAGTACAACTTTATAATAAAGTAATAGAAAAAATGGTTGTATATATTAGAGTCAAAGTATTACAATTACAGCAGGTAAATATTCCGATTGTTCACTGTTGCGATGATGACGAAGAATAAAGAGTCCTTATAGACACTTAAAAATAACCGTTTTTCTAAAAAAATATTATTCTTTAGAAAGACGGTTATTTAAATATCATCGATATAATATAGTTATAACATTTAAATACATAAGGCATCTGGAATAAAACAACTAATCAGTAACTAGTCCATTTTATTTCATATACCAAACTCTTATAATAAAGGAGCATTCTTCAATGAAACCATATAATAACAGTGATAAATTGGGAATGGTAAAGTTGCTTATTATTTTGAACATGTTACAACAACCCAATTGTATTATAAATGTTAATAAAAAATCTAAGAAAAACTCAACAAATGTTAAACATAAAACCAAAAAATTGGATAATTTAAATGTAAAAAAAAATGCGAAAGATAAGATGGATTCAGAATTAATACTACCGATACAAGAAGTAACTATTAAAGATGATTCGAAATTTATAACTCCTATTTGTGATAGATTAAGTATGGAAAAAATCTTTATTATTTCAAAACTAATACAACGATTATATTATAGTGAAATGAATAATAAAACATTGAAAAACTGCTTAATAGATATTAAGCGTGAAAATAATGTAACAGCAAATAAGTTAAGATTGATTAGGAATTCAAAAGATAAATTGGAGACAACATACATACTTCCAACACAAGAGGTAATTATTAAAGATGATATTGAATGTGTAAACAAAAAAGATGATAGTAATATTACTATCAATGATGCTTCTAAAATTAATGAAAATATAAATAACGATTACTGTGAAACTTTAATATCAACACTACCAATCATAATAGCTGAAAAAAATATAGATATACCTATTGAATCAATATTTAGATTGGAAAATGCTGCATTAGATATAAAAAATATGAAGAAGGACGTATATTTAACTAGTAGTAAGTTACTACCTATGTTTGAAAAAGATGATATTTTTCCATCATTGAATGGAAAACTCTTTTTAGAGGGTTTTGTTAGAAATAAAATAGACTTTTCTATAGTAAAAGGTGTTTATGATAACATAATTAACCTAGATACAGAATGCGTTATAATTTATATACCATTTAAATGTACCAATTTAATCAACTGTAAAGTTCGCCCAGTTTTCTTAAAAGGAAAGGGTCTAGATTATATACCCATTTATATATCATCGGATTGTTTAAATATCAATAATGATTTTAATGAATATTTAAACGAAAAAAATACTCAATGTAATGAATATATCAATTGTGATATTACACCTATAAATTGTAATATAGAAAGGGTGAAAATTTATGAAACATATACACTAGTTGATAGAAAACCTTTTAGTGAAAAATTCCCTTTAGAAATGAATTTCCATACTATTAAAGAGAACATACTATTAAATCTTTCATTAACATTGATTCAAAAACAAGATATATCAATTAATCATAGAAAAAATTCTAGGTAATAACATGTAAAACGACAAGGAAACATAGACAAAAAAGCGTTCTTCCAAGCACAGTTAATTATGTGTGCAATAGGATTGGTGATATATGTTATATTTTTTGCTGCTATAATAGGTTCTATAATGAATAGAGGTTATTAAATAGCAGTTCTAACTGTTATAAATAATAGGACTATGTTTGCTTTAAATAAATAATAGTAAGCCCACATCTTATGGTAAGGTGTGGGCTATTTTATGCTTATGATAAATTATAAATTTATGCCCTCCTATACTTTTTAAGAGCTATAGTATTTAATATGAGAAATAGTAATGCATAGCATATAAGAATTAGTACATCATATCTAACGTCTATTAGACTCTTTCCCCTTAGCATAACATCCTTTAATGCTTCTGCTCCGTAAGTCATAGGAAATATTTTCGATAATATCTTTGCCCAGACAGGTGAGTTTCTCAAATCAAAAATACCACTAAACATAATTTGTGGAACTATTACTATAGGGATAAATTGAAATAATTGAAATTCATTACGTGCAAAGGCAGATAAGAGAGTTCCAAGGGCTAAAGATCCTGAGGCAAGTACTAAATTTATCACAAGAACTGCCCAAAAGCTGCCTATCATGGGCACGTTAAGGCCATATACACTAAAAATCTGAAGTATTATAGTCTGAATGGCTACAAAGGATCCAAATCCTAGGAAATATCCTAAAACTATCTCCCACCGTTTTAGGGGAGTGGCAAGAATTCTATCAAGTGTTCCGCTTATTCTTTCTCTCAAAAATGCAACGCCTGCTATTAAAAATACGAAAAAGAAGATAAAGAAACCCATAAGGATTGGAGCCATGGAATCAAATGTTCCCATATCCATAGAACCATGTAAAAAACTAATTTCGGGTTTTTGAGTAGTACTACTTAAAGAAAGCTTGTTTAGCGTGTTCATAACGAGGCTGGTTATAGACGGGTCAGCACCATCTAGTGTAACCCTTGGTTTATTGCCAATAAAAACAATATAGGCATCTATACTTTTATCATTCAAATTTTTCAATGCGATTTCTTCGCTAGAAACTTTATTAACATTGGCAAAGGTTTGTAGTTTTTCTAAATAAATAGGTGGCGCTGAAATAAGATCAATATTTGGGGTTGTGGTTGCGGAGCTGAGAATGGCACTTAAAAGATACATTACAAAAACTGGAGCAATAAACATTAGAGCGATAGATCTTTTGTCACCGCGAAGTTGTTTTATTAATCTTTTGGCAATTGATAATACTCTCATATGTGATTCACCGTCCCTTCTTTTCCATAATAGAGAAATGCGCCTTCAACTGTGCTTTCTCCAGATTTTTCTTTTAATTCATCAGGGGTGCCAATTGCAATCAGTCCACCGTTTCTAATTAGAGCAAGCCTATCACAATGTTCAGCTTCATCCATAACATGGGTAGTTATAATTATTGTAACTCCTTCTTTTCTTAAACGCTCAAATTCATTCCAAAATTGGAGCCTAAGAACTGGATCAATTCCTACGGTAGGTTCATCAAGAATAAGTAGTTCTGGTTTGTGAACTAATGCTATAGCAAGGGATAATCTTCTTTTCATTCCACCAGAAAAATTCTTAACTAGTTTTTTACATTCATCACGAAGAAGAACCAATTCTAAAACCTCACTTGCTCTTTGTTTTGCAAATTTGCCCTTCAGGCCATATAAAGATGCAAAAAATAATATATTATCAAGAGCGGTTAAGTCTTCATATAGTGCGTCACTCTGAGCCATATATCCAATTCTTGAAACTACAGCTAGTGATGGCATTTTAGTATCAAGTACACATACAGAGCCATTTGTAGGTTCACTCATTCCAACAATAGATTTTATCAAAGTGGTTTTACCAGAACCAGATGGTCCAAGGAGACCAAGTATCTCTCCTTTTTTCACATCCAAATTAATATTTTCAAGTACAACAAATTTTCCGAATTGTTGCTTATAATTTTCTATTTTAATAACAGTTTCATTATTCATTTATTACGCCCCTTTTTTACTCATATTCCATTTCTCTTAATCAAATCCATTCTATCAAGCATCATATTTTTCAATACCACATATTATAACTATAAAATATACTTTGTCAATTGAAAATGTCAAACTTATGATTCGTTTATGATAATGTCAAACTGTGACTATACTTTTTAAATATAATATTTAATAGAATTGAGTATGTACTTTATTTTACATTTATGGCATAATATAAAGTGGGAATTGTTTTTATTTGTATTTATTAGAATATAATTCAATTTACAAGAAGGGAGGATAATTATTCAAAAAAAGTTAAAAAAAGTTGAATATTATTATTCAAAGTGGTAGTATGTACTTGTATTATCCTAAATTCTTCATTAAATTATATTAGTTTCTGAATGTAACTTATTCAATGTGGAACTTAGGTACCACTTAATTTATAATTTTAGGGAGGTAGTGTTTATGAATACTAACAAAACTGACAAAATTGTAAAGGTTTCAATTCTAAGTAGTGTAATTTTAGCTTCATTATCACCGGTTATAGCATATGCAGATGAATCGAATTTAAAGATTCCAGAGTTATCATCTAGTCAAAATGGAACACTTATGATGGGACTCATAATTTGTCTTTTGGGCATGGCATTTGGTTTTTATCAATTTTTAAGGGTAAAGAAAATTAGAGCACATAAATCAATGCTTGATGTTTCAGCTATTATATTTGAAACATGCAAAACTTACTTAATTCAGCAAGGTAAATTTATTGCAATTTTATTTCTTCTTATAGGTAGTATTATTGCATTTTACTTTGGTTACTTGCAAGGAACTAGCTTTGGTGGAGTATTATTAGTACTTGGCTGGACTATTGTTGGTATACTCGGGTCTTATGGTGTTGCCTGGTATGGCATAAGAATGAATACGTTTGCAAACAGTAGGATGGCATTTGCTTCATTAAAGGGTAAACCTTTAAACCTTGTAAATATTCCTCTTGATGCAGGTATGAGCATTGGAGTACTTTTAATTTGCGTAGAACTCTTTATGATGTTAATAATATTAATTTTTGTTCCACGTAGCCTTGCAGGTGCAAGTTTCATAGGATTTGCAATTGGTGAGTCATTAGGCGCAAGTGCATTACGTATTGCCGGTGGTATTTTTACAAAAATTGCTGACATTGGATCAGATCTTATGAAAATTGCTTTTAAGATTAAAGAGGATGACCCTAGAAATCCAGGAGTTATTGCAGATTGTACTGGAGATAATGCAGGAGATAGCGTTGGGCCTACTGCAGATGGATTTGAGACTTATGGAGTAACAGGAGTTGCTTTAATCTCATTTATTGTTCTTGCGGTTGGTATGGCATTTCCGCAGGCAGATAGATTAATACTTCAGTCTACTCTTCTTACATGGATTTTTACAATGCGTATATTGATGGTTGTTACATCAATTGCAGCATTTTATATAAACAGAGCTTATAGTGAAATGAAATACAGTAATGCCGATGATCTTGATTTTGAACAACCTCTAACAAATCTTATTTGGATTTCATCAATACTATCAATAATTGTTATTTTTGTAGTTAGTTACTTAATTCTTGGACCTGGTACCCAAGTAGCATTAACCGCAAATTCTAATAGTATTTGGTATGTACTAGCTATAATTATTAGTTGTGGCACTTTGGGAGGAGCACTTATTCCTGAGGTTACTAAAATATTTACTAGTGGTAAATCAAAACATGTACAAGAAGTTGTTACAGCATCAAGAGAAGGCGGAGCTTCATTAAACATTCTTTCAGGACTTGTTGCTGGTAACTTCAGTGCATTCTGGCAGGGGATGGTATTTGTAGTATTAATGTTTGTAGCATATCTTGCAAGTACACTTGGCTTAAAAGATATAATGATATACCCTTCAGTTTTTGCTTTTGGTTTAGTTGCTTTCGGATTACTAAGTATGGGTCCCGTTACTATTGCAGTAGATAGTTATGGCCCAGTAACTGATAATGCACAATCAATTTATGAACTATCACTTATTGAAACGATTCCTAATATTTCGAAAGAGATAGAAAGAGATTTTGGTTTCAAACCAGATTTTGAAAAAGCAAAATACTACCTTGAAGCTAATGATGGTGCAGGAAATACATTCAAAGCAACTGCAAAACCTGTACTTATTGGTACAGCTGTTGTTGGAGCCACTACAATGATTTTTTCACTTATTCTAGTTATTCAAGATGTATTAAAAGTTAAACCTGAAACTATTCTTAATTTACTTAACCCCTACACTTTATTTGGATTTATGTGTGGCGGTGCGATAATCTATTGGTTTACAGGTGCATCTACTCAGGCAGTTTCTACAGGTGCATATAGGGCAGTAGAATTTATCAAGAAAAATATAGAATTGGATGAGAATGCAGATCAAAGGGCATCTACGGAAAAATCTAAGGAAGTTGTTAAAATTTGTACTCAATATGCACAGAAGGGAATGTTTAATATATTCGTTGCAATATTCTCATTTGCACTAGCATTTGCATTTTTCTCAGCTCCTAGAGGCAATAACACTGAACCAGTAGCATTCTTTGTTGCTTACCTTATATCTATAGCAGTTTTTGGTTTATATCAGGCTATATTTATGGCAAATGCAGGTGGATGTTGGGATAATGCTAAAAAGGTTGTTGAAGTTGATTTAGATGAGAAAGGTACTCCGCTTCATGATGCATGTGTTATTGGTGACACAGTTGGAGACCCTTTCAAAGACACTTCATCAGTAGCATTAAATCCGATAATCAAATTTACGACATTATTTGGAATGCTTGCTATGGAAATTGCTATATCAGAAAGATTCAGATCTGTAGCTCCATACATTGGAGCGGTATTCTTTATAATCGCGATTATATTTGTATGGCGTTCATTCTATGGAATGAGAATTAAAAATTAATGTTAGTTTAAATTTACAAAGGACCAGATTTTATTTTAAATCTGGTCCTTTGTATTTTATGTTGATTGCTATTCTACGCTATTTCTTAGATTGTTTTTTGTGGAATACAGCAAGCAAAAACTGTGCTATTATCCTCTGAAAATATTCTTACTTCACCTTCATGCTTCTTTATTACTAAATTAACAATACTAAGGCCTAGGCCCACACCATTACTTGCCTTTTTACTCCTAGAGTCATCACACTGGAAAAAAGGTAAAAATACTTTATCCTTATCCTCTTTTGGAATGATTACTCCATCATTTTTAATTAAAAGTACAAAGCCTTCACTTTTTATAAGATTTAGCTCCTCGATATCCTTATGTCCAAGCCTTTCTGTAAGTTTCTTATCTCCCATTGAAAAAGCACCCATGTAAATATTCCCCCTTTTAGGAGTGTATCTTAGAGCATTTGACATCAAATTGTCTACTACTCTTGTCATTTGGTTTACATCTACCTTATATTTACCCTGAAGGCTTATTTCACATATAAGCTTAATTTCATTCTTTTCACAATCTTCATCGTAGCCAGAGAAGAGCATTTCAAAGAGTTCATAACCATCAACCTCTACAAAATTCATCTTATAATCTGTTGTTAGTAGGTTATACATTAGGAGGTCATCTATCATTTTTTGCATATAATCACTTTTATTTAATATAACTAAAGCTTTATTTTTAATTTTCTTAATATCAGAATCTTTTTCATTAATAATAGCTTCTGAGTAAGCTCTTACAGCTGTTAACGGAGTTTTAAGGTCATGTGATATTGCAGAAATCATATATTCTTTTGTTTTTTGATTTGCTTCTATAGTTTTTCTTTTATCTTCTATGTCCTCTTCCATGATATTAAAATTAGTAATAATTTCGCCTATTTCATCCTTGTTTTTGTACTTAACTGTAGTTCCATCTCCCGTGGCAAAATTATGCATTCCTTCTACTAATAGTTTTATTGGCTTATTAAATTTTCTATTAAGTAGCAATATAACAGATGCATAGATTATAATAAGTACGAATATAAAACATATTATTGCAATTATTGTTTTATTGTTTACATCCTTAACAAAAATATTTCTTGCAATAGTAATCTTATAAAATCCTATTAATGTACTATCCTTAAATACTGGTTTTTTTAAAGTATAGGCCTTATACCCAGTAACTACCTTGTATAAATCAGAATACAATTCTTGTGTTTGAGTATATAGCATGCTGCTTTCATTAGAAGGATATATTTTTTCTCCCACATCTGTATATAACTCTATAAGTACTAAATTTTTATCTTTACTTATTACAAAGTTCTTATCTTTTAAGGAATTTGTATTATATATTTCAGGACTTTGTATTTTATCTTCATAGACTTTAAATTTGCTCATAATGAGTAAATAATCTTTTAAATCATTATTTTTATTATAATCTACGAGAACGTTAAACAATAAGGCAGCTGTTATTATTGGAGCTAACATTATAATTAAATGAGATAAGCTAAGCCATTTTTTAAGTTTCATATATTTAGCTCTCCTATAAACTTATAACCTGTTCCCCATACCGTCTGAATAAAAGTAGGCTTTTTTATATTATCGTTTATCTTCTCTCTAAGAGACTTAATATGAACGGTAACAGTGTTATTACCATTCACATCAACATTATCCCATATATGATGGTAAAGATCTCCTTTTGAGAATACTTTATTGGGATTTTGAGCCATCAGAGCCAAAATGTCAAATTCTTTTGAAGTTAAGGATAGTTCATATCCGTTGAGTAATACCATATTTTCTTCTAGGATTATTGTTAGCCCGTCTTTAAATTGGAGTCTTTTATCTATCTGAATATAATTTTCTTTTTTTCTGCTTCTTCTTAAATGTGCTTCAATTCTAGCGGATATTTCCATAAGGCTAAAGGGCTTTGTCATATAGTCATCCGCCCCTGATCTTAGTCCTTTTACTTTATCTAACTCTGTTTGTTTTGCACTAACAATTATTATTGGTACTTCTTCATTTAACCATCTTATATTTTTGCACAATGTAAATCCGTCCATCTCTGGAAGCATAACATCTACCATAACTAGCTGAAACTCTTCCTTTTTAAAATCCTCTAGGCCTTCTTTACCGGTTGATGCCCAAAATACTTCATAACTTTCCTTTGTCAAATGTTCTTTCATTATACTAGCAATCGCTTCGTCGTCCTCAACTATTAATATTTTTTCCTTCATGTACTATTCCTCCATAAAATGCTTATATGCACAATATTATACCATGATATACTTATTTTAAGACCGTATAAATTTTTTATTGAAATTCATTAATAAAAAAACATTACATGTGCAAATCCTGCACATGTAATGTTTTTGCTAATTTGTAACTACTAAAGCTTCCACTACCTTTTTAGCATCTTCCATAGTAACTTTTGGGTTTCCAACAAGTATACTATAATTAAGATCATTCTCACTCCATGAAATGCATTTAATATCTTTCATTTCTGATCCTTTTTTACCTCTAATAGTTATTTTCTCTTCACCTGGAATTTTTAAGTTTTCATCAACACTATCAATTACTTTGTTACCATTTATTACTGTAGTTAATGTAAAAGCTAAAGCTCCATCTTTTTCGTAAATCTGGTTTATTTCTTTGTGTTTGCTTTTTTCAATATTTAAATATTTAACTTCTTTTAACTTGTAGGTTGAATTTTCTTTTAAAGTTAATATAGGTTTTCCTGTTATTTTAGCAGCTTTTTTTAAATCTATAGTAGTTTCATTATTTTTTGCAGCATCCTCAATACTCTCAACCTTAACATCTGAGGGAAGCTTTTGGACAAATACGCTATCATCAAATTTAGGTGAAAAATTTAGTTTTGAATATTCCATAATAGATTTGTTATTTCCACTCTCTGAAGAGGATTTCACCAAAACCCAATTATTCTTTTCTATCCAATACTCTTGATCTCCCATAATACTGTTCTTTTCTTTTGCAACTGCTGAGATATGATAGGTTTTAAAGTTTCCCACAGTTTCTTCACCTTTAAATGTTAATTGATGGGTCTTACTTATATTTCCCAATTGATTAATTAATTGATCCTTATAGTTTGCATTTGAACCTAGAGCTAACTCAGATCCTATTTTCATACTAAAAGCTTTTTTATCTTTAGCTGTATAGGATATAAGTTTGTCCCCATCGTTTGTGGTTACAACTTTTCCAGAAGTTTTATCTTCTGTTTCTATACGTGTCTTTACTTTGCCACTAGAGTTATCAGTCCATTGTTTAAATAACATACTTTCTTTTAACTTCTGATTTTCGTAGCTATCCATTTTAAATTCTGCATAATAAGACTTTGATTTTTCATTTGCTTTCATTACATTTGTTATTACCTCTTCGGGTATTATTACATCCCCTTTAGTACTGCAACCTGTAAATAAAGAGGCTACAACAGATAATCCAATTAATATAGTAATAATTTTTTTCTTAATCATAATAATTTTCCCCCTATTTTTATTCAATAAATTAACTTTACATATCTATTAGCCATGTGCACAAACCCTGGTAGATACTGATATATTGTTCTTCTTACAATTATTATTATATATGTTTATTGTATCTTATTATGAAACTTAATAAATTCTTTATAATTAAAAATTAAGTCCTGCACCAGTAGGTGTAGCTTACATGGTAGGTGTTACGGCTGGTGTGTTCATTTATTGGCAATCTTCAAGTGTTTTAGCAATAAACATTACTTTAGCTTGCATAGGTGTCTTAATATATGGACAGGTTATGCTTATTGGGCAAGTTTCAGCTGAAATTGTAATGGGAATAGTTGTAGATAAATATAATTGGGATGGAGGATTCATGCTTCTTATGGTTTCTGTGGTACTTGCTATTGTATTTCTTTCTCTTACTTGGAACGTATATGATAGGTCAAAACCAGAATCTGAAGATATTTCGTCGGCAGGTTAGATCATCTCCTGGGACGCTGCAATATTAATATGAAAAACACAATTATAAGCCCCATATGATATAGGGGGCTTATAATTGTGTGCCCAAGCATGTTAAAATACTTATTTTAATATCCTTTTACCTATAACAAATTTTTCTTTGTAATATCCCGTCAATTCAGAGATTTTTATAACGTCACCGGATTTTGGAGAATGTATAAACTTATTGCTGCCAATATATATTCCAACGTGAGATACTTGGTATGGTAGATCTGGATTTGTTCTAAAAAAGACCAAATCTCCATTCCTAAGGTCATTTATATTAATAGAAATACCTTCATTTACCTGTTCCATAGTTGTTCTAGGTAAATTTATACCAAAATGTTTATAAGTATATGCTACAAAACCAGAACAATCAAATCCACCACTCATATATTTTCCAAAAGCATCAGATATTGCAGGTGTTGTGCCACCCCATAAGTAATGCATTCCTAGAAAAGTATCAGAATAGTTTTTTAAATCATTCCCATTTATCAATGAACTGTATTGTTGCCCGTTTGTTATATATTTAGCTTTATTTAAGGGAGTTTTAAAATCTGAGAAAATAGTAAAAATCATATATATTAGGGAAATAAGCATAAGAATTAAAGCTAAAAACCAGGGGTTTATTGAATTTTTTTTATAATAAGCTCTTATCATATAATCTCCCATCAGTTATTATTTTTAAATATACTATAGTAACTTATTGTAGCATTTCCAATAATATACTAAATATTTTAGAAAATTGGTAGGAAAATAAATTTGATTTTGTTTTAACAAAAATATACCAATATGTAAGACATTGTGGTATATTGATTAAGGCGAATTAAAAATTATGTAATAATATGTAAAAAATAAGCCGTTTTATGATAGTCGTACTAATATAAACTGATTTTCATTTTGATTGTAGTACAAGCTTTTTAGAAGAGAGGATAATTGTTATGAATAAGGTAGACTATAAAAGTAAAAAAATTATGCTGCTGGGATGTTTTTCAGCAGCTTGTTTATCATTAATTATAATCTTATTTAGTACATACAGTATGAATAAAGTACGTATAGAATCTGATTTTATTTCCCAAAGAATACTTCCAGGTAAAATGTTTTCATTGGAAATTTTAACATCATTAATTAATCAAGAAACAGGAATTAGAGCCTATATTATTTCAGAAAATAAAGTTTTTTTAGAACCGTATTATTCAGAAAGCATAGGAATTCAAAAATATTATGATTCTTTAAATAAATTAAAAAAGGTAGGATTAAATAATGAAAATATTAACCGAATTGATAAGCAAAGACAATATATTCAAGGCTTTTTTTACCAGCAAATTTTATTAGTGGAGTGTGGGGAATCAGATCAGGCAAAATTAAACTTAACTAAAGGTAAAAAGTTAGTAGATGAATTTAGGGTAACTGATAATATTTTACTAAATGATATTAACTCACAGATAAATAGTTCTAGTAACAAAGTTTTAAAAACTCAAAAAATTCACAAATATTCACTGGGCTTTTTAGGTATTATACTTATTGTATGTAATTTTATATTTATTAGTTGTATTTGGAATTGTATGCATAAAGAAATTAAGAAAAAGGATGAAGTAAATGAAGACTTACAAAAGATACTAACTAGCCAAGAAGAGTATATTACAAATATATCTCATGAACTTAAAACACCGCTAAATGTTATATTGTCTGCGGCTCAATTATTGGATATGTATTGTGATGATGGGTTACTATATAAAAATAAAAATTCAACGGTTAAACATATAGATTCAATAAAGCAAAATGCATATAGATTGTCTAAACTCATTAATAACATTATTGATTTATCTAGAATTGAATCTGGAATCTTTGAGTTAAATTTATCTAATAACAATATAGTGGGAGTTGTAGAAGATATGGTGATGGCGGTAACCGAGTTTACAAAAAGTAGAGGACTAAATATTATTTTTGATACAGATGTAGAAGAAAAGATTATTGCTTGTGACCCAGAAAAGGTAGATAAAGTAGTATTAAATCTTATATCAAATGCGATAAAATTTTCAAAAGATGGTGGTCAAATATTTGTAAATATTAAAAATAACATTGAATTTGTTGAAATGTCTGTAGAAGATAATGGGATTGGAATTGACACAAAATATTTACAGTCAATATTTAACAAATATAGCCAAATAGATAAATCATTATCACGAAATGCTGAAGGTACAGGTGTTGGATTAACATTAGTTAAGTCGATTGTAGAATTATCTGGTGGCAGTATAAATGTTGAAAGTGAACTTGGGATAGGAAGTAAATTTACGGTTAGATTTCCTTCACAACAAGTACTTAATGAAAAAATTAAATTTAATAATGCAATGAGAAATGAGAAGCAAAATATTAAAGTAGAATTTTCAGATGTTTATTAATAAAATATGTGGTTAAATAAATATAATTCAGCAAAAATAAAGAGAGCCAATTAGGCTCTCTTTCAGACTGTTGACAAACATAAAATGTAAAACACTCTAATTTAAAACACTCTAAT
>ERZ1463033.81-NODE-81-length-14886-cov-9.924483_pt1 | contig 14886 bp, 10 predicted proteins | sample MGYA00564481_ERZ1463033 | MGnify/ENA primary metagenome ERZ1463033 (study PRJEB39244, sample SAMEA3635150) | Helicobacter pylori | study: EMG produced TPA metagenomics assembly of PRJEB11511 data set (Assembly of a 5300-year-old Helicobacter pylori...
TATCAAGTGACATTGAAACTACCTCTACAGAATATAGTAACTCACCTATTAAGTATTTTAAAGAAATTAGAGACCTTAGTATTAAAATAATTCAAAATAGGAAATTTGATCTAAGTCAAAGACTTTATATATTAGGCGATTTTATAAGTAAATTAGAAAAAGAACTTAAACATAAGTATAATAATGTACCAACATTTATTAAACAATATAATATAAATTCAGTTAACGATTCTTATAAAAAAAATAGATCAAGTTACACATTTCAGATAGATTTTTTTAAAACAATGCTAGGTTTTTTAAATGTATCTAAAGAAGTGGACAGTCTTTCTTTTAAGGAATATACTAAGCAAATTATAGCTGGATTCAAATTTGATAAGGGAGAAGACATTAGTAAACATTCTGAGCTTTACACAAAAGCATTTGAAGATTATACTGAAAATTTTATGAACAATAATAGCCATATTTTTGAAAATTATTTGGTTAATTTTATGTATAACTATATGTTTCCATTTAATGAATCCGAATCAATGTTTGATGGATATATTATGCTTTTAGTAAGATCTTCATTTATTAGGTTTTATTTAGTTGGAAGATATCTATATAATGACCAGGATAACAAAGAAGATATAGTTGAATTTATCCAAACTTTCTCGAAGACCATAGAACATCATAGGACTTATTTAACTGATTCATTAAATCATATAAAAGAACATAAATTTGATAATATGGAATTCGCTAAAAAACTTTTATAAAAAACAGGACGGGATTTATTAATAAGGTTCAACATGTTTTTTATGATATTACTACTCAAATACAATTTTTTTTAGAAAACCTTGGATTATTATCCGATTTTATAGTTGTTTTCTATTAAATTTACAATTAGTTCTTAGTTTCGTCACTATAATGACACAAATAGTTGTTATAATAAAAATATAGAAAGAAAGTAAGTAATTGATTTTTTTAATTAGAGTCCCCCTTTAATTAATATAAATTTAATATAAAACTTTGAAAGGACTGATGTAATTACATCAGTTTTTTTCTTTGTGTAAACATCATAGAACTTTTACTATACCCAAAATACTTTGCTATTTTCTTGTAATTTGGAACATCAATACCATACTTTTTTGCAATATTTACAATATTAAAGATAAGTTCATCCTTTTCACTGCTTTTACCTTTCTTAATATCCTTTTGCATTGAAGCTGTTGTATCTGAACTAAATCCACTTAAAATTAAAAGATTTTCGTCTATAAAATCGATGTCTAATTTAATATTTAATACAATTGCAACCTTTTGTAATTCCTTAAGTAGCAATATAAACATCCTTCTGCATTCCCCGTCCTTTTGAAATTCACCAGCTGTAGCATCATAATACGCTCCGGTAGCAGCATATGCAGATGTAAAGGAGATTTTTTTAAATATATCACATCTTATATTATCTGAAATGATTCCATCTATTCCTGATTCTTCAAGGTCTAATTGTATTTTATGTAATAAATCCATATCCACCTTTATATTTTCTCTTGCGCCAAAAAAAACTCTAAAAATCTTAATTGTCTGTGTAATCTCTCCAGGAGCTGATATGTATCCACCAACATAAATACAACCATCAAGAACAGTTATACCAGTCAAATTCTCTAATAACTTTTCTCCAGCATTTAGTGCATTCAAAATTGGAATTACAATGGTTTTTGTGTGGGAAGCCTTCTTTATAATAGAAATAGTCTCATTTAATGAGTATCCTTTAACACATAAAAAAATCACATCAAACTTACCAAGCTCTCCGCCACCATCAAATGCTTTAACATTTTTCAGATTTATTTCACCCTTTAGTGTTGAGTGAATTATAAGCCCATTTTTGTTTATAGCCTTTAAATGATCACCTCTTGCTATAAATGTAACATCTTTTCCACCACTTGCTAAATATCCTCCTATACAACCACCTGTACCACCTGTACCAATTATTAAGTATTTCATAATACACTCTCCCCCATCATTAATTAATATAAATTTAATATAAATCTTTAAAAGAACTGTTTAAATATATACAGTTCTTTTTTATATAAAAATCATTAATGTGCGTAATTCAATTATCAAAAGGATTACTTGACATTGCTGTAACAAATAAATACGGAAAAGCATTTTTCTAATGCTTTTTTGAAATCTCTATCTTCCCAACTTGGATCAACTATAAGAAAATTTGCAATCTCCTTAACGCTTGAATCAATCGCCGTAAAGTATTTTAACGTGCTAGTTCCAACTTCACTAAAAAACACGCCTATTATTAAATTTAGCTTTTCTATTAAGGCGTCGGTTTCTCTTTGCTTAATAACTCTATCAATAACTAAGGATACTAATAAAACTTGAATATGTATAAATGCTAAATCACCTATAAAATACAATAAAATAAGATGTGTGTCTCTAAAAAGAAAATAGTGAAAAGAATATAATACTATTGATAAAAATATCAATAATATGGAAAATTTAAAACGCCAACCCAATTTCTTCATCCTTATCCTCCTAAAATATTATTAATATTTCTTTCTTCTCCTTCTTTTTCTCTTATTTAAATTAGTTGTTCTTATTATAATCACTATTCCTACTAAAACTAAAACTAATATACCACCCGCCAAAAGATATATAGGCACATCATTCTTTATTAAAGATCCGCTAGCGGCTGCCGAATAAAGCTTATAAGTTTTTACTTTTCCCTTTTGCGTTAATCTCAAGGTTCCAATGCTCTCATTTCCTTTAAGACTAGAAACATTGATATCTGATAAGTTTATATTTTCCTTCAAATCTTTTTCATTTGCATCGTTCTTGTAATAACTAACATCCTCTTTAACTACTATTGGTACACTAACAGTTTTCTCTGGTCCAAAAAATTTAAGCGGTTTGTATTTTAATATTTCAGTTTTCACAACTGAATTATTTGCGTGTAACACCGTCCTTTTCAAAATATAGCTATAGTTAATTATTTTTTCCATATCATTGAAAACATAAGTATCATTTGGGTAAATCTCTGATCCCATAACAACGCCCATAATTTCTCTACCATTTCTTTCATAAAAAGCTACAAGACATCTCCCTGCCTTTGAAGTATACCCCGTTTTCCCACCAATACATCCATCGATTCCAAGAAGTTTATTGCTGTTCTCAATTTTAAATGTTGTACCTTTTGATGTTGATAAAGTACTTTGCTTTTTATTCATTGACTCTTTTACCCAAGGATTTAAAAATGCAGATCTAGCCAATATGCTCATATCATAAGGCGTAGTATAATGATCTGGATCATGAAGACCATTAGGCGTTACAAAATGAGTTTTAGTCATCTTTAATTTGGCTGCCTTATCATTCATCATTTTCATAAAGTTTGTTGGATTTCCTGCAATATTATCTGCAATCATGTATGCCGTGTCATTTGCTGAGTACATTAATAAACCATCCATTACATCTGCACTTGACATGGTCTCATTAAGTGCAATTGGATGTAAATTAACATTTAATGAATCTGCTGGTTGAATTTTTGCACTTTGTGTATATTTTATTTTATCCGTCTTTACCCTGTTCTCAGCGAGCAATAGTGCAGTTATTAGCTTTGTCGTACTTGCTGGATACATTTGCTTGTCCACATCTTTCGCATAAATTATCTCGCCAGTTGCAACATCAACAGTGATAGCTGCTTTTCCATATATTGTTGGTACATTTGTAGTGCTCTCACTAACAGTTGCAGCAAAAACATTTAAACTCATAGAAGATACTAGAAATAATATAATCAGAATAAAAAATCTTTTGTTTTTCAACTTTCATCTCTCCATTACTTTTATTTATTACAAACTTATTATAAAAAACAGTTTGTTGTATATCATTTTACAAGACAATATCTTGGCGTATAAGCTAATATTATACCACATCTTTCAAATAATGTCATTGACATATGTTTAATTTTGCTCTATACTATTTAAACTATATGCTAATACATATAATTTAAATAGTATATAAAGGGGTATAAAATAAGTGATTAAATTTTTGTTAGATCTAGGTTTAAAATTTGAAGACGTTGGTGTATTGATAAAAATCATAATAACAATATTTATAATAATGATTTTTCATTTTTTTAAGAAAAGTATATGTTCATTTATTAATAAATCAAACTTTGATTCACTTAATACAATAAAATATAAAAAAACGTCTACACTATCCGTAAATATCTTAACTGCTGTAACTATTATACCAATATGGATGTATGAGTCTAAGGATATATTTACATTTTTAGGTATATTTTCTGCTGGACTTGCCTTTGCCTTTCGTGATCTTGTAGCAAGTTTTTTGGGATGGCTTATAATTAATACTCATAAGCCCTTTAAACTTGGTGATAGAATAAAGATTGGAGAGAGTCTTGGCGACGTCGTAGCTATAGATTGGTTTTATACTACTATTATTGAAGTCATGGAAAATGACAATAGAACATACGGACAAAGTACTGGAAGAATTACTCATATACCAAATATACAAATACTCACTGAAGACCTTATAAATGAAACTAACGCATTCCCTTTTACTTGGAATGAACTTAAAATAAACCTTACACTTACAAGTAATTGGAGAGAAGCTAAAAATATATTAATGTCTATTGCTGATGATAAAGTAGGAGATATAGAGCAAGAAGCAAAAGATTCACTAAGCATAGCATCAAAAACTCTTCCTATTTATTACGAAAATCTTTCACACACAGTCTATACTTCCATGGAGTCCGGAAGTGTTTGTTTAAACTTAAGGCTTATTTGCAAAGCAAGAAATTTTAGAAACTTACAACATGCCTTAGTTGAAAATATTCTAGATGAATTTGCTAAACATGAAGACATCGAATTATTATGATTATACTATATACACAAGGAGACAATAAATGAGCACTATTAACTCACAGTTTGTTATGTCATTAAGTATTATTTTACTCGGATATTTTCTAAAGAAAGTACATATTTTAAAGGAAAGTGATGGAGAAGTTATTTCTAGATTGATTTTTAATGTTACTCTTCCATCCATTGTAATAAATGTTTTTAGTACAATGACTATAGACAAAAGCCTACTGCTTGTCCCTGTAATTAGTTTTGTATTTGGATTAATTATGGCAGTAATTGCCCTCATTGTATTCAAAGGAGAATCAAGGCGGGAAAAAGGAATGTTAACAATGCTAGTCCCTTCCTTCAATGTTGGTCTTTTCGCATATCCTATAGTAGAGTCAATATGGGGCAGGTCAGGGCTTAAATACTTTGGTATGTTTGATATGGGTAATTCCTTCATTGTTTTCGCTGTTTGTTATATAATTGCGAGCATTTATTCAAGTAGTAAAGGTGAAGTGAGCTACAAAAATATTTTCGCGAAGACGATGCACTCAATACCTTTTCTTACATACATTATTACTTTAGCGATTAATCTTTTGGGCCTTAGCATTCCAAAGCCTATTATAGAAATTACAGGAATTTTATCCAAAGCAAATATGCCTCTCGCATTACTAGCACTTGGATTATATCTAAGCTTTTCATTTAAGAAGACATATTTGAAAAACATGGCCAAGATAATTGCTTTAAGATATATAATTGGATTTGGAGTGGGTATACTTATTTATAATTTAGTACCCCTAGATCCAATGTTCAAAAAAACTATGCTAATTGGCCTTATATTACCAATAAGTTTTACAGTTATTCCTTACTCAGTGGAATTTGACTACGATACTAGATTTGTAGGAACTGTCAATAACTTGACAATTATAATAAGCTTTATCCTCATGTGGGCGATTATTGCTTTTGCTTAGGATACAGAACTTGTCCACTATGTTACCAAGTTATAAGTTGGATCGCAATATATGTTGCGATCCTATTTTACGATTTACTTCTTCCTACTAACTATAACAGACAATAGGGCTACCTGTCTCAATGTTGTCAAATATTGCTTTTGCTAAATAGTATGGCGAATTTATGCAACCATGGGACCCATTTGACTTATATATCTTTCCTCCAAACACACTTCGCCAGTTTGCATCATGAATTCCTATGCCTCCGTTAAATGGCATCCAAAAAGTAACAGGGGAAGCATATCCTTGACCTACAAGAATAGCATCTTTTTCTTTATATTTTAACTTATAAATACCATCGGGAGTTCCATAATTAGAACTTATGTTACCTGTAACAATATCACCTTGAACTATCAGAGACCCATTTTTATAAAACCACAAGTGCTGCGCTTTCAGATCTATTTCTACATAGGTATCGCCAATATCATTTTTGCCATGAGCTAAGGCAGTTTGAATATATGTGGGTTCTTTTGATATAGTTTTCCCTTCTCTTATTATTGAAATCAAAGTTTGCGTTTCTTTAACACTATTAATAGACCAGCCATAATCACCCCCGCCTATTTTTATTGTGTTTCCTGATGATGTAACAAAATTTCTGTTCTTGCCAATTGTACTGTAATTTTGTGAAAGTACATCTATATATTTTTTTACTTCTTTTTCATTAAATGTTACTTCAAACCTCTTATCAACTGTAAGCCACTTATTTATTTTAGAACCATCTAAAACTTTCTTACTTCCTCCAAATGTATATGTAATTTTTGAAAATGCATATTTATTAAGTTTATTTTTAGCTTCGATAACTTTTGGAGAATTTAAAGTATATAACGGCTTAACATAACCATTGATTGACTCAAGGTTAATTGTATTTTTTTCCTTAAGTATTGCATCTGCCACATTATCATATAAAATATCTTTATTAACCTTATTACCACTTACTTCACGTATAATTACATAACCATTTTCTGTATACTTAAAGCTTGGGTTTTTAGGTTCAATTATATTATTGCTATCAAAACAAGAGAGCTTATCCAATCGTTTCTTTAATAGGTTCTTATCATATTTAACTCCTTCAATCATTTTAGAATCTTCTATGTTAAAGAATGATGAAATCCATTTATAAGGATTCTGTCTATCTTTTAGTTCGTTAAATTTACCATCTGAATTATACTTTAACCCAATTTCGCCTGCTTTAATTTGTTCACTTTTACCGCCTCTTTCATTTATATTTATCCTATATGTGTTAATCTCAGTTGTCATTTGTTTATTTACATCCTCCACACTTTCACATGAAACATTAATACAGTTTATTACAGACCCAAAATAAAAATGATTCATAAAAAATATTACCATTCCAAAATATATAACAAGCAAAGTTAAAATAGAAATTATAATACCCACAACAATTTTCTTATACTTTTTTATTAATCCTAATGTTGATTTTTCTACTTCTGTTTCCATACTATCCGCCCCTTTAAATAATAAAATAATTTAGAATTTATTATTGACCTTTTTAAATCTACATTTCAGTTTATGTAATAACAAACCAATTTAAACCAATTATTATTAATATTTTATGTATACAAAGAATGGGGCAAGACAAGCTAATTTAGTCTATTTATTAAACATAAGTTGATTTATCTTTACTCTTATGCTAATATATCATTTGGAACATTTAGGAGGCTAAATATAATTATGGGTAATGAGGAAATGTGGCTTGGCTATTGGTTAACAAAGTCAGTAAGACTTTTAAATAAATTTCATGATAATAAATTACAAAAATATGATCTTACCTCTTCACAAGTAGCAGTACTTCAAAAACTCTGGGGCGAAGATGGAAAGACTCAAAAGCAGCTTCAAGAAAACCTAGGATTAACACCAGCTTCAGTTTCTGGAATTCTAGATACCCTTGCAAATAAAGGTTTTATAGTTAGGAAACACGATGAAATAGATTCAAGAGTTAATAGAATATACCTAACTCTCGAAGGTGCTAAACTAGAAAAACTATGTCACGACATCATTAATGAAATAGAAAAAACAATATCTGAAGGTTTCACTTGCGATGAGATAAAAATCTTTATAGCTTGGACAAAGAAAATACATAAAAACATATGCAAAAATGATATAAAAAGTACTTTAAAATAGTTAGGAAACTAAACGATATTAATAAAAGGCGGTATTTTATATGGATCATTCAAATGAATTAGCAAATGAGAAGGTTGGATCCCTTCTTTGGAAATTTTCAATTCCTGCAATAATAGGAATGCTTGTAAATGCTTTGTACAGCGTGGTAGATAGAATTTTCATTGGTAGAGGTGTCCCTGACCCACTCGCTCTATCAGGCGTTGCTATAACCTTTCCAATTACAAATGTTATAATGGCCTTTGGAATGCTTGTTGGAATAGGTGGAGCTGCTGTAGTTTCTATTAAACTCGGACAAAATAAAAAAGAAGATGCAGAAAAGATACTCGGAAATGCCTTTGTACTGGTAGTTATAATGTCTATAGTCGTAAGTATTATAGGCCTTATATTTCTAGAACCAATACTAGTACTTTTTGGAGCTGACTCATCAACAATGCCTTATGCTAAACCATTCGGATTTATAATATTACTGGGGGTTATACTTCAAAATTTAGGTTTTGGTATGAATCCATTTATACGTTCAGAAGGTAATGCACTTATGGCGATGTTTACAATGCTTATCGGTGCTATATTGAATTTTATATTAAATCCTCTATTTATTTTCGGTCTTCATATGGGTGTAGTTGGTTCAGCACTGGCCACTATAATTTCTCAAGCTGTATGTTCTATTTGGGTTCTTTTATACTTTTTAAGAGGCAAAAGCGTTTTAAAATTAAGAAGAAAAAATATGAAGTTACAAATGAAAGTTGTGAAAGAAATATTAGAAATAGGAATGTCTCCTTTTATTATGCAAATGGCGGCTGGTCTTATTACTGTAACATTTAATAAAAGCTTAAAAAAATATGGTGGTCCTTTATCAATAGGTGCTTTTTCATTAATAAATAGTATAAATATGTTAATCATGATGCCTATTTTCGGATTAAATCAAGGAGCACAACCAATTATAGGTTATAACTATGGCGCCAAAAATTACAAAAGGGTAAAATTAGCCTTAAAATATGCAGCTATTATAGCTACCCTTATGTCCATTGCAGGATTTGTGATTGTTCAGATTTTCTCAGTTCAAATCATAAGTGTATTTAACAACACTGATAAAGAGCTTATATATCTTGGTTCTAGAGGAATAAGAATATTTCTTATAATGCTTCCCTTAATAGGTTCACAAGTTGTATTTACAAATTATTTTCAGGCCGTAGGAAAAGCTAAGATTTCTATCTTTTTAAGTCTTTTAAGGCAAATTATAGTACTTTTACCGTTAATACTTTTGATGCCACATTTCTTTAAATTAGACGGAATTTGGATGGCTGGTCCAACATCTGACTTTATCGCATTTATAATAACAACTATAATAATAGTAGCAGAGATAAAGAGGGTGAATAAGCATGAGCTAAGTTTAGAGAGAATTAAAGAAAATGATAAATGCAATTTACAATCTCTAAACTAGCTTCCCATGTTGACCACTTACCTCACTTGAAATTTCAGATAGAATAAAAAAAACAGATGCAATTTTGCATCTGTTTTTAATTTATTATTTATTTAGTTGTTTTAACAAAGTACCAAGTTGCTTAATATATTCTCCATACTTTGCCCAATCCAAACTTTTTTGAGCATCAAGTGCTTTAGTATATAAATCATTTGCCTGCTTAATTAATTTAGTTTCAGTTCGTGTTAATGGAACAGTCGTCGTAGTTCCTGTTTCAGTTTTAACTACTGCATTTGGTGTCTTATAATTAAATATCTGTTCTAGTCCACTTTCAATATTATCAACCATCAGTAACTTGCTGTCGTATGAAATTATTATTTTTTTCATTTCAGGAATACTGTTTTTCCCACTAGCCCTTAAATAGACGGGTTCAATATAAAGTAACGAATTCTTTATTGGCAAAATAACAGTGTCTCCATATTGTACTTGAGATCCTCCTGTATTCCATAAAGAAAGCTGCGCTGAAATCGTAGTATCCTGACTTATCCTTTGCTTAAATTGGAACGGACTGTAAACCGTTGTCTCCGATGCCGGAAATTTGTTTAGGAACAGTTTACCATAATTTTCTCCATCCATTCTAGCCCCTAAAATTGCTGTCATATTATATTTTCCCTTTACATTAAAATATTGTTGAAGTATCATCTCTTCACTATCCATTCCCGGTAATTTTTCTACAAGGTATGGTGGAATAGTTGTTTTAACATCAGCACCTACAGCAGTTGCATTCTTGGAAACATCCCAAAAATCTTCCCCATTATAAAACACTCCAGCATCAGTTACATGGTATTTACTGAGTACTGCACTTTGTATGCTAAATATATCAGATGGATACCTAAAATGTGATTTAATATCAGCTGGAACCTTCGACATATCCTTAAACAATTTCGGGAATGTTTTTGCGTAAGTTTGCACAATTGGATCAGTTGAATCTGATATATAAAAATTTGTATCTCCATCATAAGCATCAATTACAACCTTAACTGAATTTCTAATATAGTTTACCCCATTTTGTGGTTGCGAGTAGGGATATTTAGATGATGTTGTGTATGCGTCAATTATATAGTATATTTTCCCACCACTTACAACAACATAAGGATCTTTGTCATAAGTTAAAAATGGAGCTACACTCTTTACCCTTTCAACTATATTTCTGTTAATAAGGATTTTACTTGTACTCTTAATATCCCTTGATAATAGGAAATTTAACTCTCCCTTATTTATTGCAAACAAAAGTTTATTACCTAAATTCATTTTAATTCCAGCTTCTCCAACATAATTTGCTATTTTGCTGGATCCACCTTGAGGATAATCAAACTCGCTTACCTTAGTATTTACTAATGCATAGTCATTTGTTTTTTCTCCAAAATAAATTCTTGGATTTGTCAGTTTGATATTTGTACTGTTTGCTATAGGCATATCCTTTATTACAAAATCAGGTTGACCCTCTGTCGTAACAGCGTTTACCTTACTCATTACAACCCCATACCCATGTGTATAAATCATATGAGTATTCTGCCAAGTAATTGGCTCTAATGCTTTTGAATCTATCTCCCTTGCAGCAACCAGTACTTGACTATATTTATTGTTTATTTTATATCTATCTACATCTATATCGGTAAAACTATAGTAATACCTTAATATTTGAACTTGGTTATAAAATTCAAGTGCCTGTGTAGATGAATTTAATTTAATGTTATCTATTGTCTTCTTATTACTTGAAATATCCTCTTGTTTCAAATCATTTTTTATATTAAAAGGTGTTGTAGTAATATTTTCTATATTAAATGCTTTCTTTGTAAAATCAATATTATTTTGAATATATGGTTTTTCAAGTTCCTTTTGATTTGGTTTTACAATACTGCTTTGAACTACAACTGCTGATATTACTTGTACAAAACTTATTAAAACTACGGCGGCAGCTGAAATTATTATGGGCTTAACCTTTGATTTTAAAACATTTATAAATATTACAACTGCAGCAACAATGCAAGTCACAATCAGTATTTTATAAAATAGTAATGTTACATGAATATCTGTGTAACTTGCACCATATGCAACTCCACTAGGGCTATACACTAAATTAAATGAATTTAATAAATATCCAAGTGAAAGAAAAAATGCTATTAGTGAAGCTATTATTGCAATTTGTTTTCCTGCAAATACACTAAGCTCCTTAAATGTTGATTTAATGTCCTCGAAAGGATTTGCTTTCTTACCTGCATTAAATGTATTTTTTGTTTTAAATACAAAGAATACCATTACTTTAATAATAATTAAAAGTACCAATAATGTCATTATAAAACTATATAATGATTGAATTAAAGGAAGTTTAAAAATATAAAAAGACACATCCAAATTAAAGATAGGGTCCTTCACATTAAAATTAACTGCATTTATGAATTGAAGAAGCATATACCAATATGTGGATGAGAAAGCAAAGGAAAATAGGAGTGAAATAAATAAATTACTTGCTATAAAAATTTTATTTTCAATAACATCCTTTTTTGTGTTTACCTCTACTACTTTTTTCATATGTGCAATACTCTTTTTTATCCCCTTATAGTATAATAATATACCAATATAACTAAGGATAAAAACAGGTACCATAAGCTTTAACACCGTGAGTATTTTTGTGAAGTATACTGAAATGTAACCCATTGTATTAAACCACTCAATATTAATAATTACTTGCGCTATATTCCCTACAAAAAATAAGCATACCAAAATAATTATAATTATAAAAGATAGAATAAACTTTTTTTTCTTACTCATAAAATCACCTCTTATTTATTTTTTTTACGTATTTTAATATATCTTATGTACATTATATCTTATATCTATCCAATCTACATTATTTTAATATTTTTTTTATAAGTTTTATTCTATTTCCATAAGGAGGGAAAATAAGTTTTATATCTATAGAAGTACTTTTCTTTAGTATACTTTTTCTATGAGAGAAAGTTTCAAAACTATCTCTTCCATGATACGCACCCATTCCAGAATTTCCAACTCCACCAAAAGGCATATTTGAACCTGCAACGTGAGATATAGTATCATTCACACACCCTCCTCCAAAAGAAATTCTACTTAAAACAGAGGTCTCCACTTTTTTATCTTCTGTGAAAACATATAACGCTAATGGCTTTGGTCTATTATTTATCATTTCAATAACTTCTTCTAAATTCTCATATTCTAGTATTGGCATAATTGGCCCAAATATCTCATCTTGCATAACTGCATCCTGAAAGTCTACATTATCAATAATTGTTGGTTCAATGTATAAAGTACCTGCATTTGAATTGCCACCATAAATAATTTTATTCTTGTCTTTCTCAATTATTGAAGCTAATCTTTCAAACTGACTATTGCTCACAATTCTGCCGTAATCAATGCTTTTAGAAGCATCCTCACCATAAAAACTTATAGCTGTGCTTTTTAACTTTTCTATAAAATTTTCTTTTATATCTTTGTGCACAAATATATAATCTGGAGCTATACAAGTTTGTCCTGAATTTACAAGTTTGCCCCATAATATCCTCTTAGCTGCTATTTCTAAGTTAGCAGTTTTATCTACTATTACTGGACTTTTCCCACCTAGTTCAAGTGTTATAGGGAGGAGATTTTCCGCAGCTGCCCTCATCACTATTCTCCCAATCTGTACGCTGCCTGTAAAGAATATGTAATCAAATGCTGAATTAATAAGGGCAGAAGTAGTTTCTTTTTCCCCTTCAATAACTCGTATGTAGTTTTTTTCAAAAGTTTCCTCGATTATTTTTTTTACTAAACCTGAAACAGTAGGTGTATTTTCAGACGGTTTTAAAACAGCACAATTTCCAGCGGCTATAGCCCCTACTAATGGTTCAATTAAAAGCTGAAAAGGATAATTAAATGGTCCTATAATAAGCACTGTTCCATAGGGTTCATACATAATATACCCCTTAGATAGAAACTGATGCATAGGAGTCCTCACTCTTTTAGTCTTAGCCCACTTTTTTAAATGTTTTGTAAAATTACCTATACTATCCAAAACTAAACCAATCTCGGTACCATAAGCTTCAAATTCACTTTTTCCTAAATCCCTATACAATGCATTTATTATCTCTTTCTCATATTTTTTTATTACACTTTTAAGCTTCTTAAGTGCAGCTATTCTATATTCTATATTCCTTGTTTCTCCTGAAATAAAAAACTTATTATGCTCATTAAGCATACTTTCTACTATTTCTTTATCAATTATATCCATATTAAAACCCCCACTTGATTATTAACTTATTGTAAGTATAAGTCTATACTTCTTATAACACAATTCTAGTCAAAAAAAAAAAAATAAAAAGAACTTAGTTCTTTTTATTTCTTTGATTTACTTTTTATAATCAAATTAAATATAAATTAATTAACTTCTTGCAAATATCTCTTGAAATTCAACACCTTCAAGCTTTTCTTTTATTAGAAGTTCTTCTGCAACTGCGTTAAGTTTGCTTCTATTATCAGTTAAAAGCGTCAACGCTTGTGTATATGCAACATCTATAAGTTTCTTTATTTCTATATCTATTTTGTATGCTGTTTCTTCGCTGTATTTTCTATCTTTGCCCATATCTCTTCCAAGGAATACTTCATCACTACCTGAACCAAATGCTATTGTCCCAAGAGTGTCACTCATTCCATAATCCATCACCATTTGTCTTGCGATTCCTGTGGCTCTTTCGATATCATTACTAGCACCAGTACTTATATCACCAATAACTAGTTTTTCTGCAACTCTACCACCGAGTAACCCCACAATTTCTTCTTCAAGTCTTGACCTAGACATATACGATCTATCTTCTTCTGGAAGACGCATAGTATATCCACCAGCCCTTCCTCTTGGAACTATACTTATCTGATGAACAGGATCAGAATTTGGAAGTAAATTCATGACAATTGCATGGCCTGCTTCATGGTATGCTGTAAGTTTTCTATCAACTTCACTAACAACTCTACTCTTCTTTTCAGGTCCAGCCATTATTCTTGTAGCCGCTTCTTCAAGTTCTTCCATTCCAATTAGCTTTTTATCTCTTCGCACAGTTAAAAGTGCTGATTCATTCATTAAGTTTTCAATATCTGCACCTGTAAATCCAGGTGTTCTTTTAGCAAGTACGCTAAGCTTAACTTCAGGTTCAAGATGCTTATTTTTAGAATGGACTGCGAGTATTGCCTCTCTACCTTTTCTATCAGGTACCCCAACAAGAATTTGTCTATCAAATCTACCTGGTCTTAGTAGTGCTGGATCAAGTACATCTGCTCTATTGGTAGCTGCGATCATTATTATTCCTTCATTTTCTCCAAACCCATCCATCTCAACTAGAAGTTGGTTTAATGTCTGTTCTCTTTCATCATTTCCACCACCAACACCTGCACCTCTTTGTCTTCC
>ERZ1463033.83-NODE-83-length-14680-cov-9.396034_pt1 | contig 14680 bp, 13 predicted proteins | sample MGYA00564481_ERZ1463033 | MGnify/ENA primary metagenome ERZ1463033 (study PRJEB39244, sample SAMEA3635150) | Helicobacter pylori | study: EMG produced TPA metagenomics assembly of PRJEB11511 data set (Assembly of a 5300-year-old Helicobacter pylori...
CACTCTTTCCCTACACGACGCTCTTCCGATCTACATAAATCAGTGGGTAGCTTAATAAGTTTGGCAATAGACAGGTCAGGAAAACTCGGGGATAAAGATTGTATATATTTTTATGAAAAGAATGATAATAGTATATATAGTTTAAACAAAAACCGTGCACTTAAGGAAAAAGCAAATTTTGAAGAGGGTGCATATATACCTAGCATGAAATTTTTTGATAATTTGATAATATTAGATTCTAAAAATGGATATTTAATTAGTATGGAAAAAGATCAATATAATAACACAAACAGCGGAATGCATAGGTTTTATTACTTTTTGTTAACAATAGTTATAACTTTAATAGTAGGAATACTTGTTGGTTTAAGAAAAAAAGACTAGAATATAGTAAGAATATATTATTATGGTAAAATTAAACATGTTTTTAAAGTATATTTAGCGTATACTAAATTGAGAGGTGAACAGGTTGAAGAAACAATTTGAAGCTACATATGGGAAAACTTTAAAAGGCTTAATGGTAACAATAAATCCAATTAAAAAAAGAATCATGAAAACTCATTGTATTGTTCATAAATTTATTAATATTCAAGCTATTGAGATATTAAAAAATAAGGGATACCGTGAAGTTCATACTTTTTACAAAAATTATGTAAAAGAATTAAACAATGGGGTTACTTGGGCAGATCAAGATTTTAAGAGTTCAAATCATTTTTATCATCACATTACGGGTACAGGGTTATATGGATTTTCAAATGCATTAACAGAATTTAACAAATATTACAAATGTGCGTTAAGGTTTGTAGAAGCTGGTGATCTACGGCAAGCACTGTTTTATTTTGGAGCAGCGTGCCATTTGATTCAGGATGCAACTGTTCCTCAACATGTTAACAATAAACTACTTAAAAATCATAGGAATTTTGAACTTTGGATTATAGGTAGATTAATGAGTGATTATTCGTTTCCTATTTTCAATGAAATAATTAAGCAAGATAATATAGAAGATTATATAAAAAACAATGCAACATTTGCAAGTGATACTTATATTTCACATGTGCATATAAAAAACAAGGAAGAGCGATATAGAAAAGTATCTACGCTTATAGTACAGAGAGCACAAAAGACTACTGCGGGCTTAATGTTAAATTTCTATAATGAAATTTACAAATAATTCCTTTGTTTTAGAGGGATTATTTTGTTTTTGAAGAATAGATTTTAAATAAGTATTTATAAAAATTTTATAAAAAGGGGGATAACAATTGAAGAAGGAGGTTTTGTTAAATTTAGAAAAGGAGATTTTTAAAGGGAATCTATTAGATATAGGGTTTTCTAATCATGGTATCATATATAATATATACAAAGAGTATGTTGATGATAGTAGTAGTGTAGATTATGTAGAAGGAAAAGTGGAAAAGAAGGCAATAGAGGAAGGCGTATATGATACTTGCGCACTATTTTTCACTTTAAGTGATATAAAACTTACATATAATAAAAGAAAACTGGTACAAGATATATATAAATATTTAAAAGTTGATGGATTGTTATATATTTGGGATATTGATAAAGGAATTGCTAAAACTTTTAATAAGGAAATTAAAATTGTGTTACCAGACAAAAGTACAAAACAAATAAATTTAAGAGATTTGAACATATTAAAAAATAGTTCTAAAGATAATACAATGAGAATTTTAGAACCATATTTTAAGGTGGTAACATTAAAAAATTCAGACAATGTTTATTATATGATATGCAAAAAGAAAGACAAAAGGAAAGATTAAAGTAAAACTAATAGACATTGTTAAATATTTATTAGCCTCTCTGGACATATCTTTGAGTTGTCCAGGAAGGCTTTTGATTTTTTTGTATTATTACAAAACTCATTTAATGTGAAATCTACCGCTTAATCATAAAAGCAACTAGGATATAATTGCTTTTATGCAAACTAATATTGTATACTGTACAAAATAGATGAGTTAAGGAAGGAATTAAAAATGAAAGTATTGTTGGTTGGAATAAATTCGAGGTTTACACATAGTAACCTTGCAATTAGATATTTAAAAGCTTTTACTGAGGATCTATCTTATGAGTCTTTTATAAGAGAGTTTTCTATAAATGATAGAGTAGAAAGAATTGTGGAAGAAATTATATCAGAGAAAGCGGATATAGTAGTTTTATCTTGTTACATATGGAATAAATATTATGTTAAACAGATATCTAATTTAATCAAACTCATAGATAATAATATAAAATTGTTATATGGAGGGCCAGAAGTATCATTTGATAGTGAGAACTATCTAAAAGATAGTCTTTCAGATTATTTAATTGAGGGAGAAGGAGAAGAAACATTTAGAGAGTTTATAAAATGTATGATAGGGAATATTAGCCTAAAAGGTGTTAAAGGCTTGTACTATAAAGAAAATGGAAAAATACTTTATGGTGGAAAAAGAAAACTTATGGACATAAATAACATTGTGTTCCCCTATACTAAGGATGATGATTTAAATAATAAAATAATATATTTTGAATCATCTAGGGGATGTCCATTCAATTGCAAATACTGTCTTTCTTCAACTATACGTGGAGTTAGGTTCATGAATTTAGAAAGGGTTAAAAGGGATTTAAAATTTTTAATAGATAAAAAAGTGAAACTCATAAAATTTGTTGATAGAACTTTTAATTGTAGCGATGAATTCGCTATGGGCATCTGGGGATATTTAATGAGCATAGATACAGAAACTACGTTTCATTTTGAAATTTCAGCAGATATACTAAATGATAAGCAACTTAAACTTTTAGAAAAAGCTCCTAAGGGTAGGTTCCAATTTGAAGTTGGAGTGCAGACTACAAATAATGAAGTATTAAAAAATATAAATAGATTTGTAGTTTTTGAGGATATAAAAAAGCAGGTTGTTAAGCTAAATAAGTATGGTAATATAAAGCAGCATCTAGATTTAATTGCAGGACTACCCGGAGAAAATCTTGAATCATTTAAGAAGTCTTTTAATGATTTATACACAATAGAGCCGGATGAAATACAACTTGGATTCCTTAAGATATTAAAAGGTGCTCCTATGAAAGATGAAGTGGAAAAATGGGGAATGGTATATGCTCCATATCCACCTTATGAGATCTTAAAGACAAGCGATATAAGTTATGAGGAAATTATTCTTTTAAAACGAGTTGAAGAGGTAGTGGATAAATATTATAACTCTCGTAAATTTAAAACTATATTAAAGTATTTTATCCCTAAGTTTGATAATGTGTTTGATTTTTATTTAAGCCTAGGTACGTTTTTTTATGATAAAGGATATCTAAGTAGAAGTATATCATCTGTGGATTATTATAAAGTATTTTTAGAGTTTAATGATGAACATCTCAATTTAGATAATAAGATTTTAAAAGAAATTGTTAAGTTTGATTATTTGCAGTTTAATAAGAAAAAGTATATGCCTAATTTTCTTTTAAGAGATCCTAGTAAAAATTTTGAAAGATATCTAAAGGATTCACAAAGAAAAGGTGATATAGAACTACCATATATGGATTATCATTTAGAGAATTTTAAGATAGACATTATTAAGTTTTTGGATAATGGACAAATAAGTGAAGGCGAATTTTATCTGATTTTTGATATGAGTGAAGCTGAAAACATAACGGATATATCTTATTTCATTAATGAAGAAAAAACATTAAAATAAAATTTTAGGAGTCTGGTAGTACTAATACAAAAAGAGGAGAAGGTAAATGGCGGTTAGAGAAATATTACAATATGGTGACAAACGTCTTAATTCAATTTGTGAAAAGGTTGGAAAAGTAGATAGAAAGATTTTAAATTTAGTTGATAATATGATGGATACTCTTTATGAGGGAAATGGAATAGGTCTTGCTGCACCTCAAATAGGTGTTTTAAAAAGGGTAGTCTTAATTGATTTAGGGGAAGAAGAGGGAGAGCCGATAGTTATTATAAATCCTAGAATAACGGCTCAATCTGGAAATGAGAAGGATTATGAAGGATGCTTAAGTTATGTAGGATATGAGGGCGAAGTTTACAGGCCAACAGATGTTACTGTTGTAGGAATTAATATTAAAGGGAAACCAGTCACTTATAATGCTACAGGATTACTTGCAAGAGCATTTTGTCATGAAATTGATCACTTAGACGGAATAATGTATATGTCTAGAGCTGAAGAAACACATGAATTAACTGAAAAATAATTTTATGAATTTATTATAAAAATTTTATGAAAAGTATATTTCTTGATTATTAATATCAGGGGGTATGCTTTTTTATTTTATTAACGATTGATATCTTATTACACAAATGATACTATAATATAGAAAACAAGTGTATATACAGTAGTATATACATACAAAAAGAGAGGTGTATAAGTAATGCAAGAGTTAAAAGAAAAAATTCGGAAATTAAAAGCAGAGAGAAACGCTATAATTTTAGCACACTATTATCAAAATGATAATATTCAAGAAATTGCTGATTTCGTGGGAGATTCTTATTATCTTAGTAAAATAGCCAAAGAATGTAGCGAGCAAATCATAGTGTTTTGTGGAGTAAAGTTTATGGCTGAGAGTGCAAAAATACTATCACCGGAAAAAACAGTGCTATTACCCAATAGTGACGCAGGTTGTACTATGGCAGATATGATTAATGGAGAAGATGTTAGAGAACTAAAAAAACAACATCCGGGTGCAAAGGTTATATGTTATATAAACTCAACGGCAGAAGTAAAATCAGAAAGCGATATATGTTGTACTTCTTCAAATGCATTAAAAATAGTTAATAAATTAAATAGTGATGAAATAATATTTATACCAGATAAAAACCTAGGTGATTATATAAATGAAAAAGCTCATGTTAAAAACATGATATTTTGGAATGGTTTTTGCCGCGTACATGAATTTGTTGATGCTAAGGAAATTATTAATGTTAAAAATTCAGATAAAGATATTAAGATTTTAGTGCATCCTGAGTGTAATCGCGAAATTAGAAAATTAGCTGATTTTATAGGAAGTACAGGGGAAATAATTAAATTTGCTACCGACGATACGTGTCAAAAATATATGGTTGTAACAGAAGAAGGTATACTCTATCAGCTTAAAAATAAAAATCCGAATAAACAATTTATAACTCCAAAATCTCCTATGACATGCTGTAGTATGAAGAAAACTACCCTAGAGGATGTTTACAAAAGCCTTCTTAATAAGCAAAATGTTGTAACATTAGATGAAAATATAAGACAAGCAGCGCACAAGTGTTTAAGTGCTATGCACGAAATGGTGAGGTGATATTATGGATATATCTGTAGATGTATTAATAGTTGGAACGGGGGCAGCAGGTTTGTATGCTGCATTAAATCTAAACGAAGATCTAAATGTACTTTTAATAACTAAAGAGTCTGTAGATAAATGCAATACTTCATTAGCACAAGGTGGAATAGCGGTGGCTAAAGATGAAAAGGATTTTGATTTATTTGTTCAAGATACTTTAAAAGCAGGAAAATATAAAAATTCTATGGAAGCAGTAAAAACTTTAGTATATGAATCAATAGATAATATAAATGAAGTAGTTGATTTTGGAGCACATTTTGACAAAGTAAATGAAAATTTTAAGTATACAAAGGAAGGGGCACATAGCACTAGTAGAATTGTGCATACCAAAGATGAAACTGGAAAAGAACTATTTTTATCTTTACTCGCGGCACTTAAAAATAAAAAAAATGTAAAAATATTTGAAAACACTACTTTACTTGACCTTATTACTAAAGATAATATATGTTTCGGTGGCACGGCGATTAGAGGTAAAGAAAGAATAAACATATATTCTAGGGAAACAATTTTAGCTACAGGGGGAATTGGAGGATTATTTAAAAATTCGACTAGTAGGCGAAGATTAACCGGAGATGGAATAGCTATTGCATTAAGGCATAATATTAAAACTTCTGATTTAAACTATGTGCAATTTCACCCAACTGCCTTATATGATGATAAGGTTAATTGTGAGAAATTTCTTATATCAGAGTCGCTAAGGGGGGAAGGTGCCAAACTCCTAAATGAGTGTGGGGAAAGATTCGTAGATGAACTTTTACCAAGAGACGTGGTTGCAAAAGCAGTTTATAATGAGGAGGAAAAAAGTAAGAAACCTTATGTTTTTTTAGATATTTCGTTTAAAGGAAAGGAATATATTATAGATAGATTTCCAGGTATTTATAAAAAATGTTTAGAATGTGGTATAGATATTACAAAAAATAAAATTCCAGTTACACCGGTTCAGCATTATCATATGGGAGGATTAGCTGTTGACCTAGATTCTAAAACATCTATGAATCATCTGTTTGCATGTGGTGAGGTAAGTTGCACAGGTGTGCATGGAGCAAACAGATTAGCAAGTAATTCATTGTTAGAAGCCTTAGTTTTTTCTAGAAGGGCTTCAAGATTTATAAATAAGTCTATTTGCAAGATTACTACATTAAATTGTGATGACATAAACAATATAAAAAGTATTAGTGATTATAGCGAAATTAATAAGGCTGTAGTGTTAAATAAATTTAAAGAAATGGGAGATGAGATAAGCAGTGAATTGGTTAATTTTTGATAAACTAATTATAGATGCTATAGCAGAAGATGTACCTCAAAATGATATTACAACAGAATTTATTATAAGTGATGAGTGTAACTGTAGTGTTGATTTAATAGCCAAAGAGAGTGGTGTAATTGCTGGACTTTGCGTATTTGAGAGAGTTTTTAAAATACTAGGAGAGGTAAATATAGAGTTTTTTAAAAAAGATGGAGATTTAGTTTGTAGTGGAGAGTCTATTGCAAAATTAAGAGGAAAAACAAAACATATATTGACCGGAGAAAGAACTGCATTAAATTATCTACAAAGAATGAGTGGTATTGCAACGTTGACAAAAACATATGTGGATAAATTAGCAGGCACCGGAGTGAAAGTCCTTGATACAAGAAAAACCACACCTGGTATGAGAATATTTGAAAAATATGCAGTAAAAGTTGGTGGAGGTTATAACCATAGATATAATCTATCAGACGGCGTATTAATAAAAGAAAACCATATAAGTGCAGCTGGAGGAATAAGACGAGCTGTAAACATTATACGTGAAAATGTTTCCTTTGTTAAAAAGATCGAAGTTGAAATTGAATCTTTGAATCAAATAAATGAAGCATTAGAAGTAGAGGTTGATATTATAATGTTAGATAACATGGACAATGAAACTATGAAGAAAGCCGTAGAGATAATTAATAAAAAAGCCCTAGTTGAAGCATCTGGGAACATAACATTAGATAATATACTCGAAGTCGCAAACTGCAACGTAGACTATATATCGGTAGGGGCATTAACTCACTCATGTAGAATTTTAGATTTGAGCATGAAGAACTTAGTTAATATTTAAAGTATCAAATTTTTCATCAATGCCTTGCAAAAGAAGAATTTTTAAATGAAATTCAATTGTTTCTTCATTTCTTATTGCAAGTCACTTCTGAAAAAAATCCAAGAAAAATATTATACTATCGGAAATGGTACTACATTCTTAATTTACATGATTATAGATTTTCTTTAATATACTACGACTACTATGATGATGATGATGATGATGATGATGATGATGATGATGATGATGATTTCAGAAATAAAATATTTTTCTTGGATTATGCTAACAAAAGTATATATTGCGTAAAATGCGTTTGAACAAGCCTTAGTAATTCTTAATTTATTATATTTGAAGTTGCGTAAGAAAACCGCATGTTTGAGCGAAGCGAGTTTGCGGGTTTTATCAACTGAAAATATAATAAATTTTAGAATTACAAGGCGAAGTGAACGCATCTGTAGCAATATATACTTTTGTTTTTGCAAGATCTAAGGAAAATTTGACACATAAAATATATGTGATACTTAAACTTTAAGACATTTATTGATATATTCCCGAAGTCTATCATCCCAAGGAGCGATATCAATACCCAAAGCTTCTTTTATATGTGAATTATCTGTGCAAGTATATTTAGGTTCCTGAATGAGATTAGATAAAAGTTTATCTGAACTTACAACTAAAGGAACATTTAGATTACCAAATTCTATTATGCTATTTATTAGTCTCGATTTTGATATACAACCCTCATTAGTATAGTTATATACCCCATATTTATCAGTTCCTAATAATCCTTGGATAGCTAAAATTAAATCCTCAATATAAGTTACACAAAGAGTTGGATTTGAAAATAGATAAATTGCTGAATGTTTTCCATTTATGAGTTTTCTAACAAAACAATCATTGCCACCAAATATAGTTGAACTGCGGATAATAAAATATTTTTGACAAATAGTTTGAATTAACTCCTCTCCACCAAGCTTACTCTTGCTAAATACGTTTATTGGAAAACATTTATCAACTTCGCTGTAAGGCATTGAACTATTATCACCGTATACATCTGTGCTAGAGAGGTATACTATAGGTATATTAAGGTCATTACAGCAATTAGCAATATTTAATGTTCCTACAGTGTTTACATTATATGCTAAGGTCTCATTGTATTCACAAATATATTTATTAGTTATGGCTGCAGTATGGATTACAGCATCCGGTTTTAATAAATTTAAGGTTTTTTCAGTACTTATTTTGTCTACTATGTTAAGCTCAGTTTTATCTAATCCATATACAGTATGTGATTTTGACAATACGTTACATAAATAAGTTCCTATATTACCATTTGCACCAGTTATTAAAATATTCATAGATCCCTCCTGAAAATTCATTTTATTAAAGTATATGACACAATAATAATATTATTAAGAATTTTGGGTATTAGATTTTATTTAAAATAAAAACTATTAAAAAAAATTCTAGAGAATATTATAATATTTACGTGACAAACTATTTAAAATAAGTATTTATATACACAAAATATATGCTAGTTAATAACCATTGTTAGTTGAACAGAACTGGGAAATGTGGTAAAATAAATTATAATAAGAATCATATAATTATGTAGATAAATAGAAAAAGTAATAATTATCTACTGAGAGAAGTTTGAGGAGGATTTTTAAGATGGAAACAACAAAATTAAAAGACAATATTTATTGGATTGGGGTAAATGACCCAAAGCTCAAGGTATTTGATATTATAATGGAAACAAAAAAAGGAACTACATATAACTCATATCTAATAGATGATGAAAAGATAGCTATAATAGATTCTGTTAAAAATGGCTTTCTTGATGAATCTTTAAGCAAGATAAAAGGAGTTATTGGAGAGAAAAAAGTTGATTATATAATTGTTCAACATACTGAACTTGATCATAGTGGTTCTTTAAGTAAACTCTTAGAAGTTTATCCAGAAGCTGTTGTTGTTGCATCAAAAGCTGCTATAATTTATTTAAAAGAAATTATGAATAAAGAATTTATTAGCCAGCCAGCAGTAGGAGAATTATCATTAGGAAAAAACACATTACAATTTATATCAGCACCTAATTTACATTGGCCTGATACAATGTTTACGTATGTTAAGGAACAAAAAATATTGTTTACTTGTGATGTAATGGGCTGTCATTATTCACCAACTAATTGTATAACGGATGCTTGCTCCGGTGATTATTTTGATGAGATGAAATATTATTTTGAGGTTATAATGGGACCTTTTAAGAAATTCGTAAATTCAGGACTTGATAAAATTGAAAGTTTAACAATAGATATGGTAGCACCAAGCCACGGACCTGTTCATATAAATGATGTTAAAATGTATATAGATCTTTATAGACAATGGGCTAAAATTTATGAAATAAAAGAAAAAAATATTCAAATATTCTATATTTCAGCTTATCATAATACCGAAGAGATGGGAAAATATATAGCTAAAAAAATTAACGATGCAGGTGTAAAGGCCGAGGCTCATGAAATTACATCTATGAAATTAACTGATGTTGTATCATTGATTGAAAAAGCATCTGGTATTATGATTGGATCACCAACCATTAATCAAGATGCGGTAAAGCCTGCATGGGATGTTTTATCACTTGTATGCCCAATAACTAATAAAGGTAAAGTTGCAGCGGCTTTCGGCTCATATGGATGGAGCGGAGAGGGAGTTCCTATGCTTACACAAAGATTAAAATCTTTGAAATTTAAAGTTGTAGAGGAAGGACTTAGGTTCAAATTTGTACCAGACAAAAAAGAATTTGAACAAGCTGATAGTTTTGTAGAGAAGTACTTAGAGATTTTAAATAAATAATTACTAATAAATATTAGTTTACAAAGTTATATAATAAAAAAGAAAATCTCACTTTCGTAGTGAAATCTTTCTTTTTTTTTATAAAGAATGATGTATGGAGGCGATATATTTGAATAAACAATATATAGTAAATTTTTTAAGTAAAAATGATTTAAGTGATATAGCTGAAATTCAATATAAAAAAGGAACCATAGCTCTTAAATTCAAATATTATTATGATGATGCAGAAATTGAGGCAGCTACATCTTATGCAGATGATGAAGGCAATTTCAAAGAAGAAAAAGAAGATTGGTATGAAGAATTTTTTCTTCCTTATTTAAGTGATATTTCAGCAGATAATGTTGAAGATATTATGGAAGAATGTGCTGAAAAAATGGAAATTGAATACGAATTCATTGGCTGTGATATATCCGAGGATGCATATGAATTCAATGAATTCGCTGTAGTTTTTTATGGTAAAGAATCGGATATTGATACTGATGATATTTTGCTTGAATTAGATTTCTAAATTTATGCTTCTACCAAAAAAGTGGATGTGTTAAGCTGCTTCCTTACAAGTAGCTTTAACTTTTTGATATTTAACTATAACTTCATCTAATTGCTGACTGCAACATACAACTATTTTGTCAGTTGGGTCTTTGTGATTTAGTAAAAAATGTAATAACGCTCTTAATGATTCTAATTCTTTAGTTATAATTTTCAATTTAAGATTCATGTCTTTCTCCTTATTTATGTATTTGTGAGGCAAGTACATAATACCATATTATTCTAACTATGTTAAATTTAATGTTAGTCATTAAAATGTAATAAATTACAAAATATACTATAATCTTATGAAAAACACGATGAATAAATGGTAAAAAATAACATGATAAAGTATGTAGGTGTTGAAAAAAGCTACTTGGAATAATATGTAAATGACGAAAAAAGTCTTAAAGTTTTTGTAATACAATCATAACTAGTAGAATATATTTGATATCTACTAATTATGCATAAAATATTTAAATATAATAAAATGGGTTAAAACCAATAGAGGGGTGATATTATTAATACAGATGAATTAACTAACAGGATAAATTATCTTTATAAGAAAAGTAAAGAAGATAAGCTTACGCAGGAAGAAATATTAGAGCAAAAAGAATTAAGACAAAAGTATATTGATAATGTTAAAAGAAATTTTCGTGCGCAACTAGATACAATTAAAAAAGTATAATATAAACAATAAATTATTAGGAATGGGGGAATTATTTTGGCTGTTACCATAGAGGAGCTAATAGAACATTTTAGTTTAGAAGTTTTGGTAGAGGGTGGTAAGGGGAAGTTAATTAATGTTAGTGATATTAATAGACCGGGGTTACAAATTGCCGGTTTTTATGAATATTTTGGTAATAAAAGGGTGCAACTAATAGGTATGGCAGAGTGGAGCTTTTTAGATTGTATGGAAGAGGACCTTAGGCAGAAACGATTAAACAAATATTTTAAATTGGAAACGCCTTGTGTGATATTGACTAGAGATTTGCAACCCCATAAGGAAATCATTAAGGCAGCAGAGGAAAATGGTCAATGGCTTTTACGAACAAAATTAATTTCTACAAGATTTAGTAGTAAGCTTACTAATTATCTGGATGCAGAGTTAGCACCAGAAACAAGGCTTCATGGTGTCCTATTAGATGTTTATGGTATAGGAATATTACTAACTGGGGAAAGTGGAATTGGTAAAAGCGAATGTGCTTTAGAACTAATAAAGAGGGGCCATAGGTTGATTGCAGATGATGCAGTAGACATAAAAGAAGTTGATGGTGTGTTACTCGGAAGATGCCCTTACATAACCTCTGGAATGCTTGAGGTAAGAGGAATGGGAATAATAGATATTCCGGCAATTTATGGAATGAGTTCAGTTTTAAACACTAAGACTATTAGTTTACTCATTTCGCTTACGCAGTGGAACGAGAGCGAGGAATACGATAGACTTGGTATAGATGATCAATTTATGGATATACTAAATGTGAATTTAAGGAAAATAACGTTGCCAGTTAGGCCGGGGAGAAATATAGCGGTTATTATTGAAGCTGCTGCAGCCAATTATATATATAGCTTAAATTCTAAGATAACCCCTGTAGAAACTATAAATATGAGAATAGAGGAAGTAACTAAAGCACGTATTGATTAACTAGAAATTATAGTAAAAAGCAAATAACAAAATATTTAATATTTGCAATTTAAGGCAAAATTTAGTAATATAGTAGATGCGAAAAGTAATTATTGTATGGAGGTAGTAAAAATGTCAGATGTTAAAAGTTTAGAAAAAACATATGAAGTAGCTTGGGACAAATATAATAAAAATGATCTTGAAAAAGTATTTACATTATCTGATAATTATATAGATTTTATGTCAAAATGCAAAACTGAAAGAGAATGTGTAACAGAGTTTATTACACTTGCTAAAAAAAATGGTTATAAAAACATTGATACTTATATAAACGAGGGTACTAAATTAAAAGCTGGTGATAAAGTTTATGCAAGTAGCATGGGAAAAACTTTAGCATTATTTTTAATTGGGTCTGAGCCTATTGAAAAGGGTTTTAAAATTTTAGGCGCTCATATTGACTCACCAAGACTTGATTTAAAACCAAATCCACTATATGAGGATTCAGATTTAGCATTAGTTAAAACACATTACTACGGTGGTGTTAAAAAATACCAATGGGTTACGTTGCCTCTTGCTATACATGGTGTTGTAGTTAAGAAAGACGGAACAGTGGTAAATGTAGTAATAGGAGAAGATGAAAAAGAACCAGTAGTTGGAATTTCGGATCTTCTAATTCACTTATCTGCAGATCAAATGAAAAAAACTTTAGATAAAGCTATTGAAGGCGAAGATTTAAATGTATTTATGGGAAGTATACCAATAAAAGATAAAGATGCTAAAAATAGAGTAAAGTTAAATATTTTAAAACTTTTAAATAATAAATATGGTATAGATGAAGAAGACTTTGTATCATCAGAATTAGAGGTAGTACCTGCAGGTAGGGCTAGAAATTATGGCTTAGATAGCAGTATGGTTATGGCTTATGGACATGACGATAGAGTTTGCGCTTATACTTCATATGAAGCATTAATGAACATGAAGCAAACAGACAAAACATGTATAGTTTTACTTGTTGATAAAGAAGAAGTTGGAAGTATTGGTGCAACTGGAATGCAATCAAAATTCTTTGAAAACACAGTAGCTGAAGTTGTTAATTTACTCGGAAAATATAGTGAGTTAAAAGTAAGAAGGGCACTTGCAAATTCAAAAATGTTGTCTTCAGACGTAACTGCTGCATATGACCCAACATTTCCATCAGTTATGGAGAAACGTAATTCTGCATATTTTGGTAAAGGTATAGTTTTAAACAAATATACTGGAGCTCGTGGAAAAAGCGGATGCAATGATGCAAATCCAGAATTTATTGCAGAGCTTAGAGGCATAATGGAAAAGCATAATATAACATGGCAGACATCAGAACTTGGAAAAGTAGACCAAGGCGGTGGAGGTACTATAGCTTATATATTAGCTGAGTATGGCATGCAGGTTATTGATTCAGGAGTTGCTCTTCATAATATGCATGCACCATGGGAAATTGCAAGTAAAGCAGATATCTATGAAGCATGTAGAGCTTACGAAGCATTTTTAATAGAAGCTTAGTAAATAAGAAAGTATTAAAGGAAAGAAATTGTCAAATTTCTTAAGTATCAAATAGAAAAAAGGAGATGTGAAAACATCTCCTTTTATGATTCTAGTGCATTTACAAAAATAGCTAGTTCTTCATTACTTAAGGAAACTGAGCCAACAAGGCCATGACCTGTGTCAGATGTTGAAATTCCATGAAAATCTGAACCAGCAGTAACAAATTTGTTGTATTCTTTAGCTTTTGCTTTTAGTAGCGATTTCTGTTTTTTTGTGTTTATTGGATAAACTGCTTCAATACCATCAAAATCAAATTCTAACATCTCATCTATTGAAGTTTTTTTAATTAAAACTGGATGTGCAAGTACAACTAATGCATTAACTTTCTTTAATAGACTTATACCATCAGCTGTTGGAATTCTTTTAATGTGCACATATGCAGGGCTATCGTTTGAAAGAAAAGTATCAAATATGTAGTTCCAATCATATTTATAGCCAGCATCAATTATGGCTTTAGCTATATGTGGCCTAGCTATTACCCCTTTTGCCTGATCTAGAATTTTTTGGTAGTCTAATTTTATTTTGAAAAATAGATCTAGATTTTCTACTATTTTTTTGCCTCTAAATACCCTGGAATCATCTATATCTTTTAAAAAATTTTGAAAATCTAAATTTTTATATTCATTGTCTTTAAAATATCCAAGAATATGGATGCTTTCATTATTATGAACTGTAGATAATTCTATACCAGGTATTACCCTTA
>ERZ1463033.86-NODE-86-length-14399-cov-9.258784_pt1 | contig 14399 bp, 21 predicted proteins | sample MGYA00564481_ERZ1463033 | MGnify/ENA primary metagenome ERZ1463033 (study PRJEB39244, sample SAMEA3635150) | Helicobacter pylori | study: EMG produced TPA metagenomics assembly of PRJEB11511 data set (Assembly of a 5300-year-old Helicobacter pylori...
CGCTTGGTAATTTTTCAACCAATTCAATTTTACAGTCTGAACAGAAATTAAATCCATCTCTATATTCACATTTGCATTTTGGACAAAACATTTTATGCCTCCTTAAAATTTTATTTAATACTAATTATTTTACACCTATTCATATATAATAGAGTTACGATTGATGTAACATTTAAGAAAATTGCTTATTTAAAGAGTTCTTTATTTTCGGCAACAAATTCAACATGCCCACAATTCGAACATACATATGTGGTTACCCCGCATGCTTTTCGTTTAAACCCTTTAATTGGCTGTTCAAGTATAAGAACTCCTGCCCCAGTATTTATCCACGCTTCCTTCATTTGAATTTTGCAATTTATACACTCTCTATCTTCCATATAACTACCTTCTCTCTTTAATTAGTAATGTAATACTATATATTTAATTATACCATGCTTACCATAAATTAAGTTTAATTACAGATTAAAAAAAAATAAATATTAGCCTCAATCTGAAAGTAACTCAATTACTAATGTGTTAGATTAATTAGGTTCTAATAAATGTATATTTAATTTTTTCTTTTATTTTTTATACCAATCCACCGTAAAAATAGTATAATTAAACAAATATTATTAAAACATAAAGGAGAGAAGAAAAATGTATATTTTAATGTTAACATATGTAAAGCCACTTGAGGACGTTGACAAAGAGATAAGTTCTCACATAGCATATTTAGAGAAATTTTATTCATTACAAAAATTTATTTTCTCAGGTAGAAGGAACCCAAGGATAGGTGGAACAATTATTTGCAATGCAAAAGATAAAAAAGAAGTTGAATCAATAATAGGACAAGATCCTTTTTTTATTAATAAAATTGCAGAATATGAAATAATTGAATTCTTACCTACAAAATGTGCTGATGGGTTAGAACGTTTTCTTTAAAACCATTTCACATAATAAGGCTGCATTATTTTAAAAAAAATTTAAATGACTGTAGTCTTATGTAGTGATTCGATATTGCTTTTGAAAACAAACCAATTGATGTTGTGTTTCATTGAGGATAATAAGTTTATTCATTACATTTAACTATAGCCTATGTTAATTTTATGATGTTACTCTCTTCAATTATAGAGTTACCAATTGAATTGTGACCATTTGTCCACTGCCATCGTTCTAATAGCCTTATTTTTCCATCAATACACCTAACAATAGCTTTTTTCATAATATTGAAACATAATATATCCTTATTTGTTGTTATGATTTTATTATATTTAAAGACCTCCAACAAATAAAATTATGCTCCTTCCCTGGATATAAAAATCCCCTTCATAAACTCTGATTTATTATGAAATCTATATATCGTTTCTTTTTCATTATTAGTACAACCAATGAGTATTTTGATTTCAGAATCTTTTTTCAAGAAATCTACAATACATATAATCCCATTTATTTCATGTTTTTCACCCGTCCCTCTCCATATATCAATTCCTCCACCATCCATAGAACTTGTATTCTTTAAATATCCACAATCAACTTCATATAACATATCAGGATATTTAGGATGCCTTGAACCTTTAGGTCTATCTATTACTATTTCAGAGCCGCTTACTAAATCGTCTAACATACTCCAGAATCTTTTGTTATTATAATCCATTATTTACCCCCCCACTCATTCTAATATCCATAAACTCACGATTGCTACAAAATTCCAGAAAAATGTATACCAAGTATTTTATTTTAAAAGGAATGTTTTTTTATACATAAGTGAATTAAGCTCAGGATATGTTAAATTTCCTGGTAACCCGTCAAACAGCATAATCTCACATATTTCTGAAATTGGTAACCCACCTATCTCTCTATGCCCACCTGGAATCTCCCAAGTTTCACTCTGCTCTTCTCTAACGTAAATCCATTTTCCTTTATACACACTCGATATTACTGCACACTTGAGGATTTCCTCATCAACCTTTCCTAACTCATAAAACTCTACTTTCATAGATTTATCCCCCACTCATTTCTATAATTGCAGTACAAGATTAAATACCAGTATAACAAAATTTATAAAGGCCATTCTTAACAAATAATCCCCCAAGCTATTAATTTATCCATATAACGTATACATGAACTTACTCCATTTGTTATTCTTTCAATGATATATGGCATAGATATAAAATCTTTATAATTTGAATTTTCATATATAAATTCAGAATCGCAAATCACTAATTCTGATACACTATGTTTTGGTTCAACTATAATTTTTATATTTGATATTACTAATTTCATAGTAGATAATTTCCAATAAAATTAATAATATTTATGTTATCAATTTTATTTTTTATTAAAAGCTCTAATACTTTATTCTTTTGGTCCAAACTTTTCTCCCCTCCTGTCTACTCTAAATGTAATATATTGTATTTATGTTTTGCTCTGATAATTGCTTATATGTTTTTTTTCATAATAACAGCAGGTAAGATTTTTCCTGCCCAATCTAATTCTACATCTCTGATTTTATCAAAACCATTCTTAACCCAAAAATTAAGTACTGCATTATCATAGTTAGTAACTACATCTATTCTCACACACTTGCTTTTTACTTTTTTAACATATTCCTCCAAATCATGATATATTAGTTTTCCAAGCCCTTTATTTTTATAATTGTCATGTATCATTAAGAGTGATAGGTAAGTTTCCTCGCCTATTTTAAAATCTATTATCCCCATTACTTTTCCTGAACTCTTCTCTACTACTTTGCAAGAATAGAAACCTACTTTTCTCATATTCTCTAATTCTTCAAGCACCCATTCATATCTAACTTTATCTTTACCCATATGATTTACCAAAAAATATTTATTGGAATTGTATACTTCAACAATAGCATTTATATCTTTATCCCCCACAAAGTCTATACAAAAATCTCTTAATTCAAAAATCATTTTATAATCACTTCCCCCTGATTGCAAATGAATATATTACAATGTTTTAGAATTATTAATATCTACATAACGAATATAATAATCCATAATAACACTACCTTTTAGTACAAACTATATTATAAAGAAAGGCAATTAAATATTATTATGGTTTTGTTGTCATAATAATTGAACGTGGATAAAATCCTAATTTCTGATAAAACGATACTGCTTCGTTCCCATATACTACTGTAAGTTCTATATCATTTATATGATTTTCACCAAACCACTCCATGGCACTACTCATTAATTTGACACCTAATCCATTTCTTCTATATTTTTCATCAACAAAAAGAACTTCTACCTTTCCGTAAATCCTTTTGATATATGCTATGCAAAATCCTATAATATTGTTTGTTTCAGCGTCAATCAATAACTCAATTCTGTATTTTCCTAATTTTGCGTTTTTTCTATACACTTCTACACGCTCTTCAAACGTTATTCTTGGATAATCACCAGAAAAATATTCTAATTTACTGTTATGGTATTTATGAAGTTTATCTAATGATTCTCTTAAAATTTCCATTTTTTCAATAGGAATCTGCTTAACAATAATTTTCACACTAACACCCCCTAAATACTTTCGTAAATATGTCTAACTCCATTAAATATAAACAGCTAATTTAAGTAATAAAAATTTTTTCTGATAACATTTGTTCCTCTTTTATATTACTCTTTACAGTACACTTCTATATCATTGCCTTCACTATCAGTAAATTCTAATACCCAATTTTCATTGATTTTTCTTAAAGGAAAGATTATTTCTGCCTTTAAAATCTTTAGTTTTTCTACTAATTTATTCATATCATTAACTTCCAAACTTGGCAGACAATTATCACCCCAAATTACTGCTTCATTAACTTTACTATTATTAAATAGACAAAATCTAAAACCCCTTATAATAAAAATACTGAATATATCATCCTTCTTATCTACCGTCCGTTCAAATAATTGTTCATAAAAACTAATAGCTCTATCCATATTTTTAACACAAATATATAATGAATTTACAGTTATTTTAAGATCCAATTTAACTTCCCCTCGATATAATAATTTTTTTAAATTTTAAACCCCATAATACCTTTAATATAGTTTGATTTTTCTTTAGATGTTAATAATTCTAATAATTTAAAAGCAACATCTATTGCTGTTGAAGGATTCCAACAAGTTATTATGTTATCATCAATTACCAATGGCTCATTTACAACATTGACTTCAAACTCTTTAAGCATATTTTGTCTTATTCCATCTTTCATATTGTAAGTAGTTGCCTTTTTCCCTTTCAATATTCCACTTTTTCCTACTGGTAAAGCACCAACGCAAATTGAAGCTATAATCTTATTTTTTTTATGAAATTCTCTAATTAGTTGAAGAAACTCTTCTTGATAAGCGTCTTCATAAAACCCATACTCTTCAAATCCTCCCGGTAAAGCTAACGCCTCAAAATCATCAACATTAACCTGGTTTATCAATAAGTCTGTGGTAACTTTTAAATTAAATGAACTTTTTATTTCCCTATCAAGTCCGCAAGATATTAATTCAGTTGTTCTATCACCATCTATAAGATTCCATCCCAATACATCTGTAAAAACACTTGCTTCATAAACTTCAAATCCCTTAGCCAAAAGTAACAATACCCTTTTCACAATAGCACGCCTCCACTTCGATTTTTTCATTTTTCTATGGTTATTTCCTCAGATACTAACACACCTAAATTATTCATTATAGTTCTTGCCTAAGGAATAAGAACTTCTAAATCAGCATCTTTCTCATATTTTAAAAGTAACAGGCAAATTTTTGTCATATGGTTCCTTAGAATGTTCTAAAAACATTATACTATTTTACCATAAAATAGTATAATATAAAGATTGGGATACTATTTTTTTTAACTTAATCCACCAACTCTATCACAAAGAAAAACGCCACAACTTTATTTCTGACAGCTTCCTTTTTGAGGTGCAAAAGATTTTATTGTTAGGTTTTAAGCATATTTTTTAACCTTATAAAAATAAGGGATTCTCAATAATAATATTTTACATTTTTGGAATTTAGCGATATGAAAATATGATATAATTTCTATAGAGTTAAGTCGGTTTCGTATTAAAATATGAAGTAAAATGGAAGGTAGATCAAAATGAATAGTCTAACAGTACAATCTCTTGAAGAATTTATAGATAATGCAAATTTGCTTTTAAAGCAGAGCATATTAACTACATATTGTTTTGGTTTAGAAGTTTATGTGGATTTTCTATGACAGAAATTTTTTATGCTATGGATCATGTGCTTCTAATAGATGATTACAACGATCCGGATAATCATAAGCATTTGGCAAAGCATTTAATAATTAGTTTAAGCAGAGAAATTAATTGTTTTATTGAAGATGAACAGGTAACTTGTGAAGGAATTATGATTGCTCATGATGTATTTCATAGGATTGAAAGCGATGGAAATGATGTTTTAGTATATCTATTTGATGAAACAACGGATATAGCTAAGGAAATCGAAGAAAAATATTTAAAGGATTCGCCCTACTATGCTTTAACCTTAGCTATTGTAGAAGAAATTAAGTCTATTTGGAATGAGAGTATGGTAGACAGAAGTAATTCTCATCAGGTTCAAAAGATATATTCTAATACTTATGAAAGAATACTAAAATCTTGTAATTTAGATACAAAGATGCCATATATTGAGGACTATAGAATTAAAAAAGTATTGTGCTTGATTCGAGGTAGAGAAGAAATTAAAGAAGGTACCATAGGAGAGTTGGCCAAAATGGTATTTCTATCTCAAAGCAGACTCTCTCATTTATTTAAGAAAGAGACCAAGATATCCATAAATAGTTTTTTAGTAATTATGAAGATAGCAAAGACGTACAAATATATGCTTTTGGGAGAAAATATCACAGACTCATCAATAAAGGCCGGATTTAATAGTCCTTCTCATTTTGCTACAACAAATAAAAATATGTTTGGACTCTCGGCAAATAGATTTCGAAAAGATGCAATATTTATACAGGTATAATTTAGCGTTTATTTAGAAGTTTTATTTTCAATCCTTAATTATAATAAAGGTATATCTAAGGTAATAAAATACTATACCTTTTAAGTTTAAAATTATAATATGGGAGAAGATAAAATGAAGAAAGATAAAATTACTTTTGCAAAGGGATTATATAATTTAAATAAGGAGCCCAATTTTAATTACCAATTAAACCGTGTAGTAATGTGGAATGATGGTGATTTGGAAGATATCAAGAAAATTGCTGAGAAAATCAAAGATAGTGCATCATGGAAAAAAGAGTTAATCGGAATAGGTGATCAGGCAAAAAAAGAGAGCAGAATAAAAGAAGCTATTGGATATTATCGAATGAGTGAGTTCTTTATGTATGATGGAGATCTGGATAAGATAAAATATTATAAATTAGCTACCGATATGTTCTATGATTATTATAAGGAATACTTTGAGGATGGAACCGTGGTACGTTATGAAGTCCCTTATGATGGAGTAAATCTTCCAGTATTATATACAAAAGCAGTAGGAGAAAAGAAGGATGCTATCTTATTGCATGGAGGGAATGACTCTTATATGGAAGAATTATTCTTTCCCATGCTCTATTTTGCAGAGCATGGTTTTGATGTATATCTTTTCGAAGGACCTGGACAAGGAGGTGTGATGCGTACCCAAGGAAAGCATTTTACTTATCAATGGGAGAAGCCGGTAAAAGCTATAATCGATTATCTTAACCTTGATGGTGTTACTATTATAGGTGCATCATTAGGTGGAATGCTAGCACCTAGAGCCGCTGCTTATGAAAAAAGAATCAAGAGAGTTATTGCATGGTCAATTTTTCCTAACTTCTTTTTTGTTGTATTAGGCATGATTCCGTCTTCGCTTCAAAAGGCAATAAAGATATTAATGCTGCTTCACGCAGCACCAATATTAAATTTAGTTTTTAAAATGAAGTCAAAAAAAGATTCTACAGTAGACTGGGGAATTAAGCACGGTATGTATGCTTATAATGCAAAATCCCCTTATGAGTATGTAGTAAAACTAAATGAATTCCAAATGATTGATGTTGGACACCTAATTGATCAAGATGTGTTAGTTATAGGAGCAAATCAAGATCATTTTGTTGATTACAAACTTTTCAAGGAAGAATTAGATTCTTTGAGTAATGTACACTCTTTAACCTTCCGTCTCTTTACAGACAAAGAATGTGCTTCTAATCATTGCAATATGGGGAATACAAAGCTTACTCTTGATACTATGATTAATTGGATAGAACTGATTAAACATTAACTAAGGGTAACTTCATTACTTCGAAATATTCATTAACTACGTCACAATTGTATAACAACGGTAGTTGATATGGGAGATAATCAAATAGTCGTTATATTTCCAGGTGGAAATTATAGCACATATTAAGCATTGTCATATTATGTAGGCTTTAAGTTTGAAGTTCGAGGATACGAACATAAATGTAGATGAAAAGAATAATTGGATATGTTGAGCTTATATAATAGAACATAATTAATATCTATTCTCATTAATAAAAAATTATGGGGGGTAAGTTATGAGAATCGTGGTACTTGCAGGCGGATTAAGTCCAGAAAGGGACGTTTCATTATCTTCTGGAAGTCAAATTGCTAATGCTCTTAGAGAAGCTGGTCATCATGTGCTGCTATTAGATGTATATGAACGTTTAAAAGCAAACGAAAGCGAATTTGAAAATTTATTTGAAGATAACATTACTGGAAAGCCATATTATTATAATGTTAAAGATACCGAGCCTGATTTAAATGAAATAAAGAGAAAATGCAACAATGGGGATTCTCTTATAGGTAAAAATGTATTACCTCTTTGCCTATTTGCTGATATTGTATTTATAGCACTACACGGTTCAATGGGGGAAAATGGTCAAATACAGGCAACGTTTGATTCACTGGGAATTAAATATACTGGAACTGGCTATATTGGTAGCCTTCTTGCAATGGATAAGGATTTAACAAAAAAACTGTTACAACAAGTAGGCATTCCTACAGCTAAATGGTTAACTTTTAGTAAAAATCCACTATCAACAGAATATATAGTTAAAACGATTGGTTTACCGTGTGTAGTGAAACCTTGTAGTGCTGGGTCAAGTATAGGGGTATCAATTGTTTATAATATTGAGGAGCTTGAAGCGGCAATTGCTACAGCTAGTAAAATTGAATCAAGTCTACTTATCGAGAAAATGATAGTCGGTAGAGAGTTTTCTGTAGGTTTATTAAATGGGAAAGCATTACCTGTTATTGAAATAATACCAAAAGAAGGATTTTATGATTATAAGAATAAATATCAAGCGGGATTAACTCAAGATATATGCCCTGCAAATCTTTCAGAATACGATACAAAGAGGATTAAGAGTCTAGCATTAAAAATATGTGAAACTTTACGGCTTGGGACATATTCTAGAATTGATTTTATTTTAGATGAGAGAGACGAATTTATATGTCTTGAAGCTAATACACTTCCAGGTATGACACCTACAAGTCTAATTCCTCAAGAAGCTTTAGCTGATGGTATTTCATATATAGAATTATGCAATATCATTGTTAATGCTAGAACAAAATAATATCAATAAACTTAATAAAATCAACAAAAAGACTATGTAAAAACATAGTCTTTAATGCTAGTGAATTTAGTAAGTTTAGTTCTGTTTGCACCTCAAAACGGAACCCGTTACTTTATTTCTTGTGACGTTTAATATAAAACAATTTGAAATATCCTAACTACAAGTTATATCAATTTATGTGGTTAAGTTTTTGAGCAACAATTACAAATCTATGTTGCTTGCTTTCAACAAAGCCCTTTTGCTCAACTATTGATTGCAATTGACATAATTGGTTAAAACAACTATCAACAGAGAACTTAGGGAATTCCCATTCGATAATTCTCGCATAATAAACCAATGCTCCCACATCCAAAAATCTCTGTTTTGGAAAACATTCATCTGCTTTTAAAATACTAAAACCTTTACTTTTTATTAAATCCAGATTACTTTTTAAATTGTGTTCATTAGCGTTAGTTTCATTAAAATCACTTATTAAAAACCTCCTTAGTTCCTTATTGTTTAACTCACCAACTTGCTGCGTAATAAACAACCCATTCGGTTTTAACAATCGATAAACCTCGTTCATATCAAAAGACGCTTGTCTGTTTACTATGACGTCAAACATGTCATTTTCAAATGGCAAATAATTATCATTAAAAACTTGTCTAACATCAATCCCAAGTGGCGTTAGTGTTTTTTTACACAATTCAAAGTTAGGTTGATACGCCTCTCTAGCAAATGTATTGTTGTAAGGGTTCTTCTGATTTTCTTTCACGGCTATATGAAAAATTCCACCCTTCAAATATCTTTTTTTCTTCCGACAACCAATATTCTTTTAACTTCATATATTCCATAACATAAACCCCTTTTCATAATTAATTTTGATGAAAAGCAGTGCAGTTATCTGACGCCAAATTTAACTATCTCGGTACAATCTGCTATCAGATTATGTTAACTGCACCAAGTATTTAATTAGCTTTATTCTTTTCATAGGACTCACCGCCTTACATAATAGTATTAAAATTTTTAATTATCAAATGACTGTACTTCGTTAGGCAATGCCTTAATCTTTCTTATAGCTTATCTCTTCAATCCCCTTAATAAAGAACACTACATCTAACTTTATTATAGATTATGATTATTTCTTGGGTTATATTTATCTACATATTCCTCTTTTGCCTTTTCTGTATATTTTAAAATAAAATTCGTTTTAGCATTTGTATATCCATCTCGGTCATGCTCATATTTTTCTATAAGTTCTAATTTAAGCTCACCATATTCTTTAGCAACTTCATCATGTTCCATAAGATAGTCTCTAAAATACAATTCGTTCCAGTTATCAAAGTAGCGAACATGCAAATGATATACTTTTTCTGCAAATCCCTCTTTTGTATATCCTTTATTAAATACCATTTTCATGCATGTCATATTTTCAAATGACATCAATAGCCAACCATTATGTAGCAGGGTATCTCTTAATTGCTCAATATTGCTTTCATTATCTATTTCCAACAAGATATCAACTGTTGGCTTAGCAATCAAGCCTTCAACCGCACTACTTCCTATATGATTAATACGCTTAATATCTTTTTTATCAATACAACTTAAAAGTTTTTGTCTTTCAATTTCATACCACTCTTTATAATCTGTATTATGTTTTTTTAATATGATCGGGAATAACTCCCACAACTCTTTCAGCGCCATTTCTGACAATTCTTTTCCCATTTATACATACCTCCACAACTCCCCTGTTCCACATCCAAGCTCCAGTATCCTAGCTTCAGTGTGAATTTGCATTTGATTAAAGCACCAGGGTTTCTTTACGTTTTCTAAATATGATTTAAAAACATTATTCATTATGTTCCTCCACTATATATTAAAAATTCAGATATGCTGAATTTACTATATCCTCCGTAAACATTATATTATTTGAACTTGAAATCCATTTTTCCATCTGAATTATATAATGATGGAGTAATATTATATAGACAAATAATACTTATAGCAACAACGTTTCCGTTTATCACTGCTAAAAATGCTATGATTTTTCCATTTGGTAAGCTGTCATAATAGAACTTTTTTAATACTTCTGAGTATTGGTCCCAATCATAATTTTTAATATTGTTGTTTGCTTCCTTAAGTAATTTAATTCTTAATTTTACAAGACTATCTATATCATCAATTGTCGCCATTCTTATCATTACCATTTACCCCTCCCTAATTATTTTACTATTTCACTTGTTAAATATTGTATCGTACTATCTATATTCAGAGCTCTCATTCTCTACAAGTTTATCAATATTTATTTGACCTGGTTTATTAGAGAAATTTCAAATATACTTCATAAATTCAAAATCAAACTTTTCAGGGCAACCATTCTAAACAAATTAAATATCACTTACTAAAAATCATTATTGAATAATAATTTATAAATTCTTAATCAATACTGTTAGAGGTCACTTTAATTTGCAGTAAATCTTCTCTTTTAGACATGAATATCAGCAATTGTAGTTTTATATAGAAAAACAAAGCACAAGATGTATTGAATACAACTTGTGCTTTTTGTTTAGGCTTTAACTATGAAGAATAAATCTAAGTACATCATAATACAATTAAATATTAACTTCAATAGGTTCTGTTAAAATTATGAAAAAAAGTATTTTAAAGGTTTTTAAAAATAAACCCCTAAGGAATTAAACATACCATAATCAGATAAACTCTAGAAAAACAGCTTACATTACTTAATTCATTATACTCTCTAACAAAAGCACATTTTCTAAACATAAATCATATTATAATATGATAATACTATGAAAGGAATATCAATATGTATAATGTTTATGAACCATATCCTTACTTTGTTAACACACCAATGTATAATCCATACAATACTTATAATGTTTATAAACCGTATCCATGTCCTTATTACATTACCTCAACTAATGAAATGGAGTATGATTCAAAATCTAATTTTTTGCAATCAGCAAATCCCTATGATGATGGTTTAATTCAATTAAAAGATTATGGACCAGAACCATTTGTAGTTAATATTGAGAAAGCTACTAAACAAAACAATACTTATCGTACTGCTTTATGGACAGGAAGCCATTTACAACTTACCCTGATGAGCATCAATGTTGGCGAAGACATAGGGTTAGAGGTTCATCCCTTTCTTGACCAATTCATACGTATTGAAGAAGGCCAAGGACTTGTTAAAATGGGTGACAATAAATATACCTTGAATTTTCAAAAAAACGTCTATGATAATTTTGCGTTCATCATACCTGCTGGTAAATGGCATAATCTAATCAATACAGGTGATATACCAATTAAATTATACTCTATTTATGCACCACCCCAGCATCCACATGGTACAGTTCATGAAACTAAAGCAGATGCAGATGCTGCTGAAGAGAACCACGACAACCACTTACAAACTGGAGTGAAGCTAAACACTATTGCTTAACTGTTGGTAAAAATTTAAGCCCTCAGTTCGAAAACTGTCATGGAGTATCAATCAACCTAGCTAATATTCCTAATGTTGGTGTGCTTAAAGGGTAAACAAAAAAACTTGTAACAATAAAATGAGATAACTTAAATACTAAGTTATCTCATTTTATTGTCTATATTATTGACTAAACCAGTTGAACCAAATCCACCTTTACCTCTTTGTGTAGAATTTAATTCATCTACCTCTACAATACTAACTTTTAAAACTGGTTTTATTACCATTTGTGCAATTTTCATATTTTTTTCAACTCTAAAATTAATTTTACTATGGTTAATTAAAATTATTCCAATTTCACCTCTATAACCCTCATCAATAGTACCTGGTGTATTTAGTACTGTTATAGAATTCTTTAAAGCTAGTCCGCTTCTGGGCCTAATTTGAGCTTCTGTATCTTTAGGTAACTCAATTTGAATTCCTGTATGTACAAGCACTGTTTCACCTGGCATAATAATCTTTTCTTCAACTGAAAATAAATCTAAACCTGCATCACCTTCATGAGCATATTGAGGAAGTATAGCCAATTCATTAATTTTTTTTACTTTTAAATTTAACATAAATCAATTCCCCTTTCTTGAATAAAATATTTTATAATCTCCTATAAGCATTGATTTAATATTATATGTCAGATACAAAATAATTTTTATACTTTTATTTTAACCAATTATATCTTATCATATTTTATGTAACAGTGTTATGACAAAATCATCCCACTTACTATGCTTAACATCCCGTATTCCTTACTTCTCCTCATGTTGCTATCTCTGTACTCAAATATAATTCTTTTCAATTTTTCCAGTAAGAATATTTTATTAAAATGGCATATTTTATTTTGATGACGCTTATCCAGACTTTTTATTTATACATTCTATGAATATCGATTTAGTTGGTCATTTATATTCAAGTGAATATAAGAAAAAAACATTAGAGGTTGATAGTATATTATCAAATTACGTTCTAACATGGATGAACCAGGGATATCAAATTATAGTTACTGCGGACCATGGCATGAGCTCTGATTGTTATGAAATAAGTCAATTATCGATTTCTCCAACTATTTGTAGAATATTAGGTATAGCCCCTAGTAAAAAAATGATTAAGAAAAAATTTATAGGATTAAAATAATAAATATTGGATAAAGATTATTTACCAGTTCCCATTGGTCCAAGTCCACACATATTATAATTATTTCCACATAGAGACACCATTCTAAGCATCGGTTATGATTTAATTCCAAATAAAGACTGGTTTTACCCAGTCTTTTGTGAACATTATTCTCTCTGATCCTACATATCGAAATTCCTCTAATAATCTTTTATATTTAATGCAAATTTTTATATATTTAGACTAAGAATTATAGCCTTTTCAAATATACTAAAAGCGATATCAATTTCATTCTCAGTAACTATTAACGGTGGATGCCAAGTTACACAATTCCCCGCAGATACTTTGAATGATAGCCCGAGTTCAAGAGATTTGTATAAAACCTTTTCTGTAAGTTCATCATACCTTTCTTTTGAATCCCTATTTTTTACAAATTCGAATGTGATTAATAAGCCTTGAATTCGCACTTCACCAATACACTCATAGGTATTATACAAACCGTCAGCCTTTTCTCTTACATACTTTGAAATCGTCCTGCAATTATCCAGGAGATGATTTTTATCAATAAAATCTATAGTAGCACATATAGCCGAACAACCTACTGCTGGTTTTTCATGAGTATAATGCCCTAAGGAGATATCTCCAGCACAATCATACTTGGATTTTGTAAGCACAGCTGCTTGAGGTATTATCCCTCCTCCAAGTCCCTTTCCAAGTACAAGTATGTCAGGCTCTACGTCAAAAATTTGATGCACATAAAATTCTCCACTTCTACCCATTGCTGTGGGAATTTCATCAAAAATTAATAATATCCCATTTTTATCGCATATTGCCCTAAGTTTTTGAAAATAACTTTTGGGAGGTGTGTGTGTATCTGTAGCTCTAATTGGTTCTAATAATATTGCACCTATATCTCCCTCGTTCTTTATTATGTACTCAATGTAGTCCGTACAAAACTTAGAAACACCCTCTTCGCCTATATTTCCTAGTAGATTTCTATATCCATTATAGGGAATGGATCTTATGCAGCCTGGCATAAGCGGCCCCATATCTTTCTTAAAAGCATATTCGCCTCCCACAGAAATCGAGTCAAGTCCGGCTCCATGAAAAGATTCCCACATTGATATAATCTTATGTTTACCCGTTGCTTTTCGTGCAATCTTAAGTGCGATACCTATAGCGACACTACCCGACGGGGTGAATAACACCTTGTAAACTTTTGATGTTGTCTTGTTTACTAATGCTA
>ERZ1463033.87-NODE-87-length-14377-cov-8.669669_pt1 | contig 14377 bp, 14 predicted proteins | sample MGYA00564481_ERZ1463033 | MGnify/ENA primary metagenome ERZ1463033 (study PRJEB39244, sample SAMEA3635150) | Helicobacter pylori | study: EMG produced TPA metagenomics assembly of PRJEB11511 data set (Assembly of a 5300-year-old Helicobacter pylori...
GGAGTTCAGACGTGTGCTCTTCCGATCTACCTACAAAAAAAGCTTTAACACAATTTTTTAAAATAGGTCTTTTTGGTTCTATGCTTTTTACAAGCTCATCATACTTTTGCTCTGTTGGAGTTAATTTTTTCTTTTTCATATTGGACATTATTTCACCTTCTAACGTAATAAATATGGTTCTAATTTTTTCATGACTTTATCTAATTCTCCAGCATTTCTTAAATACATAGATTTTGCTGATTCATTTTTAGTCTCTAATGCAAAAGTCATAAGATCTGCCTGGCTCTTTTGAATACTAGCATATAACATCTCTTTATTCTGCGATTTTGGAACTTGTATAACATCATCAAAGAGATCCAAATATAAATCACCGGAGGAATCTACCTCACCAATAAAGACATTATCAAGTACTACTCCCTTATTTTCCAATTGAATTTCAAGCCAATTTTGATTAAGTCCACTATTGGTAAGACCTTCATTTAATATATTTCCATCTAATATAACTGTCTGCGGTTCCGACATTTCTGCTACTTTTATTCCTAAATCATGTGAGGTAATAGGCTTTTTATCAGCTTTTAAACTAACATTTATATCTCCTGTTGTTTCCATAACAGCAAACTCAACATCCGCTAAATTAAATGATTTTTTTGAACGTAATTCTTGTAGAAACTCCTGCCCAGTCATTCTTTCTTTAGCTAAATTGTCTTCCATAACCTTGCCATCCTTAATTAATACTCTTTCCTTACCATTTATAATGTTATAAATCCATTTGCTTTTCATGGAGGCATAGTCTAAAATAATAGGCATCAGTGACCAAACAGCTAGTGCCGTTAGTCCAAAATAGATGTTTGCAATGATGTCTAATGAAATTAAAGTCACTATAAGAGCAATAACTACATACGAAATAAACTCGAATGGAGTAACTTTAGATAAGTTTCTTTTTTTCATAAATCTTGTAACAACTAACGTTAAAAAAAATAATATTATTGAGTTGAATAATATTATAAGCCAACTATTCATTATTTCACCTCACTCAATTACCTTTGTATTGTGGCTCTTCAAATTCTATAGAGCTTACTCTTTTTTCTAAACTTATTTTTATTTTACTTATTTCCTCAAATGCTTCTTTATAAATGAGCCTAGCTTCTTTATCTCGTTCCTGTAATGAATATAATCTTAAAGTAGCTTCACATCCTTTTAGGGAAGCTACTGTTTGTTTTACTTTAGAACCAACAGTCATATGAACCTCCTTTTATTTATTAAGCCTCATATAAAATAGTTTGCCTAATATACCTAAATTTAATTCATTTAATATTTAAAAATATTAATATTATTCACAGTTGTCAAGTTATGATTGTTATAATAATGATATATAAGTTAAAAAGGAGGAATAAGATATGGCAGAAGCTTTAAAAAATATGTATAACAAGGAATTCCTACAGCAATTTGGTGAGCAAATATATAATGTCTATAATTCTTTTGATATTAATAAATTTATAGCTACTATAATAGATGATACTTGGGATGAACTAAAACTAATGGAGAGGATGGACCGAATTACTAAAACGCTTGGTGTCTTTTTACCCAAAAAATATGACGAAGCACTGGAAATACTATTTAAAATTGATGAATTCTGCGTCGGATTTCCATACCTGTTTTTCCCAAACTTTGTATGCGTGTATGGTTTATCAGATGAAAATTGGGAGCTTTCTATGTTAGCTCTTAAACGATTTACTATTAGATCCTCCTCTGAATTCGCAGTAAGACCGTTTATTATGTCTGATCCAAAGCGGATGATAGTTAAGATGTTAGAATGGTCAAAAGACAATAATGAACATGTAAGAAGGCTCGCAAGTGAAGGCTGTCGTCCGCGTCTACCCTGGGGAATGGCACTTACTATGTTTAAAAATGATCCCACTATGGTATTATCTATACTTAATAAACTAATAGAAGACCCTTCTATTTATGTACGTAAGAGTGTTGCTAACAATTTAAATGATATTTCAAAAGATCATCCTTTTGTAATTGTGGAAACAGTAAGACGTTTAAAAGGAATAAATAAAAATACTGACTGGATATTAAGACATGGCTCTAGAACATTGATTCGCAAAGCAAATCCAGAAATAATGAAGTTATTTGGATATGGTGAATCCATAGATAGACCTATTACCACAAGGGCTACTTTGTCTATAGATCCACCTAGTCTAAAAATTGGTGAAAGCTGTAAAATCAAATATGAACTTTGCATTCGAGAAGGTGACCCTATACATATACGAATTGAATATGGAATTTATTTTATACGATCAAGAGGAAAAACATCCTGTAAATTGTTTCTTTTGTCTGATAAAATAGTGACTGGAGGACAGTGTCTTACTGGAACCAAAATACACAAATGGGTAGAACTCACTACAAGAAAACATTACCCAGGAGAACACAAAATAGTGATCCTGATTAATGGCTCGGAAGTAGCCTCTTCAGTTATGGATTTAATTTTTTAATCATATTCTTCTTATATTTATTATTAACTCAACTTACATATTTATGTATTCAAAAATTCATAAAAGCACTCTCACTAACAATTTAGTTAGAAGAGTGCCTTTTACGTTACCGCGAGTTACCTGCAATTACTTTAAAATATGTAATTCTTTAATTTAGATCATTGTTTAATAGATAAAATAATTTAACGTACTATTTTCTTAATAAATTCTTCTGCTTTTACCACATACCTTATATGAGTTCCTTCACCTATTTTACCCATGTCATCAAATGCTTCTACTTTAAATGTTAATTTTTTACCTTCTGCCTTTTCAAGTATCGCTTCAGCCCTAACCTTAACTCCAACAGGCGTTGGCTTTATGTGCTTAACACTAATTTCTATACCAACTGTTGTATATCCAACAGGCAGTTCCTTCTTAATACCATTTTTTGCTGCATTCTCCATAAGAGCTGTCATAGCAGGCGTAGCATAAACATCTAAATCCCCTGATCCATAAGAATTCGCTGTATCACTTTTTCCAACTGTCTGCTCCATAACAGATTTCAAACCTTCATTAAAATTAAATTCCATTTTCATCACTCCAATCTTTTATTATTTATAAATATAAAAGTACTTTATCGTACTAATATAACATCATTATGAAAGTGTATCAAGTGATTTAACTTACATATTGTTAAAAATTTATTAATCTATTTACGTTTACAACCTATAGATAAAAATATATCAAAAAGATATATTTCTATCTATAGGTTGAGACAAGGTTATAAATGTATCTGTACTTTGAACTCCTGAGATTACCTGAAGCCTATTCATAAGTAAGTCCTGTAGGTTAGAAATGCTCTTGCACATTACTTTAACAAAAATAGAATATGCACCCGTTGTGTAATGTAGCTCTACTATTTCTTTTATTTCTTTCAATTGTTCTAATACATCTGGATATGAAGATGCCTTGTTAAGATAAATTCCAATAAAACAACATACGTCATATCCAAGTTTGCTTGTATCTAATATAAGCCTTGCGCCTTTAATTAATCCCATTTCTTGCATTTTATTCATTCTAACATGAATTGTACCGCCACTTACATGACAATTCCTTGCGATTTCAAGATAAGGTATTCTAGAGTCTTTAATTAAGATTTCTAATATTTGATAGTCTAATTCATCTAAACCGGGAACATTTAAATCCATACCATCAGCTCCTAATAAATTATTTTATATATACCTAAAATCAACAATATCGTATACTTTATATCATTATATCAAATCAATTAACAGATTAGCAAAAAAACAACAAATAAATTTATTTTTTTAACAATATAGCACTAAAATCAATCTTAAATTTCGAATTTGTTAAATATAATAAATTATCATTAGATATATTGTAATAAGTAGCTAATTATGTTATTATATTATCAATGAATCAAACAAAAATAAAAATTTATCAGGGGGAATTACAATGACAGAATTAAAAGCAGAAGAAAAGAAATTATTGAATATAGCGGTGGCTAAAATTAAAAATAAAAAAATAAAAGATATATTATTCGTTCAACAATCAATTTTAAAAGCTGTAGATGAATTTATGTATAAGAGAAGAATAACTAGAATATTACCTCTTATGATGTCTCCGATTACAGATACTTTAAACCATAGTGTTGAGGAATGCGAGATAAACTATAACAAGCAAACTTTCAATGTTATGAAATCTATGATATTCCACAAACAAATGACAATGTTAAATGCAGATATTGATAGCCTTTATATCGTATCTCCAAACATAAGACTCGAAAAAGCAACTAGAGGTGATTCAAGACATTTATTTGAATTTACTCAAGTAGACTTTGAATTTAAAGAAAAAACTATGGAAGATGTACTTAAATTCATAGAAGAAATTATAACTGCTATATTTAAATTTGTAAAAGAAAACTGTATTCCAGAGTTAACAAGACTTGGTGTAGGGACAAATCATTTAAATATAACTGGACAATTCAAAAAATATACAACTGATGAGATGCAGGCAAAATATGGTGATGATTTCGAAGCAGAAGCATCAAAAGCTGCTACAGAACCTTTCTTCTTAACAAACCATAAAAGAGAATTCTATGATGCTGAAGATTTAGATAACCTAGGAACTTATAGAAATTACGATCTTATTTGGCCACTAGGATTTGGTGAAGGTTTAAGTGGAGGAGAAAGAGAATTCAAACTAGATAGAATACTTTTAAGAATGAGAGAACTTGCAACTGATGAGAATGCATTTAGATATTACATTGAGCTTGCAAAACAAGGAGAGATATTTAAAACTGCAGGAGCTGGATTTGGAGTAGAAAGAATAACAAGATTTATTACTCAGCAACCTGAAATCAGTGATGTTACATTATTCTGCAGAAAACCTGGTGAACAATATATATTCTAATTTTCAGTACTAAGAAAATGAAAGATGATGGCTACTTTAATTAGCCATCTTTTTTTTATATTTTATCAACCATATTTTTTTCTGCTGCTTCTACCATTCGCCTCACCATTTCTCCACCAACATTACCTGAATTTTTTATTTTATTTACAATGTTACTAGGCACATCTCCCATATCTGCATTATTATTTTGAATATTATCTAGTCCCATATCATTTGCTACTTCCATCTTAAACTTTTGAAGTTTTCCCATTGCTTCTGGTACTAATACTCTTCTAGACATTTTACTACCTCCCTATAATTTTATGTTATAGATAACCAAAAATAATTTCGATTTCTAACCTATATAACTATATTTAGTATTTTATAAAACAGACTTTTTATTCATCGATTTAAATTTTAAATTATTATTTATTTTTTTAAATACAAAAAGCCACCTTAATAAAGGCGGCTTTTTGTGATATAAATTATTTATATTGCAGTAACTTCAATTGCTTGAAGTCCCTTAGGTCCTTCTTCTGTTTCAAATTGAACTTTTTGACCTTCTTCTAGACTTTTTTCTGATTCACTACCTTGAATTGCGGATATATGAACAAAAACATCTTTTTCGCCTTCAATTTCAATAAATCCAAAGCCTTTTACTGTGTTAAACCATTTAACTGTTCCGATTTTCATTAATAAACCTCCAAATAGAAAACACTATTACTTATGATACATTAATTTTGCATCAATAGTGTTACCCTTACAATATACCATAAAATTGGTATATTATCAATTTTCTTAATGATAGAATAATTAGATTAACTAACAATATCTCATTATAGCCAGGTAATATTACTATGCTTTAGCCTTACTTAAAGCCTCCTGTGTTGCGCTAATAATACCTTCACTACTATAGGTAGCACCAGAAACTGTATCTACTGTTGTTGATTGAGTCGATACTATTTGAGAAATTATCGTGCTTTCTGCTCTTGCATAAAAATCAGGAGTATCTCCATTTGATACTGTTTCGACTTTAGTTATTTTATTGTCTTTTATTGTAACTGACATCTGCGTTGTACCACCATGAAACCCACTACCCGTTCCTGTATATGTTCCATCTTTATATTTACTTGAAGCAGTCGCTGTGTTTGCTGTATTTGTACTTGTATCTGCAGTACTAACCGTTGTTGAACTTGAATCAGTTGTTGCTGTAGCACTTGCTGTCGCCAATCCACTATTTTTTAATGCAGATGCTCCTAAATTATTAACAGCATAAAGTCCTACCATCGCTGCTAGTGCTACACTACTTGCAAGCTGCGGATTTACATTTTCACCAAGAACATTTATTTTAGTATTGCTTCTTGGACATGCCTCGATGCATTTGAAACAGTTAATGCAATCTCCACCACATACACTCTGAGCTTTGTAAAGTGATAATCCCATTGAACAATTATTTGTGCATAATCTACACTTTCCACATTTATCAGTAGGCTTTTTAATTTTAAGTATTCCTATTCTTGATAATATATTAAAAACAGCTCCTAAAGGACATAAATATCTACAGAAAAACCTTTCTACAAAGAGAGCACCTATTGTTATTAAAAGTAAAAGTGCTACTCCAATAGTATAATCAGATAAGACTTGAGGAAAATTTGTTATTTGTGCAAAAGCATCCCAAGGACTAGTTGTATCAAGAACTTTACTTCCCATAGTCCAAACAACAATTACAAATAATAATAGTACTACGTATTTCATGTATTTTAGAACTTTATCTACTTCTTCGTTTACCTTAAAATTAATCTTAAATACTTTTTTTGATAATAAATAAAGGAAATCATTATACGTTCCAAATGCACAAACCCAGCCACAAAAGAATCTGCCAAGGGAAATAGTTACAATTATAACTGTTGTAAACTCAATTAAAGTAGGAAAAGCTGTTATAAAATTGAAATTGCCTTTAATAATCATAGTATAAATACTTTTTAGTTCTGAAAAAGCTAATATAAATAAACCCGGTGATAAAACAAACATAATCAGTTGTATTATATGTCTAAATATTTGTATTTTCTTTATCTTTTTTACCATTTTATATCCCCTTTTAAATCCTATTTTTATATACAAACTCCTGACCCGTTATTGTAAATTTTCCTTTCATGCCTGATGTAGCATAGATCTCCTTACTTTTAGTTATTAATATGGCATCTACGCCCTCTATCTCTTCTATTAACTTAATAGCCTTTTGCACACCCATAATATACACACCTGTAGATAGCCCATCACCATCAATAGAGTTATCAGAGATTATCGTAGCACCTACAATATCACTTTCTGATGGATACCCTGTACTTGGATTTATTATATGGTGAAATCTTTTACCTTCTACTTCGAAATACCTTTCATAATTTCCTGAAGTAACTACTGATTTATTAATAACACTAATTATTAAAACAAATTCGCCACGAGTTTTAAATGGATCTTGAATACCAACACTCCATGGTGTTCCATCAATTTTTGTACCAATAGCTAATATGTTTCCTCCAAGATTTATAAGTGCACTCTTAATGCCATTTTTAATCATAACATTTTTAACTTCGTCTGCAGCATATCCTTTAGCAATACCTCCAACATCAATTTCTTGTTTCTTATTTTTTAAAAAAATAGATCTATCATTTTTATCTAATACTATATCCTTGTAGTTTACAGTTTTAAGCTTCTCATTAATTTCATTACTACTCGGGATCTGCTGACCTTCTTTTCCAATACCCCATAATGCAACTATAGGTTTTATTGTAATATCAAAAGCTCCTTCAGATAATGTACAATACTTTATCGCCTTTTGAATAACATAATAAGTATCATTACTAACTATTTGTGGCTTATTTCCAGCATTTATACTTATTTTTGAAATTTCACTTTCTTCTTTAAATACCGACATCTTGTTATCTATCTCACAAACCTTTATAATAGATTCTTCAATAGCTTTTGTTGCTTTCTTTCCATATGCCTTTAACTGGTTAGAGGTACCAAGTGAATAAAACTCTCTAACAATATAAGATTTTTTATTATTCCCAGTTATAAATATTAGAATTAAACCAATAAATATTAACACTATTATTATAATTAAGATGTTGTCAATAATAAGCACCCTATTAGCCCTCCTTATAATATCTTAATTTCTAACTTAATTAACCTTACGATATCCATAATATATCATGAATGTTAAATTTAGATTAAAATTTGATTAAAGTTACCTTCCAAATTAGGAAATAAATTTAATTATTTGCTATGTATTTATAATATCAAATAATTATGTATCAACTATCAAATGATTATGTTATTTTTGTGTTATCCTTGATTTTCTCTAAAGTCTTTTACGAAAAAAAAGTGAACTACCGAAATATATATAAATATATTTCAGTAGTTCACTTTTTAGTTTCCATTTTTAATAAAATCATTATCCTTTTACTCCACCTACCGTTAGTCCTCCTACTATCTTCTTTGATAAGAAAATAAATGCTATCATTATAGGTACAATAGAAATCGCAACACCTGCGAAAACTGCGCCATATTCTGTCTGATATGTTCCTCTAGCGAGCATTACCATTATTGGAAGTGTAAACTTAGTAGGATCAAATAACAATATAAGAGGTATTAAGAAATTATTCCAAGTTTGAATAAATGTAAATATAGACATTGTAGCAACACTTGGAAATATTAAAGGTAATACTATCCTATTAAATATTTTAAGCTCCGTGCACCCATCTATTCTAGCAGCTTCTATAAGTGACCTGCTTATTGCACCATCTGTATATCCTTTAATAAAGAATACCGATGCAGGAGTTGCTATAGCTGGTATTATTAAAGGCAAATATGAATCAAGTAAGCCAAGCTTTTTTACCAATTGAAATAAGCCTATCATCCCTAATTGTGTAGGTATCATCATTGTTCCAAGTAATACCCAAAAAAGAATTTTATTCCCTTTAAATCTAAATTTTGAGAAACCATATGCAGTTAATGCACTAAAATAACCACTTACTGCTGTAACTGCAATTGCTATAACTACACTATTTACTAGACCGTTCCATATAGGTTGACTTTCTAGTAATCTATGATAATTTGCAATTAATGCAGTGCCTGGTCTTAAAGACAAGGTTGTAGCAATTTCACCATTAGTATGAGTAGCATTAATTATCATTATAAAAAATGGTAAAAAACATAATATGGCAAGCGCTATAAGTGCTATATACAAAATTGTTTTACTAACAATTCTGCCTATTTCTTTACTATCATTTTTTAACACATTATTATGTTCCATCTCTACCCCCTTATTCGTAATCATCAGCATTTCTATTTATAAACTTGAATGATAATATTGCAAATACAAGTATTATTATAAATAATGCATACCCCACAGCAGCGCCATATCCATAGTTATTGTTTACAAATGCAGTTCTATAAAGATACATTACCATTGTCGTAGTTGCATTATTAGGGTCTCCTGCGCCTTTTGATAATGCATATGGTATATCAAAAGATTGCATTCCTCCAATTAATGATGTTATAACAGAAAATAATATCGTTGGCCTTAATAAAGGAATTGTTATTGACCAAAACCTTTGTGTTTTAGATGCTCCATCAACAGTTGCAGCTTCATAAAGTTCTTCGGGAATATTCTTAATTCCAGCCATAAATATTATCATGCTATATCCAAACCACATCCAGAAGGAAGTAAGTGACACTATGCCTCTAGAATAATTTTCACTCATAAGAAAGTTTATCGGTTCTTTTATTAAATGAATATTCATCAATATTTTATTTACTGATCCTGCCTGCCAATCAAATAAAAATCCAAATAATATACCAATTGAGGTTGCAGTAACTAGATTGGGGAAAAAATATACTGCTCTAAAAATATCTTTCCCTTTTAATCTTGCTTCATTAAATACTACGGCTAATATTAACGCTAAAACCAATTGAGGAATACCCCCACATAGCCACATAATCCAAGTATTCGCTATGGACTTTAAAAAAACAGGATCTGCGAATAATCTTGAGTAATTTGCAAGACCTACAAATTTAATGTCTTTTGACATGCCATCCCATTTAATAAAACTAACATATAATGAATAAATCATAGGATACAATTGAAAAATAAGAAATGTTATAAAAAATGGAGCGATAAATAATAATCCATACTTTTCTCTATTTATTTTACCTTTAACCAAAGTGACACCCCCTATTTTTAAATTAGCCTTATTTACTCAAAAACAGTTAATAAGGCTAATTACTATTTACTTTTACATGTCATCTAACTAATCTACTTTAATATCCGGATATGCGTTTACTACATCAGCTTTAAATTTTTTAAGAAAATCCTCTTTTGAAGCTGTTTTACCTATTATAAATAAGTCTATTTGTTTATTCCAAGCATTGTTAATTGTATCATCATATTGTGTAAACAATTTACCATCAATGCCTTTAACAAGTTCCGTGTATACTTTATATACATTTTCACCCTTTAAATATGCATTATTTCCTGCATCTGTACTTGATAATTTAGCTTGAACATCTACGTTATTCATGAAATCACCTTTATCTTTTGCCTGTGCTTCCATAAAATCTGTATTTGTAGTTATATACTTAACAAACTGCCAAGCATTATCTTTTTGTGTACTCTTGCTAGATACTCCAAGCCAAGTTCCACCCCAATAATATGGTGTTGGAGCTTTTACGAATGCATAATTACCTGTTTCTTTTGGAGCATTTATTCCTAAAGTAAAAGGAAGTCCCCAAGTTGGAAGCATATATCCAAATGTTGTTTTATCTGACATAGATCCAGTCCATGCTGGTGTCCATTGAGTAAATTTAGCATCTAAACCCTCTTTTCTAATTTTAGTAGCTTGATCGATATAATCCATCATTTTAGTATCAATAACTAACTTACCATCTTTTACCCATCCCTTAGTACGGCTACCAATAGCTACATTTACCAATTCATTATATCCAGCTAATAACTTAACTGATCCATTACTCTTTGTTTTAAGAGTCTCTCCTAATTTGATAAAGTCCTCTGTTGTTGTCATCATTTTTTGAATAGCAGCAGGGTCATCTGTTCCAAGATACTGTTTAGCTATACTTCTCTTATAGAAGAATCCACCTGGTGTCGCCTGCCAAGTTAAAGCTCTAATTGACTTATCTCCTTCATTACGTCCTAGCTCTACAGTATACGGTACCATTTTACTTGTAAGTGTCTCAGCATTATAAGGTGCCTTTGTCAAATCCTCATAAAAGTCTAAATTTGTAAATTTTTTCACATAAGCAGATTCTGCTAAAAAAACATCCGGTCCACCAACGCCAGCACTCATTGTAGAAGATATTTTAGTTACATATGCACTATTATCATTTGGTATTGAAACAAGTTGAACTTTAAGATTTGGATAAACTTTGTTAAACTTAGCTATAATACCCAAATCCTTAAGCTCAGTATTCCATGACCATATCTTTATAGTTCCCTTGTAGTCCGCTGGTGCTTTAGCCGCCCCTGTAGTAGCCGCTTTTGAACCTGAATCTGTTTTTGTAGCCGTACTTGATCCACAACCAGCTAACATTGAAGTAGCCATTATTGTTGATAAAGTTAACAATGCAAATTTCTTCAAATAATTTTTTTTCATTATTGTCCCCCCTTGAATTTTTTCTCTATTAATAAATAACATTCATAAAAAGAATATTATAATATCAACCAAATTCTAATAAACTCGTGTTTAATATGAATTAATCATCTCCTGGGTCACTGCATATAAACTAATTTATTTTAGAGCCTTACACGAGTTTCTTTCAATCAAGTCAATAGGTAACGTATAATTTGCTGAAAAATTTGAATTACTCTCTATTGATGTTATTAGAGTATTTGTTGCAATCGCTGCCATTTCAAGAAGCTTCATTCTTACAGTTGTTAACGCTGGATTTATATATCTTGCAACCTCAATGTCATCAAATCCTACTATAGAGATATCTTCTGGAACATTTAAATTAGCTTCTTCAATAGCTTGTATAGCTCCTATTGCCATCATATCATTTCCACAAAATATTGCAGTGGGTATTTCTTTTTGAAGAAGTTTTTTTGTAGCATTATATCCTCCATTGATTGTAAAATCGCCTTTAACAATTAAATTACTTTTTACAGCAATCCCTGCATCTGTTAATGCGTTTTTATAAGCATTAAATCTTTCTATACCTGATAAATTTTCAGATATTCCTACTATATGTGCAATACTCGAATGCCCAAGTCCAATTAAGTAATTAGTAGCTTTGTATGCTCCATAATAGTTATCAGCATTTACAATTATACATTTATTATAAACTTCCTCATCTGATTTCACAGCTTGATCTAATAGTGCCACCCTACAACCAGAATTTATAATTTCTTTTATTTCTGATTCTCCATTTTTTTCTCCTATAAAGATTCCACCAGATACAGTCTTATTATAAAAAATTTCTTTTACTTTTTTATAATCCTTTTGTTTGCTTACTATAGAAACAAGTACGTTATAACCCATTCTGCTTGCATTTTCAATAACTGATCCAGTAAATGGTGTAAAATAAGAACTACTAGTAACTTGTTTACCGTTAGGATCTTTCTTCATTTCAATTATAAAAAGACCAATTATTCTATTTTTTACTCCAGCAAGCATTCTAGCTGAAGCATGTGGTACATAATTATTTTCCTTTATTATCTGCTGAATTTTTTTCCTTGTTTCGTCTGGAACATTATCGTAATTATTAATTACCCTTGAAACGGTGCTTCTTGAAACTCCTGCTATTTTTGCAATATCAATACTGTTCATTCCACACCTCTTTTTTTATTTTAAACGCGTGTTTATAATGTAATAATACTATAATTTTTTATGCTTTTCAACTTAAAATATGCTTAGATTCTCTCACATAACCATGTTTTAACATAATTTACTCCATTTACATCCCAATTGCTCTCTTTCTTGAAAGAATCGTTTACATCTTTTTTAGAATTTAAAACTTTCTAATATGTCTTTAAGTCTTTCCGACTTATCATTTAACCCCTTTGCTAAGCTATGCATATTTTCGTTTGAATTACTTTGATCTTCAACTGAAGCAGATACTTCCTGCGTTGCAGCTGCACTTCTCTCAGCTACCATAGATATATTGCTTATATTATCAGATAAAATAGTCTTTCCTTTTTCAATTAGATTTATGCTATTAACAGAATTGTGCATTGCACTAACCACAATTTCTATAGCTGATTTTATTGAATCGAATGATTTAATAGTTTTAGTTACTTGGATTGTTTCATCTGAAAATGCTAATTTAGCATTATTTGATATCTGTATTGCGCTACCAATTGATTCATTTACCTGCTTTATTATTTTACTTATTTGAATTGAAGCACTTTGAGACTGTCCTGACAACTTTCTTACTTCCTGTGCTACTACTTCGAACCCCTTTCCAGCTTCTCCTGCCCTTGCAGCCTCAATTGATGCATTTAGTGATAATAAATTGGTTTGATCCGTTATCTCATTAATTTTATTTAATATTAATAGAATATTCTTAGTGTTATCTTTTAACTCTGAAACTGTTTGCGAAACTTTTGCAATTGCTTTAGAATTACTGTCAGATGACTCATTTAAATCATGGATAATAATTCTACTATCTTCTAATACCAAGAAACATTTTTCTGCTGCACCTGATACTTTTTCTAGTCCTTCGACTGCTTTATTAATATCTAAATCTAAGTCACTCGATGTTTCCACGCATTGCATTGTATTTTCAACCTGTTCACCAGACCCCGCAGTAATTTCCGTAATTGCAGCAGTAACTTGTTTTGAAGTCAAAGCGTTCCCCTGCGTAAGATTAAGTAACCGGTTTGAAATTGCATCAGTCTCGCCTGCAAGCTTGCTAGTTGTCATTAACATATGTCTTAATTTTTTAGTCATATTATTAAAGTTTTCACTTAGTTTATTAAGCTCCATTATTTTACTATTCTTACTTTCTACCATTAAATTTCCGTCGGCTAACTCTTTTGTCAATCCAATAATTTCATTAATAGGTCTTGAAATCTGCATAGAGATCAATAAGGAAATAATAACACAAGCAATTAAACATAAGATTATAATAATCGAAATATACTTTTGTATATTTGTGGCCGTTGCCGATAGTTCAACTTCTGGTACTACAGCAACATATTTCCAAGCATTTAATGTTGATTTAGAATACACTCCAAACATCTTAGTATTTCCATCCTTAAATGTAAAGTCTCCATCTTTACTGTTTTTTATAGCACTATACACATTATCATTTAATTTTGTTCCTGCTAATTTAGGCTCCTTATGTGCTACTATTTTACCATTTTCATCTATAATATATATATATCCATTTTTACCTACTTTCGAATCAGTTAAAGCACTATTTAAAACATCTACACTTATATCTATTTCTAAAATTCCTAAAACTTTTGT
>ERZ1463033.88-NODE-88-length-14327-cov-9.099355_pt1 | contig 14327 bp, 13 predicted proteins | sample MGYA00564481_ERZ1463033 | MGnify/ENA primary metagenome ERZ1463033 (study PRJEB39244, sample SAMEA3635150) | Helicobacter pylori | study: EMG produced TPA metagenomics assembly of PRJEB11511 data set (Assembly of a 5300-year-old Helicobacter pylori...
AATTAAAAGGTGGATCATAAGGATCTTTTTCAATTAATACACTGTGACCTTCTGGAGTAACTATTAGCTTGGAATCTAAGTATCCAGATATTTCTTCCATTTCTTTACGTTTCCCACTTAAATAAAATAATCCGCTTTTAATATCTGAAGGCAACGATTTAAAATCTATTTCTATAAAATCCTTATTATTGATACTATTTAAAAAACCCTTAGCGCAAATAAGTTGGATATTTGATTTCATCTGACCAATATTTCCATAAGATGTGCTTCCAATAATTGCTTTCACTGCTTCATCCTCAATTTTTATTACTTTGTTTACTCGATGTGCTTCATTGGCTAATAAAAATTTGATAAAATCGACTTTATCACTGGCTGTTCTTTTATCAAAGTTAGGAATAGTTATAATTATTGGTATTCTTCTTACAAATGTTTTTAGTAATGATGAATTGGGATCCTCCGTAGTGGCCCCAATTATTAGAACGCAGGATTTTCTGTTTCTCTCTGTCTCACCTAATCTATTGAACATACCTGTATCCATAAAATAAAACAACATTTCCTGTCCTTCTGGTGGCAATCTGTGTATTTCATCTAAAAATAATATACCTGTATCTGCTTTTTCAACAATTCCAGCCTTTTCACTATCAGCACCGGTGTATGCTCCTTTAATATGTCCAAATAGATGTGATATTAAAAGTTGAGGATTGTTATAATAATCAGCACAATTAAAGACAATAAATGGTGATTTTTCATCCAATTTTTTCGAATACTTTGCTTGCTTGTACATCATATTTGCAAACAATGTTTTACCAACTCCTGTTTGACCAACAATTAATGTGTGCAAACCATTTGGAGGATAAAGTATTGCAGCTTTTGCCTGTTCAATTTGATTTTTAAGACTACTTTTTGCTCCAATAAGTTTATCAAAAGGACATTCATCCTTACTAGTTTCATTTTTTTTAAGAAATAATTCATTTAAATTTTTTATTTCTATAGGGCCAACTGGCAACTTTTTATTCAGAATTCTTTCTAAACAATTATTATCAACGTATAACACAGGTCTAGATTTTATTTTTATTATTCTATCTTGCCTAAGCAATTCATTTAATTCCATACTTACGTTATTTCTTAAAATATCTAAATTGTGAGATATTTCAGTTGCGCTAAAACCGATTTTTTCCTCTAAATTTTCACGATTAAATTTTTCTGTTTTTTTAGCAATATATTCATAGATTTTTTCGCTTCTCTTCAAATTATCACTCCCAAAGATTAATATACTTAATACACTTAATACACTTCCTTTATTATACTGTATTAAAATAAATATTCAAGTTTTAAGTGTAAAAAAAAAGGCTCCTTAGCATCAATATTTTAATTTCAATGCTAAAAAGTGTCAATTTAAATTATTAGGTATGAATTTGTTTATAACTTGGTCGTACTCTGAATAAACTCTTCTTTTATCTTAGAGAGCAGATCCCTATTCGTAATAACATCATATCCTGTTAGGGCTAGCGCTGTAGACCCTATAATTAAAGCATTATGTGCCTGCTTTGTTATTGTCGCTTTAGCCATTTCCTTTGTATGTAAACTTAAGTTTGGATTACCTATTCCAAGTAATGGATGAATTGACGGCACAATATAGCTTACATTCCCCATATCTAAAGATCCAATATTCTCTGGTGGGTTAATATCTGTTATACCAAGGCTTCTCAAATTGTCATTAAATGCCTCAGACAAGTTTTCATTTGTGTTCATATCATCAAATGGTGATTCGTATAAACTAACTTCAAGAGTTGCCCCAGTCATAAGTGCTGCTCCACTCGCAATATTTTTCACCTTTTGAATTACTTCCTTCAAGTAACTTTTCTTAAGAGCCCTTACATAAAATTTTGCAACTGCTCTACCTGGTACTATGTTTGCAGCAATGCCCCCTTCACTTATAATTCCATGGATCCGTACATCAGACGTTACATGTTGCCTTATAGCATTTACGCCATTAAACATTAATATAACGGCATCCAAAGCATTAATTCCTTCTTCAGGCGAACTTGATGCATGACTAGACCTCCCAGTAAATTCAAACTGTAATGCTTCCATTGCAAGCGATGGCCCGCTTTTACATGTTTTACCATATGGATGCATCATCATAGCAACATCAACATTGTCAAATACTCCTTGCTTTGCCATGTCACTTTTCGCACCATTTGTCTCCTCAGCAGGAGTTCCATAAACCTCTATTTTTCCACCTACTTCCTTTAATACCTTACTTAAACCTATCGCCGCACCAATACTAATTGTGCCAATCATATCGTGACCACACCCGTGTCCTATTTCTGGCAGTGCATCATATTCACATAAAAAAGCAATAGTCGGCCCTTTTTTATTACTGTCATATACTGCTTTAAATGCAGTTTTTCTATTTGCTATTCCAGCTTCAACTTTAAACGAATATTCCGATAACAAAGTCGTTAATTTGTAAACAGACTTAAATTCTTCATTACCTAATTCAGGATTAAAATAAATGTAATCATTTATTTCACATAGTTTTTCTTTTATACTATTAACTTGCTTAATAATTTGATCTTTCATTTATTTATACTCCTTTTTATAAAAACAACTAACAAATTGTTAGTTGTTCATCTTATAATATTAATTAAATGATTCTATTCTTATTATGCTTTCTATTTCATTAACATATTCTAGTTCTTTTATTTTCTTAAGCGACTCTCTTATATTTCTTTCTGAACTTTTATGTGTAATAAATGCTAATAATACATACTCTTTATGCACTACATCTTGAGTAAGAGATGTGATGCTAACATTATTTTTTCCAAATATTTTCGCTGTATCTCCTAAAACTCCTGCCCTATCTTTAACATTAAGCCTTATATAAAATTCTGATTCGTTTTCATCCGAGTTTTTCACTTCTTTAAAATCTTCCTCACCACTAATAGCCTTTAAATCAGAAGGCTTTACATTATTTCGAAGTATAGATATTATATCACCTACAACTGCACTACCAGTTGGCAGATCTCCCGCCCCTTTTCCGTATAACATTAGTTCTCCAACTGCATTTCCTTTTATTAAAATCGCATTAAACGCATCATTTACATTTGCCATTGGGTGGTTTGATGGTATCAACGTTGGATGTACTCTAAGCTCTAACTTACTATTTTCTTCTTTAGCTATTGCTAAAAGTTTTATTGTATAACCGAATTTTTGCGCATATTCTATATCTACAGCACTTATATTTCTTATACCTTCCCTATAAATACAATCGTGATCAACCTTAGTCCCAAATGCTAGTGAGGCCATTATAGCAAGCTTATATACAGCGTCAAAACCATCAACATCAGATGTTGGATCTGCCTCTGCGTACCCCTTATCTTGAGCCTCTTTTAATGCCTCATCAAAACTAATTCCATCGTTTGTCATTTTACTTAATATATAATTAGTTGTTCCATTTATAATTCCAACTATCTGCTCAATTCTGTTAGCTGTAAGACTCTCATTAATTTCTCGTATAATTGGTATTCCACCAGCCACACTTGCCTCATAATAAAACAGAACATTTTCTTCTTCTGCTATTTTAAATAACTCTTCGCCCCAATTTGCAACAACTAATTTATTTGCAGTTACAATATGTTTTTTAGCTTTCATAGCTCTTATCATATATTCCTTAGCCTGTCCACGTCCACCAATAAGTTCAACTACAATTTTTATACTATCATCATTAATAATATCATCAATATTATTTGTTAATACACCCTTAGGCAATTCAATTTCTCTCTTCTTACTTATGTCACTGACTAATATTTTAGCTACCGCTATGTCATAATTTGACCGTTTCATTATTTCTTTCCGGTTTTCTTGTAATATCTTCCACACGCCTGTTCCAACATTTCCAAAACCTAAAATTGCTATCTTTACCTTTTCCATATTAATTTCCTCCTTAAATATAACTTCCTTATTCAATTCTTTAATTTTCAAATGCCTTATACACTGCCCTTATTGCACTTTCGAAATCTTCGTTTTCTACACCAACAATTATGCTCATCTCACTGGACCCTTGATTTATCATTCTAATATTTATATTATCCTTTTCTAATGAACTAAATACTCTGGCAGATATACCCCTAGTTTTTATCATTCCTTCTCCAACAACTGCTATCAATGCCATATTAGGATGTACTATTATTGAATCTGGATTACACTGTTTTTCAATTTCTTCTAATATTTTATCAATTTTATTTTCTAGTTCAGAATCATCAATTACTAGTGAAATTGAATCTATCCCTGATGGCATATGCTCAAATGCTACACAATTACTTTCAAGGACTGTAAGCACCCTTCTACAATATCCTATATCTTTATCCATAAGCGTCTTTTCTATAGCAATTACTGTAAAATCTTTTTTACCGGCTATACCTGTAATATTACCAGATTTCACTTCTATTTTATCATTTAAAATAAAGGTTCCCTTTTCTTCTGGTTTGTTAGTGTTTTTTATATTTATCGGAATTCCCTCATTCTTAACAGGAAAAACTGCTTCTTCATGAAAAACATGTGCCCCCATATATGATAATTCCCTAAGTTCTTTATATGTTACCTCTTTAATAGGTTTAGGGTTATTAACAATGCTTGGATCTGCCATTAAGAAACCTGACACATCAGTCCAATTTTCATAAACTACTGCCCCTACCCCTTTAGCAATTATTGCCCCAGTAATGTCAGAACCACCTCTTGAAAAGGTTCTTATCTTTCCATCACTAGACGCGCCATAAAATCCTGGAATTACCGCTTTCTTAACTTTTGCTAATCTAATATCTATAGCCGCGTATGTTGCTTTTTCATCTAATCGTCCATCTTTTGTAAAAACAATAAGCTCAGCAGCATCAACAAATTCATACCCCAAATATTCAGCAAGCATTAATGCATTTAAATATTCTCCCCTACTTGCAACATAGTCTTCTGAAACACCATCAATTATTTTTTCCTTAAGGATCCTTAAATATTCTAACATATTAATGGAAAGATTTAATTCACTACACAAACTAATATATCTTTCTTCAATTAATTTGAACAATTCATCGAATGGCAGAGATTTTTCAACATGTTGATGACACAAATACAAAAGATCTGTAATTTTATAATCACTTTTACTTCTCTTACCTGGAGCTGAAGGTACAATATAACACCTCATATCATCTGATAAAACAATGTTTTTTACTTTTTTAAATTGTCCGCTATCACATAATGAACTCCCACCAAATTTCGAAACTTTAACTTGCATAATTTTTACCCCCTACTGTCTTAATTTAAAAAGTTATGAATTACAACTTATAGAAGGCAATCCTATATTACCTTTTATAAAAAAGTCCATTAGCTTATACCATACTTGAACTTATTTTATAACTATATTAACATCATAAATTAGTATTGAATTAATTATACTCGTTTTTTCCAAAATGTCACATAATTTTTATGCCTTTTGGCGAAATATTCTGTTTTTATTGGTTTGTTCGATTTTAATTTTAAGTTATTATCTGAAAAACTGATATTTATTAATAATTTAAAGCTAAATCACCCTTTACTTTAACATAAAAAGCTGCGAAGTAACACTTCACAGCTTTTTCATTTATTTGATTATAACATTATATATATTTACTGGATACGAAATTCACCAATTTATTGTGCTTGTTTTAGTAATTCAGTTGGTTTCATACCTTTTATCATTAATTTTATAATAGTAGCTTTTATCTCATTATATTTATTAAAGATAATTTCTGCTTTTTCAATATCATGATATACCTTCCAATAACCAACCATCTTGCACTTCTCATTTGGACAGTCAACAAAAGATACTACATCATCAAGCGGATATCCCAAAAATATTCCAATCTCATGAGGACACATTTTCTGGAATCTTTTCCCTAATAATATTAAACACTGTTTTATATTCATATTTTCAGTGTATCCAAACCTTTTTAGAAATAACATGTTTTTATTATCTTTTATACTTTCCTCCATTTTTTCTTTATTATAAAATAATACAAATGTATTTGTTGTATCCTTTTTTAATTCAAAGTAATCAATATCTAGTTTTTCTTTCACTTCATTTTTATATTTTTCCCATATGTTGTTTAAGTTTCTATTACTATTACTAAAATTAATTAAAGAGGATGTCTTATGCTTTTTTATAGTTGGTGCTGCATTTCGTATTATTACTGAAACCAAATACTCCAAATCATCATACTCATTTACAATAGAGAGTAATCCATTTAACTCTTCTAATCCCATAAACATCCTCCATTAATTTTATTTTAAATCTTTTTATCCTTTTACTAAAAGTTCACCGATTTCCCTGCACTTTTCAATACCTTCTTTATCAGCATCATTATTAATTATAAGTCCATCTGCTATAAGCTTTGCACCATACCCTTCCATTCTTTCTTGCCAATTATCCATCCATTCTCCACTACCCCATCCGTAAGAACCAAATAGTATTGTACTTTTACCTGCTACGATACTAGCAATTGATTCAATAAATGGTTCCATTTCTCCTTCCTCAAGTTGCTCTGATCCCATAGATGGGCATCCCAAAGCCACAGCATCTGCATTTATTACATCCTCCGCTTTTGCATCAAATACATTAATTAATCTAACATTAACATCTTCAACTTTTTTTGCACCATCCACAATACCCTCAGCCATAGCCTCTGTATTTCCTGTTCCACTCCAATAAATAACTACTACATTTTTCATATTCTTTTCCTCCTCATATATAATTTTATGTACATTCATATAACTATTGTTTCATCTATATAAACACCGTCTAAATATAGTGTCTTTAGGCTCTAAAAATTTTCTTACTGCATTTATATTTTCTTCAATATATTGGACTATCACCGGATCAAACATTACTCCAGAATTAATAGTAATTTCTTTGATACATTCTTCAAACCCCATAGCCTGTCTATAAGGTCTTACAGATGTCATAGCATCAATAGAATCACATACTGCAATTACTCTTGACCCGAGCGGTATATCAATTCCAGATAGTCCTTTTGGATATCCTTTACCGTCCCATCTCTCATGATGATAGAGAACATTTTCGCTTATAGACTTTAATCCCTTTGATTTGTTTAAAATATCAAAACCTATTTTAGGATGCATCTTTATATATTCCCACTCGTGAGGCAATAATTTTCCATTCTTATTTAAAATTTTGTCTGGAACTCCTATCTTCCCTATATCATGCAGATGAGCTGATATATCTATATTTTGAAGTTCAACACCTTTTATTCCTAGACCTTTTGAAAGTTTATATGCCATATCTGAAACTCTTTGTGAATGACCACTCGTATAAGCATCTTTGGCTTCAAGAGCTGCGACTAAGCTTTCAATTATGTCATGATATACTTCTTTATTTCTAAAAAAAGATAATAATTTTCCAAACATTTCATATCTCCTAAGTCGCATTTTTCTAAAATTCATTTTACATTATTCCGTATTGATATTGATTATCGTTCTTATTTATATTATAATAGTTTTATATTAGATTTATTTAACATTATTACTATGTTTTTTTAAAATATTAAGGAGATGTTATGAAAAATTTACTCAATCACACAGATCTTGCTTTAAACATCGGAAATAACAACTTAGAAACTTCAATTAATATATACACAAACAAGATAAATGTTTTTTTATCTTCATCTAATAACACAAATGAATTAAAAAAATTACTATATTCAATTAATATCTTTATATACACCTATTTTTGCAATAACACTTCAATAAACCTTGAGGATTTATGTTATCAAAATCTTAAGCTTATGGATACTCATCATATGAAAGATGACTTAATTTCCGTAGGAGAACAAATAATTAAAAGCTACATTGAAATTTTGCATAAGGATAAAACAATATCTGAGAATAAAATCATAAAACATGCTTTGAGCTACATTCACTCAAACATTGAAAAAAAGATAACTCTAGAAAAAGTTGCAAACCATGTTCATATCAGTAGCAACTATCTATGTTATCTTTTTAAAGAGAGTACTGGATTCAAATTTTGCGAGTACATAAATATATGTAGAACTAATGCAGCAAAAGATCTCTTAGACAACACTTCTTATCCACTAGAAATGATTTCTTTTAAATCTGGATTTAATAGTCAAAGTCATTTTTGCACCACTTTCAAAAAATATCTAGGTGTCTCTCCTAATGGATTTAGAAAAAGGGAACATTAATTATCCTCTCAATTTAAAAAATGGTGCAGATTTTATTCTACACCATTTTGATCTGATTTAATTTCAGGTTCTACATGGACCACTGCTTCAGTAATGTCAAGCTCACTTCTCAATTTACCTTCAATTTCTTCCGTGATATTGTGGCCTTCAACTACACTTAAGTCTGCACTAACTACTACTATTATATCAAGAAAAACATTGTTTCCATTAACGCGAGCCCTGACATCCTTAACCTTTCTAACTCTTGAAACCTCATTTATGCATTCAATTATATTATCTAATTGTTCCTTATCGAAACCATCTGTTAAGTTAAGTGTTGCCTCCCTTAAGATATCCCAACCAGTCTTTACAATTAATATGCCAACTAGAACTGCAGCTAATGGATCTACCCAAGGCAATCCAAATTGAGAAGCGATAATACCTACAGCTGTACCTATACCAACCCATGCATCTGAAAGATTATCTTTAGCAGCAGCCATAAGCCCTGAACTATTTATTTGAATAGCAATCTTTTTATTATATCGGTAGACAAAATATATTGCTACAGCACAAACAATACCAACTATAGCTGCCCTTAAATCTGGAACCTGCGCTTTAAAGAAGATAATAGAATTGGCTGCATTATATAAAACATTCAAGCCTACCACTATCATAATTAAGGAGGCAATAAGTGATGCCATAGTCTCCGCTCTAAAATGACCATAAAGATGGTCATCATCAGCAGGCTTTCTCGATATTTTTAATCCAATTAATACAGCTAGTGAAGAAACTATATCTGTTGTGTTATTTAGTCCATCTGCTGTTAGACCCTTTGAACTAGATAAATATCCAATTCCTAGCTTTAATGCAGCAAGTACTATATACGCAATAATGCTTATACGAGCGCCTCTTTCTGCAATTTTTAAATTATTATATTTTTCTTCCATTTTTTCCACTCCTAGATTTACATACTATTTCACAAAATGATATCATTGTCTATTATAACATATTTTACCACTTGTTTATACTTATTTTCATCCTATTTGTATACTTGTCATAGACATAGAACTATGTTGTATACCCTTATATATAAAATTAACTTCATCTTCTTCATCCTGTATTCCAGCTATATAGATTAATGGTAAATAGTGTTCCTTTGTAGGTACAGATAACTTGGCACTTTTCCCTATTTTTTGATAATTTATAATATTATCATGCTTTCTATTTACAATAGCATCACAAATGTAATTATCAAATTCAGACGCCCATTCAAATGGAGTTGCATTCATATCATAGTCCATTATTCCTAAATTATGCACAATATCTCCACTTCCTATTATTAAAATTCCTTTTTCACGAAGTTTCGAAAGTTTTCTACCAAGATCATAATGATACTGTTCATCCCCTAATTTATTCAGACTCATTTGAAATACTGGTATATCACCCTTAGGATACAAATGCGATAGCACAGCCCAAGCACCATGGTCCAGTCCCCATTTTTCTGTTAGCATTACATTCGAATCCTTAAGTTCCTCAGCTACAATCTGTGCATATTTTCTAGATCCAGTAGGATTATATTTAAGATTATATAGTTCATCTGGAAAGCCATAAAAATCATAAATCTGCTCAGGTTCATCTGATGATGTAATAAATGTACCCTCAGTCTCCCAATGGGCCGAGATTACTAAAATAGCTTCTGGCTTTGGTATATTTTTAGTTGATTGACCTATAGCCTCTGTATATTCATTATTTAATACTGCATTCATAGGACTTCCGTGACCGATAAATAATACTGGCATTTTTTTGCTCATTATAAATTACCCCCTATTTGTATAATAAAAAAAGAGACCATTAGCATAATTCAAAAGAATTATGCTAAAAGTCTCGTTACCTTTAAGGTCATAAAGCCAGGTGTTATATGCACCAGTATGTTGACTTTATTGTTACAACTACTCCCTTTTAACAACTTAATTATATGAAAAATATTTGTATTTGTCAATAAAACCTTTTTATGGTTGCTAAATATCACTCTTTGTTTCTAATATATTTAAGACTTATACTTGGATTACTAGTTTTCGTTGACCTAATCTCAAAAATATTTAGAGATGCAACAAACGGTGTAAGTTTTGTATAACCATAATTTCTAGTATCAAAATCTGGATATCTCTTATTAAGCGTACTACCTAGTTCTCCTAAAAACGCCCAACCATCTTCATCTGAAATCTCAGTTATAATAGTTTTAATAGCCTCTACTAATTTAACAGAACTTATCATGCCACCCTTTAAATCTTCCTGAGCTTGTGTTCCCTTAGTACTAGGCACCTCAGTATGTTTTGGTGCCATAGATGCTAATACTTCAAGATATTTAAACTTCTCACAAGCAGAAATGAATGGCGTAGGAGTCTTTTTCTCTCCCATTCCAATAACATACATACCAGCTTCTCGAAGCCTAGCTGCTAGTTTAGTAAAATCACTATCACTAGATACTATACAAAATCCATCAACATTATTAGAATAGAGTATATCCATAGCATCTATTATAAGTGCTGCATCTGTTGAATTTTTCCCTGTTGTATAGCTATATTGTTGTATTGGGCTTATAGAATAATTAAGCAACACATTTTTCCATGAAGCTAATTGAGGTTTAGTCCAATCTCCATAAATTCTTTTATAAGTAGGTGTCCCATGATTTGAAATTTCATCAATGATATATTTTATATATTTATCAGATACGTTATCAGCATCAATCAAAACTGCAATTCTCTTATCTTTCTCCATTTATTTCTCCTTCACACTTTAATAGACTTAAGCTATTTCACACTTAATTTATAGTTGTAATATTAAAATAGCACACTCTAATATAAGATTCTACAACATTATAAATATTCCTTCTTTATTTATAAAATCTTCTATAAGTACAAAGATAATGTCATCAATGTATTCTTCCTTCTGTATGCCTTATTACAATCTTCATTAGGAATAATTTGATTATACCCGCAATGGGTACAGATAAAAGCATCCCAAGTATACCTGCTATTGAACCACCTATAGTAATTGCCATAATTACAAATATAGGATGAAGTCCCATACTATCACCTACAACCTTTGGCGATATAACAGCGCTATCAAGTTGCTGGACTGCAAGTAATAAAAGCACTGCCCATAAAGCAATAATCGGATTTGGACTAAGTAGGCCAATAATAATAGCTGGAATACAACCAATTATTGGGCCAACATATGGAATTATATTTGCAATACCTGCAGTTAACCCTATAAGAAAAGCAAAATCGAGTCCCATAATGGATAATCCAATACTACTAATTAAGCCAACTATTAAACCATCAAGCAATTGCCCTCTTATAAAGCTAAATATAATATCATTAATTTCAAAAATGGTTTTGTTAAGCCTCCTAAATTTACTTTCCTTCATTACAATACCTACAGAGTTAATATAAAGTTTCTTAAAAAACTCATGATCTTTTAATAAATAGAAGGAAATAAACAAACCAATAAAACCATTAAGCACTACGTTTCCAATACCTGCAAATAAAGCGATAATACCATTTATAGAAACTGATAGATATGCATATACTTGCTTTATAGCTTGAGATAAATACCCTTTTATATCAATTGAAAGACCACTTTGTGTAATTTTCCTATTAATATAATCAAAAAGTTCGTTATATTGTTTTATATAATCTCCAATAGTAGCAAACATAGCTGTTAATGTTTGATTACTACTTATTTGTCCACCAATCATTGCATAAATACTATAAATAAGTATAACAAATAATATAATCACCACTAAATATGTTAGTACAATACTAATTAAATGAGGCCTATATTTCAGTTTTAGCTGTTTAACAAGAAAAGTATTTATAATTTTTGATAACGGATATAGTAAATAAGCAATTACGCAACCAACAATAAGTGGAGATATAATTGAAACTATAACCCCTATTATACCGATGATATTTGTAAATAATGCTTTAAAATTAAAGACTACATTATAACTTATAAATATTAGGGTTGCCCCTAATGCAACATATAATACCCACTCAAGATATCTTTTATCTAATTTATCTTTCAAATTTATATTCTCCTTAGTAATTATTTTAAAAAGTTATGTTATAATTCATATTTATATAATATGAATCACTATAGCTAGTAATAAAACAAATTCCATAGTACGGTGAATTTTAAGCCACATTCCTTTACGATTTTTATTTATAAACGCACCATAAACACCTAAAAAGAATATGGTGACCATAAATGATGCTGCAATTATACCAGTTATACTAATTCGAATTGATGAAAAAGCAATAATAAAATGAGTAAGTACAGTAAATATTGCTATTGTACCTGCCAACTTATGATATTTAATAATTATTTTCATTAATTTTCTATATAAATCAACTATTTGTTTTTTTTCTTTTCCAAGTTTGCTAATATATTTTTTATTAATAAACTTCACAAAATAATTTGAAATTGCTATACCAAAACATATAACTGTCACCCAACCTAAAAATCCAAATAAAGCTCTTAATTGCATAATACAATTTCTCCCCCTTGTAACCTCTTTAATATTTCGTCCTTATTACTAATAACTTAAGCAATAAATTCTTCCACCATCTTTTATTGTGTCCACAATCATTTAAAATTTATCATAATTAGGATTATATTTGCATTTATATTAAAAATGAGTATAAAAAAAGCCGTAACCATTTACTTTAGGAACTATTTTCATATAAAAACTTTTGGTATACTATCATTCACAGTTAAGTACATCATTGGTGGGTAATACATTAAAAAGCCAAGAATATCTCCTAATTTAGGTTCAACTTCACAATCTTCAATATCTACAATTAAGTGATCTGAACTACTTCCTATAATTTTAACACCTTGTTTTTGTGGAATTAGCTTATCATGTAATCCAAAATCCTGTTTTCCCACTGCAAGTAGTGCCCTTTTTCTTATACCTTTATCATCATAAGTTGGTTTAGTCCCAAAAGCATCAATAAACACCTCTCCAATAGGATGCGTAGGTTTATTTTTTATTTCAACAATCTGTGCCTTTAGTACAAATGTATCCTTATGCATATGGTTCATATCATATCCCCAAAATTCTTCTAAATCCTCTGCTAACAGTATTCCTTCTCCTACTCTTAAATTATTTATTCTCTTAGGCATTTTACCATCTAATATTAGTGGTAACGAACTTGTAGCCCCTCCAGAAATTATATCAAGTCTTCTATTTATCTTACTTTCAATTATTTCGGCAATACTACAAAGCCTCCCTAAATTCTTAACAGTTGGGACTATAGACCCATAACAACCTAGATTTGTTCCAACCCCATACAATTCAACATTTTTAAGATGACTTTCTACGTGTATAGCTAAGTTAATAAATTTATCTTGATCATATACGCCTTCTCTTAAATCTCCAAGGTCAAGCATTAATATTACCTTATGCTTTTTCCTTTGCAATTCGCATTCCTTTTCAATCATATTCAATGTTTCAATTTCAGAATTTAAACTAACCTGTGCAAATTTAACTAGTTTTTTTATTTCACTAAACATTGGAATTCTAAGCATCATAAAAGGCTTGTTTAAACCATATTCCTCTAGTTTAATTATCTGATCCATTCTTGAACTTGCTATATATGTGCATCCTGCATTTACGAATTGCATAGATACCTCAGGTATTGCATTAAATCCCTTAACTACTCCAGCAATGCTTATACCTTGGGTTTTACATAAATCTACCATACTTTTCACATTTTCATATACTTTTTTTAGGTTTATTTCAAGTATTGGATATATAATATCTGAATAAGTTTTCTGATTCATACCTGTTCTCCCTTAAAAGTTTTTATATTTAAAATATATTCTATAACTCTAATCATGTGATTTTCTCTTTTTCATATTTTTTAACTTACAATAGCAGATTCCAAACTAAGATATATTTTAACAAAATTATAATATTGCTATCTATTAATGATAGCGATATTTATAAAATCATAAAATAAAAATATAGTTAAGATGAGTTTATTACACCTTAACTATATCTCTTAGAATTTAATTTTAAACAAAGTC
>ERZ1463033.90-NODE-90-length-14097-cov-9.492095_pt1 | contig 14097 bp, 11 predicted proteins | sample MGYA00564481_ERZ1463033 | MGnify/ENA primary metagenome ERZ1463033 (study PRJEB39244, sample SAMEA3635150) | Helicobacter pylori | study: EMG produced TPA metagenomics assembly of PRJEB11511 data set (Assembly of a 5300-year-old Helicobacter pylori...
AGATTACTATTGTGACTGGAGTTCAGACGTGTGCTCTTCCGATCTCCAATAACATTAGCCTTTTGTCTTAATTCTTTAACAACCCCGGGGATCTTAACAATATGCTTAAACCCAGCCCCTAGAAGCATTGATTGTAAATTACTATCTTCCTTATCTGAACTCTTATTTAACTCATCAAGACTTATTGTAAACAATTCTTTGTATGTTCCCTTATCTATATCATATAATCCTTTATTGGAAGCTTTAACCTCAGCATTTTTGTAAACTACCTCTGGATTACTAAACCCTTTTAAGAGTACATTTACTTCTTCTCCATTATCTGAACTTAAATCACATCTTACATCATATTGGAATTTAGGCGGTGGTAACTCACTACCTTTTGAAAACCCAAAAGGTATATTTCTAAGTATTTGCATCAAGGTGGTTTTACCCGACCTATTTGCCCCACCAACAACTATAATTCCATTCCCCAATTTTCCCAATTTCTCGCCTTGAAATACTCCGAAATCCCTAATATCTAGCTGTGTTATTTTCAAATTATCACCACCCTACATTATTTCCAAAACCTCTGTTAATTTTTCGATAAGTAGTTCTCTAGCTTGTGATATAATATCCAAAATCGTTTCTTCATCAAAATCGAATTTATCGGCCTCTATATTTTCCGTAAATATTTGCTTCTTCCAAATTGATCCCCAATTTTTCACAAGTTCATTCTTAAACTCAGAATCCGTAGTATATAATCCAATTACCTCTTCTAAATCATTAAAAATAGGATTTTGTAATTTAAGCTCTTCAAAATTTTGGACCATCGATGTCCTAAATATTATAGAATCTACCCATATAAAATACTTCTGCGAACTTATTTCTTCATTTATATTCTCTAAAAACTGTTTATAATCATCCTCTGTCATATTAGTTATCTTATTATGCATATCGGTTTTTCCTCTTATAACCAATTGAATAATATATCCTTTAAAATCATCTATCAATTCCACATTCGATGATTTTACTCCACTTGAAATCTCAGGAAATTCATATGATAAACTACTTAGTTCATCATTAATAACTAGGAGCAAATCACTATAATTTTGTATATTTTTATCATCTTCTATTATTATCTCTACCTTTTTATACACAACTGTTGCTATTGGTAAAAACTCCATATTCACAACCTCTTTTTTGTTTACTTCGACGAAATAAACACCGCCTACTCCCTGCTCCCCCATATCACGACCTTGAGGAATTCCTGGAAAAGCTATGATAGGTTTAGTATCATTTATAATACTTTGTTTATGAATATGTCCTAATGCCCAGTAATCAATATTAGGAACACTCTTAAGATCATTTAAAGTACAAGGAATATAATTTTTATTATCTCCCTCTAATGCAGTGTGTAACATTGCAATATTAAAAACATCATTATCTAATAAATAGTTTTCGTAAGATTTTTCTTTTTCAGATCGATGTTTATAGGATTTCCCTATGATTTTTGAAATAACTTTATCTTCTTTATATACCTCAAAAACTTCCATTTTTTCAGAGCTTATGATATGTAAATTAGGAGGCAAAGCAAACAATTCCTCAGCACCATTCATAACATCATGATTACCGTAAATTACATATACACTTATATTTTTTTGACCTAAATGTGCACATTGATCTATAAAAATTTTATTTCCTCTTACCGATCTTAAATGGCTGTCATAAACATCTCCACAAATTAATATAAAATCCACCTTTAATGAAATAGCTCTAAAACAAATTCTTTCTAAGCCATCATATACAGCACCTTTACATAATTCTTGTAATTTTTCTTGTGGTTTTCCATTTATATTAAGAAATGATCCTAAATGTAAGTCTGCAACATGAATAAATCGAAATGTTCCACTCATTATCTCTCCACCACCTATTATATATTTTACCATAAAAATCAAAAATAAATATAATTACAATTCCTTAAAGACGAAAAAAATCTAGTCTTTTAACTAGTTATTATTTTATAAGACCTAATAGTATAATAAATTAAAAAGAGCATACAATAATGTTAGTAGATGATTTAAAATGGTTGAGCCTAGAGTGCTTGTAGGCTGAAATAGCTTTAGAGTGTTCGGCCTAAGGTGTATATGAGATCTGCTAAGGTTTTTTATATGCCGGCGGGAAGATTATTATGTGTTCTTAACAGCTGTATATGTGCCTAACTGTATATATATGGTTCTCCCGGATGTGTAATGTTCGAGCTAAGATGATATGGGTCTCCGCAGGTTTTATTAAGACACAAAAATAAACTAGCATTGTTTTTAACTATTTATATTGATGTCATCTTTATAAAACTAGGGGTTTTTCTTGGTCGAGAGATTATTTTTAGCTCCCAAGGGGTTTCATATTGTCGAGCAAAGATGTATACATGTACTGTAATGCTTGTATGTTGTCGAAAGATATAATATGGGTGTGTAAGTATGTGTATGGGTTGTAGTGAAAATCATTTTAGGTTGTCAAAAAATCCCTAGGGTAAAAGGCAAGTTTTTAGGTACATAAAAACAAACAACAAAACAAATAGACTAGCATATTGTTTTGTTATTTATTTATTTGTACCTAGTATAAAACTTGCCTTTAACATTTTATAAAAACTATAATATTGTTACCTACTTTGTATTATTTCATCATTTCTTTATTTTCACTCATAGGTTCACTAACGTCATATTGACCACCAATAGTCTTAACCTTTTCTCCAGCAAGAAGAAATTGAACCTTTGTAATGCCTAATTCCTTATCTAAAACTAATGTATTAACTATTGAAAATAAAGCCATTTGCTCTCCTGCTGACCCATTTACCTTTAGTTCACCTTTTAAATTAACATAGGCTATCTTTTCTTTAATTTGCACATCTGACACTTGTAGACTTGTAGGCAATGTTGCATATGATTTTGCTGTGCTACCACTTTTAGTAGCTGGTCCCTTCACTAATTCCTCTACAATTGACTTAGCTGTAGGTGATGTTATGGTTCTTTTTTCTCCAACAAAGTACATAGCTTGGTCATCACTAAAATACAATACGACTTCTCTACTTTTTATGTCTTCATTTTTAACTGTTGGTTTCACTGTTGGTTTCACTGTAGGAGTCACTGTAGATGCTGCTGGTTTTTCTACTTTAGTTGCAACTGTTGATTCCTCTTTTACTTCACTTTTTGCGGTAGTGTCTTTTACCTCAGTTTTTCCACAAGCAGCTAATGCAAAGACAACTACACCACATAATATTACTGAAAGAAATTTTTTCATTTTTGTCACCTTCCTATTAAAGTATTATATTAATTTTATTAAAGATAATTTAAAATTTTATTATCAATTATTACTAAATTATATCATATATTATAAAATAAAGTATTTATCTTTCTAATAGTTAAGTTTTCCAAATTGTACATACCACTTAGAATACTTATTACCTATTTCATCTCTATAAGTTCCCTTGTTATCCTTTACCATTACTGTTGCTCTTTTATTGATTTTATAAATGAAACCATTATATTTATTACCATCATTAAAAAAACTTACCTTTTGTCCTATTATCAATCCATATTTTTCAGATATTATTTCTTTTTGACTTGGCAATTGGTGAACCACATCTGTATGAGCAAACATATTGTAAACCATAGTTTTAAACCTAATCTTTTTGCAACTAGATTCTTTGTAAAGATGTAACTCTATTAAATGGCATAATTCATGTTCAAATACTATTTGAAATGCCTCTAATGAATCTTTTGTTTTAATTCCCGATACAATCTTATCTCTTTCTACCTTATAATACTGAAAAAAGAATTTTATACCCATCCTAATTTCATAAGTTTCTTCCGATTCTTCTAATAGTTTTATTTTCCTACTATATATAGTTTTTCCTGCAGCTGACGTCATTCTTGTAGATAATGAAAATTTTAAAGTCCCCTTAAATTTTCTTCTAAAATAAAAATCAAAGAATTCTTCATCATATAAATGGAATAAAATTTCCAGGTCATCATTTGACATACATTGTATATCACCTGTTTTTACATTTTTAGATTTACTAATGAATAGATTTCTTATATTATTTCTTTTTATAATTATTTCTGATTCATAATATTTTAAATCTTTTATACCTTCACTTATCATTACCCTACTTCCTTATATTAAGCTCCCTTAAAATAAACAATATGTATTTTTTTGCTATTTTCAGCTTCTTTATTTTTTATTAAAACTAAGACAAAAATCCCACATATATATGTAGGATTTTCATATTTAAATGTTCTTTAAGATTGTTGTATTAATTATAAAATCAATTGTATCCTTATACTGATTAGATCCTGCATTTAATCCGTCAAATTCTAACTTTAAACCGTTAACAAATTCTTTTTGGATCTCATCTACATTAACATTTTGATATTGAAATTTTTCTTCAATTTCTTGAATTTTCTTTAAAATATTTTCTTTGTGGAAAGACAAAGCTACATCTTTTTTTATAGACAATTTAAAAACTAACAATAAACTTAGATAATCTTGTTTCTTTAAATTTAATTCATCATTTAAATTTACGTCAATATTTTGTAATGTTTTATTTAAAAATTCTAAAGATTTATTTAATTGATTCTTATATATTTTTATGTCTCCGCTGCCTATCATAAATGCTAATATTGTCTTTATTGTATATTTTATATTATTTTCTAAAGTGTCTTTAGCATTTATACCAAAGGCACCACTAGCAAACTGATTAGAAGCTAAAAGTCTGAGTAACTCATTTCTATTATAGTTTTCATATTTATCATGGTCATCTTCTTGTTTTGAAACATCTTTGTAATAAAATGATGTTGATTCAGAATCCTCAGCTAAATCTCCATAAAAGAGTTCCAATCTTTTCGTTGTTTTAACAGGTAAAATTTCTCTTATTCTTATGCCTACTATTGGATCTTCCATTTCCTCATAAAGAATAAACGCAGTTTCTTTGCATATTATACCAACCTTTTTAGAGATTTCAACAATCTTATTATTCATTGCTTCTTGAAGTTCTCCTCGTTCATATTTAACTCTATGTTGAAGGGATTCTATTCGTTTTTTGTACCACATTTTTTCAATTAGATTGACATTCTCCTCAAGTTCTAAATCATTCAAGAAAATTACTCTCTGAATTCTATTTTTTCCTACTTTTCCTTTTAATATTACAACTCCGCCCACATCTCCATTAACCTTCGCAAAAATAGAAAATGGTTCCTTATCGTACATATATTCAATAGTTCTTGGGAATGTTGTTTCAACCTTCATTTTACCCCAATCTATTTCAATATCAGTAACTATCGGATTTTTAATTCTATTAAATTGTTTAAGTACTATATCTTCAATTCGCTCATCAGGATTTATAACTTCTGCAGCGCCATAACTAATTCTAGCTAATTTGTTAATAAAATAGCTATTTACTGAAGTGTTTATCCCAAAAGGGAATATTCGACTTTCTTTAATATTATCTTCTACAAAATCTAATATTTCTTTTTCATCGTAAGCCGCATCATCTGTAAATAAAAATATTATATTTTCCTCTTTATCATCTTTATCTAGTAAAGCATATTTTATTGCGTCAAAAATAGCTGCATCATTTTCAGCGGAAAGTTCTTTAATCCATTTACTAGCAGCGCTCAAATTTTCTTCATTAAATTCAACTTTTATTTCTTTAGAAAAATAATGAAGTTTATCTCCAAAAGCAACAATATTAAATGTATCTCCTACTGCTAAATTCCTTAAACATAGCTGAAGCGCATTTTTGCCCTCTGTTAACTTGTCCCCACCCATTGATTCTGATATATCTAGAAGGAAAATATAATTTTCTCCGGAGGTTATTTGATCTATTTCAATTTCTGGAATGAATCTTAAATACAAAATCCCTTTATCCTCTCTCGGATATTCATATATCATTCCTGTAGTTTCTATCTTCTCTTGCTCTTCGAATATGATTTCTAAATCTTTATCCATTTTTTGATTTTTTCCAGCAAGTGTCACTTTATATAAATTATTTTCTTCATATTCAACCTTTAATTTATGAGAAGAACATTTAAATTCTAATTTTGTTAAAGATTCTACTAATAAACTTAAAGTGAATTTGTAATTATCATTTTTATTAATAATTCCATTTTCACAAGTAAGTAATTCATTCGCTCCAGAAAGATTTATTGGAGTTATTATCGTAGGAATTATTAATTTCAAATTTCTATTTTCATAACTAAGTTCTTCTATATATGATACTTTTATTTGAACAACTTCATTAGAGATTATCTTACCAATAACTATTCTAATTATATTATCTCTAAATTCCTCGAGCAAAAAAGTATTATTATCATTATTTTTAAAATTCTCATATATTTTATTTGCTTCTTCTTTATCTTGTATTAAACCCTTTATAGTCCGCCCACCAAGCACTGCCTCAAAGCCTGATATAACAGCCCCCTCTGGAACCGGGAAAGTATAAATTGCTTCAACATCATTGCTTCCTTTGTTCTCATATACATGGTCAATAGTATACTCAGCAAATTCACCACACAAATTTCCTTTTATATTAACTTCTTTTAAAATTATGTTATTCTTATGTCCCTCTTTATGGTTTATATTATTGATTGGCATTATATCCCTCCTGATTTTATATAACAAAAACTTAACAGAAATTTTAAAATATCATAAATATATTTTATCATTAATATTATAATTAGTCTTTGAATTTATGCAATATTTTTATTTTCAAATGATATTCTTGTTATTTGTTTTTATCTACCTTATAATAATTAATAGATATGTTAATTATTATAATTAAATACTTTTAAAGGAGATATCTTATATGAAAAATTGTATAGTAGCACAATCAGGTGGTCCAACGTCTGTAATTAATGCTAGCGCTATAGGCATTCTTGAGTCAAACATTACCTCTCATTATTATGATAACGTGTATGCCGGAATAAATGGAATTCAAGGTATTCTAAACAAACATATTGTAAACCTATCTGACATTAATTACGCTGAAGTTAAAGGATTAAAGTATACTCCCTCTTCAGGTCTTGGTTCATGTAGGTATAAGTTAAAATCATTTGAAGAAAACAATGAAGAATATATAAAAATTTTTGAAATATTAGAAGAATACGAAATTAAAACTTTCTTTTATATAGGTGGAAACGATTCTCAAGATACTGTGCATAAATTTAGTATTTATGCACATAAGCACAAAAAAGATGTAAAATTTATTGGCATACCAAAAACTATAGATAACGACCTACCAATTATGGATCATACACCAGGTTTTGGAAGTGCAGCTAAACTAATTGCTACATCAGTTCTTGAGAACTTCCTAGATGCCAGTGTATACTCTCCAAAAGGTGTCTTCATACTTGAAACTATGGGACGCGATACCGGTTGGCTTGCAGCTAGTGCTTGCATAGCAACTATTAACGGTAATCCAGTTGCAGATTTAATATATTTACCAGAAGTGACTTTTAGTCCTGATAAATTTATAGAAGATGTAGCTAAAAAACTTACTCAAAAAAATCATGTATTTGTGGTAGTATCTGAGGGAATCCGAACTAAAGAAGGTAAATTTATAGGTGAAGCGGAAGGTACCAGTCATGATAAGTTTGGACACACTCAGTTAGGTGGAGTATGTGGCTTCCTGAAAAATTTAATTTTAAACACTAATACTGCACAGAAAGTTAGAGTTTTAGAACTTTCCACACTTCAACGTTGCTCTATGCACTGCGCTTCTCAAACAGATATAGATGAAGCCTTCGAGGTAGGAAAAGCTGCAGCTGAGTACTCTATTCACGGAATTAGCGGAAACATGATAGGTATAAGAAGGCTGTCAAATGCCCCTTATACTTCAGAAACTTTTGCACTTGAAACTTCAAAAGTTGCAAATAAAATTAAATACTTCCCTAAGGAATGGATAAACGAAGAAGGTAACAATGTAACTCGCGATGCTTATGAGTACACACTTCCATTAATTATGGGCGAACCAAAAATAGCAATAGAAAATGGTCTTCCAAAATACACATTCTTAGATAAAGCCTTTAAATTATAGATAAATCATCTCTTGGGTCGCTGAAATATTAATGACTTTCCTTCAGAAATGTCGTTAAAAATGAAAATAAATTAATGGTTTCTTTATACTATAAACACAAATAACAAAACTCTATGAAATATTTTCATAGGGTTTTGTTATTTGTTATGACAATGGATTCTCATTACCATATTTGAAATAAATTAATGAGTTTAAAAATCTTTGGTATTTGCTAATTTCAGAACTAACTTCACGTCCAGGAAAAAACACCATCGAAATAACTTCCCATAAAAATACCCATCCACCTATGTTAAATCCTTGTTGTATGGTTCCAAGTATTATATTTTTATCACCACTTGAACCTAAAAAAACAGATACACCTAATAGGCTAAGAGCTATGAGTACATACTTAAATATCTTATGATAATTATTTTTTAGTATTTTAATTTCTTGATGTAAATAAAAGGAGTAGTAAGTTTTAATTCCTGCAATTAACGATTCTTCTCGATTTATGTCTTTTTCGCCTTTTGGTAAATAAAAACATATATCTACTCCGTATTTTTCCGGAATTTCTTCAAAACAATTTTCAAGAAAAATCACTAAATCCGGATCCATATCTCTTTTTCTAAATGGGGCATTATCCCAGTCATTAAATATATCAGTATACTTATCTATCCCTACCTGTATAACGTAATTTCCTGTAGTAGGATTCCGTTCATAAATCTTTTGAAGATAATCACTTCTCTTTGGCTTAATATATCTTTTCTTAAGCTTAGTTTTCATTCTGTGCAATATATTGTGCATTTTATCAACCCTTCATAACTAATTCGGTTATGCCTTATTATACAGCTTATAATTAAATTAGCCAATATTTACATCAGATGTAACCTATCAATTACTTTAACTATTTGAGCGATTCTAAAAATTTTTATGTTAATATTTGTAAAATGTACCTAAGTACCAATTTAAAATTTTATCTCCCCAAATTATCATAACCAAAGTAGCCATTATAATAGACGGACCAAATGCCATTTCAGATCTACCCTTTTTCTTCTTAACCTTCAATAAATAAACACCAATTACTCCACCAATTATAAAAGAAAAAAATATCATCACAAATGTTAGTTTAAATCCTAAAAATAGTCCACAAAGCCCACAAATTTCTACATCTCCCCAACCCATGCCCTCCGTTCCTAAAATAAGTTTTGACATTAAAATAATAAAAGTTATGATACCGGCCCCCAGTCCCCCCCCATATATATAGTCAATTACTGGCTCTCCCAGATAAAAATTCACTCCTAGTGAAATAATACCTATAGCTATCGCAAGCCATGTAGTCGTGGTATAAACCTCCATAGTATCGTAATCTATCATAGCTATAACTATTAAAAATGGTATAAGTATTAAATATTTTGCAAGGTAAATACTATATCCATATTGAAAATAAGTTAAAATAAAAAATACAGCTGTCGTAAGTTCTACCAGCGCATATCTTATAGATATCTTCTCTCCACAGTTCCTACATTTACCTCTTAAAAAAATCCAACTAATTACCGGTATAAGATCATAAGGTTTTATCCTACTTCCGCATGACGTGCAGTGAGAAGGTGGATATGATATACTTTCTCCTCTTGGTATCCTATATATACATACATTCAAGAAACTTCCTATTAATAGTCCTAATATAAAAATATATATTCCTATGATACTTTCCATTGATGGAACCTCCTTAAATTTGGACTTTATATTTAAATACAAGTTTTTAACTCTATTGTATTTATTCCCATTATTACTTTACCATATATATGCAAATAAAAGCATTAAATGTCCAAAGTTATAATAACTTTGGACATTTAAATTATTCAGTTGCAGTCGTAGTTTTCGACAATAGTTTTCATGGTTTTCGACAAGTGACAGTCACCCTTTTGGGGAAATTGCACTCTCAACAAATTCCTTATAATATAACCTTCTATTTTCACTCTTAAAGTATGATAGAATTCTAAAAGTTTCTATTATTTTTTCAGGAACAATACTTATGTACATTCTATAGCTGCTCCATTTATATTCCTCTGGCTTCTTTACCATATTTGCTTTCACTGGATTTAGATGAATATACCTACTTGCTTCTAATACATATTTATCACAAGAAATTATTTCCGATCCATATCTTTCTTGAAAAAGATGTCCAACATAATTATATTTATTATTAAAATACTTAGCATATAAATTATTTAACCTTCCCATAAGACATTTTATGTGCATTTCTTTTGTTTGTACTTGTAAATGCACATGATTAGACATTAAGACATAGCTTACTATTTCAAACTGATTACCGGTTTTTTCCAATACATACTCTAAAGTACTTAAATATACCTTATAATCCTCCTCATCTCTAAATAAATTATTTCTTCTATTGCCTCTAGTTGTAATATGCATCATGACATTTGGGTACCATTGTCTATTTTTTCTAGTCATCTATAATCCACTTCCTAAATGCTTTTTTAGTTCCATTTTATTCACTGTAGCAATACCGCACCTTTCGACAAGTGACAGTCACCATTGCGAGGAACTTTATCCAAAGTCAAAATAACTTTGGACATTTTTGTAAGTTTATTTAATTTCCGTATCCAGTCGCAGGTGTAGGATACAACTGAACAGTTCCAACTGAAACCTCAACATTATCATCAGCTGCAATTTTTACAGAAAACGTACCACCAGCAACTGCCTTAACAACCGGTGATACTTGTATATATGATATTATTTCACTACCTAACGCAGCAGGAGTAGCATAAGTTGTTTTAGTTATACCATCTTTAGCAATAAGTGCATATGTAGCATCAGCAATAACTTTTGCACTAGCAACATCTGCCTTTACCTTAGCATCCTTTATTACCCCACTAAACTTAGGCACTGCAATCACCGCTAAAATTCCAATAATTGAGATTACAATTATAAGCTCAACCAAGGTAAATCCTTTTCTTTTAATTTTATTCGTTTTATTTTTGGGTATCTGCTCTAAAATATTTGACATAAAAATACTCCTCCTTACAATAATTTATTTATCTCAATTATTGCCAAGAAAGAGTAATTTGTATTCAGTTTATAAAAATGATTATTTAAAGCTACCAGCCTTCTTATTCTCAACGTCAGAATTTATAAACTTAAATTTGTTATAATCGAACAATCCTATCGCCGAAATTTTAACGATATTACAGCACTACAGGTATTACAGGAAGTGTCACAAAAGATAAACTTATAAAAGGATCATATTCGGCCCTAACTCCAAAAGCTTTAGCCATCCTACTAAGCCTTTTCAAATTCTCTGCTACCATATATGGAGCCTCAAATGTCATTATTCCTCCAATTGGCAAAATTAACTGAGCAATAATTTTTCCTTCCGAAACCATTACTATACCCCCACCAGTCGAAATAAGAGTATTAACTGCAACCTCCATATCCGTTTCATTATCTCCAACTACTATTACATTGTGAGAGTCATGAGCTATAGTTTGTGCTATAGAACAATTTTTCAAACCTAATCCTTCTATAAATGAAGTAAAATGTTTACCTGTATTATTATGCCGTTCAAATACTGCTATTTTTAATACATCTTTATCAATTATCCTCTTTATATAACCAGACTCATTTTCTATTTTTCTCTGCACCAATTTAGTTTGCACGGAATGTGGTATCAATTTTATCACACTTACTGTAGGAGTTTTACTTTCAACTTTAAAAATTTCACTCTTAATGAACTCCATATGCATTGAAGATTTTATATTTAATTTTGAACGTTTTTTATCTGGTAATTCTTTGTATTCTTTACCATTTTTTATAACTTTTAATATATTCAAGCCCTTTAGTTCTTCAAATATCACAAGGTCTGCTTTATACCCCGGAGCTATAGCTCCTCTGTCAGCTAAGTCATAACACTTAGCTACATTATAAGATGCCATTATAAACGCCTTTATAGGATTAAGTCCCTGCTTTATAGAAAGCCTAATACAATTATCTATAGAACCTCTTTCTAGTAAATCATCTATATGCCTATCATCACTGCAGTATAAAAATCTTCCGTAATTACGATTGTTAACTGCTGGAAGTACAGCCTTTAGATTTTTTGCAGCCGACCCTTCTCTTATCATAACGTACATTCCTCTACTAACTTTTAGTAATGCATCTTTCGCATTATTACACTCATGGTCTGTTTTTATGCCACAGCTGATACATGCATTTAGCTCACTAGATGATATATTAGGACAATGACCATCAATGTGTTTATTCTTTGCCATATCTATTTTTTTTAGCAATTTATCATCCTTATTTACAACTGCTGAAACATCCATTACTTCACCGAGGCCAATCACGCAATTATTATCAATTAACTCTTCTAAATTTTTGATATTAAATACATACCCACTATCCTGAAATTTTGTGACCGGAACACAAGATGGTAACATAAAAAATATATCTATTGGTGCTTCTTTACTGCTTTCAATCATTGCTTTAACACCATTTATTCCTTCAATATTAGCTATTTCATGAGGATCAGCTATTACTGTAGTTATACCCTTTTTAATTACCACCTCCCCAAACTGTTTTGGCATAATCATAGAGGACTCTATATGAACATGTGCATCGATGAAACCTGGAGCCACATATAAGTCTGAACAATCAATTTCAAGATTCCCTGAGTACTCACCAATTCCTATAATAATACCCGCAACAATCGCAATGTCCCCTCTATCTACCTCTTCAGTAAATACATTAATAAACCTTGCATTTTTCAGCACCAAATCTGCCTTTATTCTTCCCATCGCAACATCAATGTTTTTCTTAACTTGCTCCATATGATTCCTCCTATATTTTGCCAATCCCTTTATATAAATTATTACGAAAGTGGTTACAGTATTCCTTCTTACTACTCTAAACATATTTTTCTTTAGAGTTCGATTAAATGAACGTAGGAAGAATTTATACTTGTTATAAATAAAAAAATAAAAAACACAGCTATTGCTGTGCTTCATCACAGTTAGACTGTGTTTCATCTTCCTCCATTTTTAACCCTACTCTATTATACCAATCTACATATATATAGAATAAGCTTACAACATCCTGTTGATTATATAATAGTATTTTTTCTTTTTTCTCAGGAGGCATTCTGTTGATATAATCATTATCCTTAACTATCTTACTAAATGTTTTTGCTAAATTAGAACCACTTATTACTTCACTTTCCCGATCAATCTCAAATATCTTTTCTAGAGCTTTAAGACCAATGCAATTTCCCTCTGCCTTTTCAAAACATTTCTGTAAATCTATTTCTCCAAAATAACCCTCTAATACAAAGTCTATTTTATAAGCTTTTAATAGATAGTTTATAACTGTAAAATCATTGTTTCCTGAAAACGTAACAATGTATTTTTTATTGTACTTAGTCTTCATTTCCTCAAAATAATTTTTAGCTAAAGATAATATTTCTATAGCATCCTTTTTATTTTCTGCCATGTACTGCGTAACCTTTATCTCATTTGTTATCTCATCATAAAAGCAGCACCCAAATACTCCAATACATATAGGCTTCTTATAAATGTAATGCTCTAAATCAAAAAACAATGCATCTTTAAAGAGTTGTTTATTTCCGTCTATGGTAAGAGAGCCTTCTACTGAAATATCTCCTACCTTAATACTATTAAGTTTTGTAATCACAATATCACTCTTTTCTACTAAGTTTTATAAGAAGCAAAACCGTAAATTTGCACATGTCTAATTTAAAACTCTGCTCTACTTACATGTTATCACATTTTAACTATTTTATAAAAGTATTTTATACATTTAATAAATTTTATTATTGTTCTTTATTGACACTAATATATAAGCATGTTAATATATTAATGAGAATAGTTTTCATTAAGGAGTGATTGTTATAAGCATTTATGATTTAAAGCCAGGAGATAAAGCACTAATTCAATCGGTTTGCGGGGACGATAAGTTTGCTAAAAGATTACTCGCATTAGGCTTCATTGAAGGTACCGAAGTTAAATTAA
>ERZ1463033.92-NODE-92-length-14064-cov-9.746449_pt1 | contig 14064 bp, 13 predicted proteins | sample MGYA00564481_ERZ1463033 | MGnify/ENA primary metagenome ERZ1463033 (study PRJEB39244, sample SAMEA3635150) | Helicobacter pylori | study: EMG produced TPA metagenomics assembly of PRJEB11511 data set (Assembly of a 5300-year-old Helicobacter pylori...
AGACGTTTGCTCTTCCGATCTAGGAACCAAGTGCTGCTGATATTTGTTGAAGGGTATTCATAACCGCTATTCCATGTGGGTAAGCTTCTTTTGGTAGTTGGTTAAGAGAACTCGTTTGACAAGGTGACATTGTAAGCCCAACCCCAATGCAGACTACTATATATGAAACCATAATCTTAATAAGAGATGTATCATTATTGGAACGTGATAAAACGAATAATGCCACAAGGATTATAGTAAAACCTACTGGTATTAGTACTTTCACTCCAAATTTATCATAAATTTTTCCGCCTATTGGAGTTACAATTCCACAAGCAAGTGATGCTGGAAGTAATACCATAGCGGCTACAAAGGTTGTTGTTTTAAGGGCTCCTTGAAGGAACATAGGTAACATTACGTTCATAGTGAACATTGTCATCATTGTTAACATAACAAGTACTACCCCTACTGAAAATAAAGGATATTTAAATATACGCATTTCTAACATTGGTTCTTTTAAAAATAATTGACGTTTAACAAATATAATTAATGATATTATTCCAATAATAAATATTAAACTAATAATCTTCATATTTCCATCACCACTAAAACTACTTATACCATATATAACTCCACCAATTCCAATGCTTGATAATATAATTGATATAAAATCGATTTTAGGTCTTGTAAGAGTTGACACATTAACTAAATAAATTGAACCTAAAATCATAGCTATTAGTATAAGTGGTATTAACATTATAAATAATGCATGCCAACTGAAAAATTGTAATAAGATTCCTGAAACTGTTGGTCCAAGTGCTGGTCCAATTGAAATTACACAACCGCAAATTCCCATAGCCGCTCCATGCTTTTCGGGTGGGGTTACCAATAATACTGTATTCATTAGAAGTGGAATCATCATTCCAGTTCCAGAGGCTTGTAACATTCTTGAAACAAGTAACATTGCAAAAGAGCCTGAACAAGCTGCACATATTGTTCCAAGTAGAAGTAAGGTCATTGCACCTAAAAATAAATGCTTTGTTTCAAATGTTTGAATTAGAAATGCTGTAATTGGTACCATAACTGATACAACTATCATGTATGCAGTAATTATCCATTGCACTGTTCCTGCGGTAACATTCATTTCTTTCATAAGAGGAGATAATGCTACATTTAATATAGTTTCATTAAATACAGCTAAAAATGCGCTGAAGGCTAAGACTCCTATAATTGCGGTTGAATTGAATTTTTTTGTAGGTTTCGTTGTTTCCATAAATTTCGTTCCTCCTAATATTAGACCAGTCTGTATAATAAGCTCCTAAAAAAACACCTATTATAAAATAGGCATTAATAAATCATTTAAATTTCGGATGTCATTACTATATATTTATTAAATTAGGTATTTGTTTAGCTAGGATTCTAAGTGAATCACCATTTTTCTTTGTAAGGGATAAGGTAATTCCGCCTTCTACCATTGCAGCAATTACACAACCTAATTCATATGCTTTATCTTTGCTAATTCCAGAGTTGATTAATTTTTCTGCATATATATTTTCGAGTGAAGTAAATATCTCGTCGCAAGCTTTCCTTAAAATCTCACTTGTTATATATGTCTCTAAAGCTATTAAGCTTATAGAAATATCTGGAGTACTTTTCTCATTATCAATTAGTATTGCAATGTTTTCTATATTAAATTTAATAGCTTCAATTGGATCTTCGATACTGTCTAATGCATTAATTATTTTAGTTATTATTTTTTGACCTGCTAATTTTACGGATTCTAAGGCAAGTTGCTCTTTTCCTTTAGGAAAATGATAATATAATGATCCTTTTGGTGCTCCACTTTTTGCTAAAATCTCATTTAGCCCAGTTGCGTTATATCCTTTAATTTGAAAAAGTCTTGATGCAGTTTCTATAAATTTTTCTTTTACATTTACATTATTACTCATATTAGTATACCTCTCTAACAAGTTATAGCTCTCTAATAAATTATAGTGACTGGTCTATATTTTTTTATTATACTTTAGGTTATAACAAATGTCAATAATTAAAAATGGATTGTAGGTGGTCAGAAGTAAAAATGTTAATAGGGCAACTCTACTGGTAATAATATTACAATCTGTCCACCACCTGTATATATATCATTCTGTATACGAAGCGTACCATTATGAACCTTAATTACCTTATCAGCAAAAGCTAATCCGATACCGTAATGTCCTGTTTGACTTCGGCTTTTATTATTTGTATAAAATATTTCTGTAGCTTTTTTTAAGGCTTCAGAAGAAAACCCTTTTCCAGAGTCAGTAATAACAAAAGAAGCTAAATTATCTCTCAAAGAAACCTCTAAATTTAATGATGTTTCATTCGGAGTATATTCAAGTGCGTTTATAATAATATTCATAAATGTCCGTTTCATTGAAGAATAATCAATGCTCCATATTACTTCTTTGGGTATGTGGTTATTAAGCCCAAAACGAATATCGCGATTCCCAATAGACGCAAGTGTATCCTTTTGAATTATATTTAGAAATTCATTTATATTGTTTGTTTCTTTATGCATGGTGAAAATTTGATCATTTTGAGAAGTATCAATCAACAGTTGTGTGTATTCTTCGATTTCACTTGTTGCTCCTATAATTTCATTTGCGTAGTCTAATGCCTTTTCATCTTTTTGTGTAAGACTCAACAGTTCTGCATTTCCTTTAATAATGGTAATAGGTATCTTAATGTCATGTGCCAATGAACTAATCTGTTCTTGCTTGTTTTTTTCTTGTTCAAATTGGTAAGCTAAGGACTTTTTAAGATTATGGCGCAAACTGTCCAAGGAATTCATAACCTTTTGATGTTCTACAAAACAGGTAGGCTGAAGTTCAAAATCCAGATCCTGCTGCTGAATCTTTTCGGTGATCAAACTAAATTTGTTTAATTCTTTTTTTATTTTGTTTGAAAACTGCAAAGAAAGCGCATATAGTGCAATTAATAAAATGACAACAGAAAGTGCAACGATAGTTATCTCAGGATAAGGTATTAGCCTTCGAAATATTGGATTCGCGAATTGGACAATCAATTGGTAATGAATGACACAATATGATTCTGGACGCTCAATTACCTCATAAACATTAGTTCCTAGTTGATGATTCTTAACATTAATTTTTGCTTTTTCAGTTTCGGATTTATTCATAGTACCATTAATAGTTTTTAAAGTTTGTTTATCTAAAATCACATATTTTAAGTTTTCGGGTATTAATTCCGGAGTTACTTGTTTAGCATTTTTTATATTTGTTTTAGCCTTTTCTACTAATCTCTGTGAATGGTCGGCTGATAGAAAAATGCCGGAACTTCCCATATAACTGAAAATAAGAAAAATAACAAATAAAAACATTATAGAAGAAAGTCCTATTTTAAAAATAAATTTAATAATATATCCTTGCAAGGATATTTTTTTCATTTCCACATGTATCCAACTCCCCAAACCGTTTCAATAGGGAAACAATTATATTCTTTGAATTTATTGCGGATTAATCGGATATATTCAGTAATCACTGAAAATTGGGTATCGCTACTAAAATCATAAATCGCTTCAAAAATTACCTGCTTTGTAAATACTTTACCTCTGTTCAATGCTAAAAATTCACATATGTTGTATTCATTTTTCGTATATGCAATAAGATTGTTACAAACCCTAATCTCCTTTTTATCAAAGTTAATTGTAATATTGTCATACACTAACTTCTTCGTGGGCTTTCCACGGGTTTCTCGCCGTAGGTATGCATCAACACGGGCGTTGAGTTCCATTACTCCAAAGGGCTTTTTTATATAATCGTCACCTCCAAGCATTAGGGCTTTAACAATTGCTGATTCTTCTGTTTTTGCTGTTAAGAAAATAATTGGACAATCTACTGTATGGCGTATTTTCTCACAAAGTTTAAATCCGTCTATTCCTGGCATCATTATATCTAGCAAAATTAAATCATAGCCACAAAAGGTTTCTATAGGAGTATTTTCTGCATTTTGCAATGTAACCACATCATGGTGATTAATTTCTAAAGAATTCTTTATCAATTTTAAAATTCGCTTATCATCGTCTACAGCTAAAATTTTCGCCATATTTTCACCCCCATTATTTACATAATACTTTTTCTGATTATTTTTGTCTACCTTCCCAAAAATGAAATGAAAAAATATAAACAGCAACGCAGAAAATTGTCATTACTCCCATACACATCAATCCTATATCCATCCCACCTTGAGGGTAAGAAATATACTTCAGTGGTATTTTACTTAAATCATTAAATCGAAGTGCAGCTATAAAGTCGATAAATCGTACAGACCAGACCCAAGGTAAAAACATCCAAATACTATCTCCCTGACTAGTAGAAGCTAAAGCTACAATGATAACTCCAGAAAATCCAACCATAGTGCAAACTCCTGTATTGAAATGATAAGCTAAAATTAAATATAAACTATAAAGGAAGATAACGCTTAAAAATATCAATCCTCCTGTTTTAAAAAATAAAAGATAATTGATGTTATTTACATGTAATATCCATTTCATTGATATCATAAATAACAGGATGGCTAAAAATATAGCACCTAAACACATTGTGAGTAACATGCACAATTGGCTTATAAAAGTGGTTGTTTTATGTGGAAGTTTACCAATCATCATTTGATAATCTCCAGCCTGTTTTTCTTGACTTGCAATTAACCCACAAAGTGCTGCAGCAAGCAGTGGAAAGGCAAAACCAATCATCTTAAAAAAAATCACAAACAAACCTAAACTACTCAACTTGCTAAAGCGACTAAAAGTCATAATGGCAACTAAAAGAAAAGGCATTAAAATATGTGCCCAAAGAAAAACACTGTGTTTGTTTTTAAAAAATTCTGCTTTATAACTATGCCAAAATACACTCATATTAATGCACCTCACTTCTTCTAAATGAAAAGCTGGTGAGAAAAGTTAGAATTAAAAATAGAAAAACACCTAATAATATACCTATTGGAATAACTTCACTGTTTAATAAAGCACTGTTTGATTCTAATGGAAGACAATTTGGATGAAGGTGTAATAGGGGACATTGTAACCGCAAAGGCCAAGTCCATGGATTCATCCACCACAAAGAAGAAGCAGCTTTTCCTGCACCAAGTTCTAAATTAGCTGCACAAGTTATAAATAGTAAAACAAAAAAGTTTATTTTTTTACTTAACCATAAGCATAAAGGAATCTGCCAAAGTGATACCAACCAACTTATGATAATGGCTATAAAGTAATTGTAAAATGAGACAATACTCAAATGTTGTCCCATTATTAAGATCCCATTTGTTGACGCCTTAATAATGGTAAAGTTTAATATAAGAATAAGTATACCTAAAAAAATAGAAGACACTAACGTGAATAATGATAAAAGTATAATTTTAGATATCCAACTTTTTCTTAAATTAATAGGAAAAGAAAAAATTGTTTTGTAACCTGTACTATTTTGTTCAAGTTTATGAAACATACCTGTAAGTAAGGAAATTAAAGCTGGCAACCATAATAATGACCAATGATTAATCGAAGTAATATCAGCGCTCTTGATATCGCCTCCTAAATAACCAAAAATAGAGGCAAGGGCCACAGATAATATTGGTATAAAAATTGTTAATTTACGGAGCATAGTTCTCTTAGTTTTTAATGTTTCCGATATTAAATATTTTTTCATCTGGCAATGCTCCTTTTTTCATTATTTTTATCTGCAACATTCATAAACAAAGTTTCCAAATCTTCATTCTCGTTAATTTCACCCTGATAACCTAAGATGCCACCGCTCATAATCCCAACATAGTCTATAACCTGTTCTACTTCGGATAAAACGTGACTGGATAAAATTACAGTGATTCCTTGCTCAGGAAAAGATTTTATTAATTTTCGTAAGTCACGAATACCAATGGGATCTAACCCATTAGTAGGCTCATCTAAAATCAACAATTTAGGATGATTCAGAATTGCAGTAGCAATTCCTAAACGCTGTTTCATTCCCATAGAAAAATGTTTGGCTTGTTTTTTTTCTGTATTTGTCAAATCTACAATTTCTAATACTTCGGAAATACGGTGATCTGGTAATCCTAAAAGAGTGGTATGAACTTTTAGATTTTCATGTGCAGTTAAATTCCCATAGATAGGTGGCTGCTCAATCAAGGCACCAATGTTTTTTAAATCATTACGGCTCCATTGATGTCCATCAAAATTAATTTTACCTGAAGTTGGCTTTAATAGTCCTGTTATCATTTTTAATGTGGTAGATTTTCCTGCACCATTAGCCCCTAGTAATCCATAAATGTGATTTTTCGGAACTGAGATGGAAAGAGCATTTACTGCATATTCCTTTTTAAATATTTTCGTTAATTCTTGGGTTACTAATAAATAGTCTTTTTGCATAATTAACACTTCCTTTTTTATTTATAAAAGAAGCATATCAAATAAAAACCAAGATTTTAACAAAAACCAAATTGTGTACCTATGGGGTTTAATAAGGCTAATTTTTCTTGTTGCCTGCTTTAATTTCTTCTCCATCTATTGTAAGTACACGTGGAGTGTTGAGTTTTCTCCCTTTATATTGAGATAAGTGTCTTGCGACCTGCAAAAAAGCAAACGCCAGGTTCTCTGCATTTACAATGATTTTATTATCTAAATTTAACAATAGTGTTCTCAATTAAAAATTATAATTTATGGTACAAGTTGTGGTATTATGTAATTATTAACAATAAAACTATTCTTTGTAAATTTATATTTGAATAGCTTTTATTGAAATTTTATTTAAATGCATAAAAATATAAAAATAGGGGTGTTCTATTAATGAAAGATTTTAAAAAAATTATGGTGATGGGGTTTATGTTATTGATAGTTATGCTGTCAAAGCCAGTGATGGCACTGGGGTTAGATAGTTTTACCAATGTTCCAAATTTCTCTGTGGTAATAGGAGATAATATGTATACTTTAGAGTATGCAAATGATCCAACGAATGCGAGGCTGATTAGTGATACAGTAGTTAAAAATAAAAGTGAGATTTTTATAAAATCAGACGATAGTGGTTGGATAAAAAATAGTGATGGTACAAAAGCGAGTAAAGATGCTGTAGATATTTCCACTATTAAATATAATAATGGTAAAGAAATTGGAAGTACTGTAGATGCACCAGTTAAAGATACTTCTGGAATCCCAGTAACTTTAAAAGCTAGGGAAATTCTTCAGTTTACTTCGGCTATTACGAAGACTGGAGAAACAACAGCTACTTTTAAATATAGAGTATTAAATGAATATGGCATAGATATTACTAAAACAGTTTTAGATATAGAGGGATCTGCTACTTCATATTCATCAGTAATCATCGATCCATTATCAGGTACAGGCACTATAACATTTGAAACTTCTGCTTATATAGATAAAGACTATATGGTTGTATTAAGTACTGGAAAAAATCTAATGATAATGCTAAGTTCAAAAGCCTCAGCACCAATTAATAGTACTCCTACAGAAATAGCTCAGGGCAATATAGCTGATGCACAAGCGGCGTCACCTATATCTGGATTTGTGTTTGATACAAAGGAATTAACGAAGACTAGTGATACCACCGCCACTTTCAAGTATGAGGTGATGAATAAAAATGGTAGATATATTACTCAAGCAATTCCAGCATCACAGCTAGTTGGAAATTCAATCATAACAAGTTTAGACCCATCAACAGGTACGGGTACGATAACATATCCTTTTTCTGATACTAATGAAAAAATCACTCTTACATTAACTGATACTATAACTGGAGTAACAACAAGCTCAATATTAGATACTATAAGTTCGAAAATAGATAAAATTAAAATAACATCAACAAAAATAGGAATTAGTGGAAACAAGGGGTATGCATTATATAGTGTATATGACCAATATGGGAAGGATGTTACCTATGCAGCGCTTGGAGATAATGTGTCTTTCTCATGCAATATTGCTCAAGTTAAAGCTAATAATGGTGTACTTACAATAACAGCAAACGCGGGAATTGATTTTAGTACGATTAGCTCATTGGTGATAAATGGATATGATTTAAAAGGTGGAGTTTCAACAAGTGCAACATTAGCTGCTGCTCCGCAGTAAAACACAAAAAGCTACAATTCAAGGTTGAGTGATAAAGAAACTGTTATAATAATGAATGTAAACAAAAAATAAAATTTTGTTGAGGTAATTGATATTTTTTTAAATGAGGTATGGGAGGATAGGCCATGAACAAAGAAGAACAGGTCATAATGGGTTTCAGGGACATATTAAACAAGATAGTTTCGCTTAATAAACCTAAGATGAAAGACAGTCTTAAGGGTTTTAAGTCTTCTGAAGTACATTGTATCGGATACATTGGAAGAAATGTAGATTCTAACGTGACAAAACTTGCGGAATCTTTTTATATGACTAGGGGTGCCATAAGTAAAATAACTAAGAAGCTCATAAAAAAAAGTATTATCGAAAGCTACCGAAAACCGTATAACAAGAAAGAAATCTATTTTAGGCTTACTGAGCAAGGAAAAGTAATTAACAAAGTCCATGAGGAACTGCACAAAGAGTTTCAAGAGCGCGATAAAGCCGTATTTGAGCAGGTAACCGAGGAAGAATTTGATATCATTCTTAGCTTTGTTGCAAAGTATAGTAGGCATTTGGATGCAGAAATAAAGAAGCAAGGTGTAGATATAATAAATCAAAATGATTTTGAATAATGGTGTTGTATAAAAAATTAGCCTAAATGGGGCTGTATCAAAACGCTGGAACATGAGCGTATGATGCAGCTCTATTTTATTATTGACAAGGAAACAATAAAATGATAGAATATTTATGTTTCCAAGGAAACAAAAATATTTTTTTCGAGAGGTGAGAATTTACACTACCTAAAAATTTAAGGAGGATCATTATATGAAAGAGAAAGGAAATTATTATTTTGAACAAGCAACTATACCAAAAGCAATAACACACATGGCAGTGCCCATGATGCTGGGGATGTCAGTTATTATGATTTATAATGTCATTGACGCTTTTTTTATTGGAAAGCTAAATAACACAGCAATGATGACAGCTGTCACATTAGCATTACCTTTTACAATAATATTATCTGGAATTGGAAACATTTTTGGTGTAGGTGGTGGAACCTATATATCTAGGTTGCTTGGGGAGGGGAAATTAGGAGAGGCAAAAAAAGTTTCATCAGTTACTTTTTTCTTAAGTTTACTCGCTGGATTTATCTTTATGTTATTCGCGATACCTTTAATTCATCCCATTCTACAAATATTAGGTGCAAAAGGTGATACCGTTTTGTTCACCAAAGATTTTATTATGGTTCTTATCATAGGAGGTCCATTTGTAATTGCTAACTTTGCATTAGGACAAGTAGTACGAGCGGAGGGAGCATCAAAAGTCTCGATGAATGGTATGTTTATAAGTGTTATCATAAATATTATACTGGACCCCATACTAATTTTTATATGTCATTTAAATATTGTAGGAGCAGCAATTGGAACAGTTGTTGCGAATACATGTGCATTATTGTACTATGTTTATTACCTTAAAAACAAAAGTTCTACTTTGACAGTTTCCATAAGAACATTCAAACCAACGCCTAGTATGCTTAAAGATATTTTTAAGATAGGAATATCCTCTTTCTTATTAGATGCATTTATGATTATTTCCGTTTTATTGCTAAATAATTTTTCAGCATACTATGGAGACTATGCTGTTGCTGCATTTGGAATATCTCAGCGAATTGCCCAACTTGCTCAGTTTGCTGCTAAAGGGTTATATATTGGAGTCATTCCCTTAATTGCTTATGCATATGCAGCTAAGAATATAAAACGAATGAAGAGTATTATAAAGATTACTGCAGCCTATATTGTAATCCTAACTTTTGCATTTTCATTAATAATATTTATTTTCAGAGAATCAATAGTACGTTTATTTAGCAACAATACTTACGTAATAAACACAGGTATATACATTTTGATAGCTTTGCTTATTTCAGCCTTGTTTGCTAGCATTACTGGTCTTTTTATAGGAATATTCCAAGGAGCTGGAAGAGGTAAAGAGGCAACAATAATGTCTGTAGTGCAGGGAATATTATTAATTCCTATTATGATTTTAGGGAAATATACTTTTGGTTTAGATGGGGTTATATGGTCGATGACTATAACAGAAATATTAACTTGCATAATAGGATTATATTTATGGATTAGGCTTAAGCGGGATATTTCTATGAAGGAGTAAAAATATATATAGTCAATTAAAGGTTTTATTTAGGAATGCAAAGAGTAAACAAGAGCAAGATTTTTATATGATGTTATCTAATATGGTTTTACAAAGAGAGCAAGAAAAGGTAATAGGTAAATAAATATCCTAAGGCTGTTGTAGTTGTAGGTGAAACCTGTTCAAGTTCGTGGAACTATTGAACCATAGTTCCGGCAAGTTTCTAAGCCTTAATTTTGGACTAAGTATATTAAGGTGCTAGTACCTAGCACCTTAATATTAAAAATGTATCGAGTAGTACTCAGTACTATTATGATGGAGTATTAAGTAATCTAACTCTGTTATTAGCACTTAATTTAAGTGCTAATAATTATACATACTGTTAAAACGTTTACAAACAGCTGCTAAATAATAAATTATGTAGTGCTGATCTCGTTAATATCATTGTTGATTGATTACAATTCAATTTTTTTAATTTAGTAGTCGCTTCAAGTCTTTTTCTCCATTTGATTTTGGAGCGTGTCATTTTGACTAAACTTTTAATAGCATCAGATTTAATTTTAATTTTATATGTTACTAATATTTTAATCACCTCACTTATTATAGATATTAGTATTTTAAATTTTAGAAATTTAAAATACTATCCAGTTAATATATATTTTTATTATAACATTTAAAGCATTATATAACAATTAACTCGTTTACATCGGGTGGTTTTAAAATTATTTAATTTTGGATAAATCGTTTAAATGGTAAAAAGGAAGCCTTACCATTTAAACCAGATATGGAATCAAAATCATTAAATGGAGTTTCAAAATTGTTTGAGTCAAGGTAAAAATAGTTAAGAAAAAGAAGGTATAATATGATACTAGGAATAGGGGCAAGTGGAAGAGAAGATATTAGCCTGTTCCTTTAGCTCTTTTGAATACACCTTGGCGCATATTAATCCCTTTAATAAGTTAAATAGGATATAATGTGTATAGAAAAATAAAAAGAAGTGGTTAGAGAGGATGAGGATATGAAGAATGATGTTATTAAATTATTAATAGTTAGTATTATAGTAGCTGTTTATATTATATTAGACAAACTTGGATTGTCCTTAATTAGTCAAGTATATAAAACAGTTGTAGCTATTGGTATATTGATAGTAGTTTTAAAATTTGTAAGTAAGACCGGAAATAAAATACTTATTAGAGTAAGTAGTGTAAATGTTATTTTAGGCTTAATTACGCTTTTTATCCTAATTTTTATGAGCGAAAATGAGTATTTATTATGGGGGAGTGCCGCGTGTTTTATGATTTCATTTCCTATTGGAATGTTAGTTATAAGTATTTATAAAAGCAGAGGTAAGTTTTGAAATGTCGTTAAAATGAGATGAGATTTAGAGAAATTAACATTAAAGCAAGGAGCCAAAAGTAAAACTCCTTGTCACAATAAAGGACTGGAACCAGTGATTTGCTTATATAAATAAAAGTGAAATACCTAACAAAGTAATAACAGCTCCAAATATTTCTCGTGGAGCAATCCTTTCCTTAAACACAATAATTGAAATAGGTATTAGTAGTATTGGAGTTATTGATGTTATTGTTGAAACTACTCCAGTTGATGCATGTTGAACAGCGAGTAATGAGAGGGATACTCCTACAAATGGACCAAATAGTGAACCAATAGAAATGTATTTCATTGCCCTCCTATCTTTAACCGCAACAACTAGCTCACCCCACTTCTTTAATACAGAAATGACAATTGAAAACCCAATAATTGCTGCTATAATTCTAATTTGAGTTGCAGCAAACGGATCATATGATCCCATCCCAAACTTACTAAAAACAAGACCAAAAGCTTGCCCTAATGCACCTATAAAAGCATATACTAATCCCTTAATTGGATGGGATAACCTTACCTTTTTATTACCTGGATTTTTAGTTAGGATTACAAGAGCGATACCAACAATAGTTATTATCATGCCCGAAAGCCCGAGCACCGTGATTTTTTCACCCATAAGAAGGAATCCTGTAATCGCTGTTATTGGTGGTACCGTTGACATAATTAACATTGATATACGTGCGCCAACTTCAACATATGCCTGAAACAAAAATAGATCCCCTATAACAAAACCAATTATTCCTGAAAAAGTTAACCATAACCAGGTAGAACTGGAAGCATCTATTGGCAAGATCATTCCTCTAGAAAATAAATTATAAATTGATATTAATATAAATGCGATAATAAGTCTTATTAAATTTACTGATATCGACCCGACTTTTTTTCCTGCGGATTCAAATGATACAGCAGTAATTGTCCAACATAATGCAGTTGCAAGTGCAGCCATTTCGCCTAAGTGTGATTGAAACATCTAATATTACTCCATTCTCCTTGTTCTTCAAGGATTAGTTTAGCTTATTATCTTTCTATAAATTCTTTGTATATATCTAATGTATCTCCTGGTTTCTTTCGAGTGTACCATCTATAAGCAAAAATTAAAATTGTAATCCCTACAAGGAAAAATATACTACGAATTATCATGGAATACTTTCCACTTAATAATTGGAAGGAGCCTGAAATTGTAATTCCCACAGAATTATTTATAAAGTGTGCAAATATACACAAATATATTGAATTCGAGCTTAAATATATAGCTCCAATAATTAATCCTAATAAAAATGCGTTTATGCCCTGGGGAATATTCATATGAACTAATGCAAAGATTAAGGCAGATATTACAAGTGCTAAGTTTGGATCCATTTTATTTGCCATACCCTTTAGAAGTATTCCTCTAAAAATGACTTCCTCATATATAGGTGCTACAACAGCAATTGAAAGTATCAGAATAATAGGTGAAATAGACATTTCTCCAAAGGCTTGATTTATAAAATCTGGCATAGGTATCTTATCAACTAGGTAAATTAAGCTATTATCGTAAGCTAAACGAAAACCTATAATAATTACAGCAACATGAATAAATTTTTTCTTATCTAAACCTTGTTTACGTGGCATATCATAGGATATTTTACTATACCATTTTAATAAAAGACTAATAACAAAGTATTTAATTATTACATCAGCTACAAGGTCTATATATGGTAATGCAGTCGAATATTTTTTAGAAAGTATATTGATAATAGCTATAGGTATTTGTCCTAATAATTCTAATAAAACAATTAGAAGCATTATAAAAAACGCTTCTAATTGTTATTTTTTTAATATTTATAGTTCCGTTTTCTATGTTTCTCAAAAAATTCATAATAATCACAACCTCAAATTTATTGTATTCTTTAACCTGATTTAGATTAATACTATTTAGATTATACTATATGTTTATTAAAATGTCGTTAATAATACAATTCCACTTTAATAATAGTTTTTACAATAAGTGAGGACTAAAATAAGCTACTTTAGATATCTAGTGCACTCTCTTGTGAACGGGGATTTTGCCTGATATTTTATAAAAATTAAAGAAATGAATAAAGCTGTGAGTTTAATTCACAGCTTTATTCATTTCTTTAAAAAAACATTTAGTTTCACTATTTAGTTTTTAATAGTTTTATGTATCTAGCCTCATGTCTTTCCTCAACTTTTAACCTCATCATAAAGTATATATATGTATTTAATTAAATTATTTATTTTCCCAATATTTTGCTGAGTCAGTTTCCATTTTTTCAAGTCTGTTATAGTAGTCAGGAAATTCTATCAAATGTGCAAGTGCAATTTTGCCTGTAATTAATGAATCATTATTTGAAACATTGGTAAAAGGGTGAAAAGTTAAACAGTAAAATTGCGGTAGTGTAAAGTGATCTATGAAAAAATGAGATGAACTAATTGGGCTTGAATAT
>ERZ1463033.94-NODE-94-length-13990-cov-8.978615_pt1 | contig 13990 bp, 6 predicted proteins | sample MGYA00564481_ERZ1463033 | MGnify/ENA primary metagenome ERZ1463033 (study PRJEB39244, sample SAMEA3635150) | Helicobacter pylori | study: EMG produced TPA metagenomics assembly of PRJEB11511 data set (Assembly of a 5300-year-old Helicobacter pylori...
GATTACTATTGTGACGGGAGTTCAGACGTGTGCTCTTCCGATCTTATGCCTCTATGCTCATTGTTTCCTAATATTTTAGTGTTTTCAATGTATGCAGTTAATAAAAAGTTTCCTATAGTTGTTTGGAAAGATTATTTTACAACTAATGAAATGCTTGTTAATGTGATGCTTGGGATTGCTTTCTTTTCTGTATTAGCAGGATATATATATTCACGGGAATATCAAGAAAATACAGTAAATAGCATGTTTACTTATCCAATAAGTAGAATTCAATTTTTTATAAGTAAACTTGTTGTTATATTAATTCTTATTTCTATTACACTTATATCCTCATTTATCTTGGCAATGCTTTTAGGACTTACCATAAAACATGAACCTTTAACTTTTAGTGTTTTACTATATTACGCTAAAACTTATATTTTTATGATTATTATGCACTTTGCATTAATTCCTATAGTTGCTTTCTTAGCTATTTATTACAAAAGTATAGTTCCACCAATAATACTGGGGGTAGGTGCTACAACTGTTTCCCTCATAATAATGAACACACCATTTAATACGTTATTTCCGTGGACTATTCCAACTATATTAAGTCCCCATGTAAATGGAAGAACTTACACAAATTATGCTCTTGGTATTATTGTTTTATGCACAACATTTATCATTGGAACAATATTAAGTATAAAAAGCATTAAGAAAGATGTACAATAAAAAGATAAACTATAGTAGTGCAGGGAAGATTATGAATGATTGTTGAATTGTGTAAAGATGCGATTTAAAACAATGTTGTTTAGTAATTTATAATATAGAGAGGAAGATGATTATTAATGGATTTAACATGGAATTTAGACGCACTTTATACTTCATTTAACTCTGAAAAGTTTAAAGGTGACATGGAGCTTCTTAACAAGCATATAGAAAATTTGAATGATTGGTCTGCAAAAAATATGAAAGATACGAATAATGCGACTTCTAAAATGCAAGAGTTTTTGAAGCTTTACAATGAATATAAAAGCTTATATTGTTGTTTATATTCTTATGCTGAGTTAACTTCATGCTCAGATAGTTCAAACATGGAAGCAATGAACGTTTTAGATGATATTGAGTATAAGAATTCATTGGTTACAGATTCTTTTGTAAAGTTTAACAAATGGCTTATTTCTTTAAACAACATAGATGAATTAATAGATACTTCACCAATACTTATTGAATATCGGTTTTATCTTAAAGAACTTCTTTTGCAGTCAAAATATTTATTGAATGAAAATGAAGAATTATTAATTGCAAAAATGCAGAGTACAGGATCCAAAGCATGGCAGAGACTTTATATGGAGCTCACCTCTACAATGTTAGTTGATATAGATATTGAAGGCGAATCAAAGAAAGTATCACTTTCAGAGCTCAGAAACATGGCATATAAAAAAGATGAATTTTTAAGGAAAACAGCCTATTATGCAGAAGGTGAAGTTTGTAAAAGAATATCGAAAGCGTCTGCAGCATGTTTGAATGGAATTAGTGGTGAAGCACTTACTATTTATGATATGAGAGGATATAAATCACCTTTAGAAAAAGTTCTCATGGTCTCAAGAATGGATTATGAAACTTTAAATGTTATGCTTTCTGCTATAAAAGAAAGTCTACCTATATTCCGTGAATATTATCATAAAAAGGCAGAAGGGCTAGGACATAAAGTTAGCCTTCCATTCTATGATATCTTTGCACCAATGGGTGATGCTAATACAAAAATATCATATTTAGATGCCAGAGATTTAATTGTATCTAGTTTTAGAACATTCAGTCAAGAACTTGCTGATTTTGCAAAGAAAGTCTTTGACAGTAGATGGATTGATGCTGAGCCAAGAGCTGGAAAAGGGAATTATGGACTAACTGTTGATATTTTTCCAATAGAAGAAAGCAGAATTATAGCTAATTTTACTGGGGAGTATTGTGATGTTGGTGTACTGGCTCATGAAATTGGACATGCTTATCATAGCTATTGCCTTAGGAATGAAAAGATGCTAAATACGGACTATCCTACACCTATTGCAGAAACAGCTTCGATTTTCTGTGAAACAATAGTAAATAACGCATTACTTAATATTCTACCAACAAATGAAGGTTTCTCAATTTTAGAAAAAAGCATTTCAGATGCGGGTTATTATATCGTTGATTTTTATGCTAGATATATATTTGAAAATAAATTATTTGAAAGAAGAAAATTGGGTCAGTTATCTGTTGAAGAGTTAAATGAATTAATGTTTGAGTGTATGAAAGAAGCCTATGGAGATAGTATTGACCCTGAGACCATTCATCCATATATGTGGATGAATAAGGTTGGATATTATTTGTCTGGCGATGAATTTTTAAATTTTCCATATTCATTTGGAGTTTTGTTTTCTAAGGGTCTTTATGCTGAATATATAAAAAAGGGAGAAGTTTTTGTATCACAATATAATAATTTTTTGAGTGCTACAAGTAAAAATAATATTGTCGATAGTGCAAAGATAATTGATATAGATGTTCACTCAATAGATTTTTGGCGAAATGCGTTAAACCTTATTAAAAAGGACATTCAGGTGTTTACTAGTGGAGTGTAAATAATTCTAGTAATTGTGACAAAATAAACTTTTTATTTCCATTAAAAGTAGAATAATCATTGCAAATTTATCGAATATGTATTACTATGAAACAATAAAATTTAATAGTTCAGATGAAGATAGCGGGAGAGTAATGGCATGCCATTCACCGAAGGGGTAAATCTTTCAGGTACCTATTTAATTAGAGATGACCGCTATTGGATGAACCCTTGGAGAGACTCATAATGAGCACCGAAGGAGAAAGCTGTAAAGGCGAAACTCTCAGGTAAAAGGACAGGGGACAGGTGACATATCTTGCGAAAGTAATATATTACCAATTACTTCATTTAGATCTTATCTATTCCCAGTTATATCTCCAATCGCAAAATATTTATATAGGGAAAGGCATTTTTTAGTACATGCCTTTTGACTGAGATGGAGGAATATATATGTCAGAAAATGAAAATTTATCAAGAGGTCTGAAAAATCGTCATGTTCAATTGCTTGCAATTGGAGGTGCAATTGGCACTGGATTATTCCTTGGTTCAGGAAGGTCCATTCACTTAGCAGGTCCATCTATTTTATTTGCATATGCGATAACAGGTACAATTTGTTTTCTTATTATGCGTGCACTTGGGGAATTATTGCTTTCCAATTCAAAATATCATTCATTTGTAGATTTTGTGCAGGATTATCTAGGTAACGGAGCAGCATTTATTACTGGATGGACATACTGGTTCTGTTGGATTTCACTTGCTATGGCTGACTTAACTGCTACTGGACTTTATGTACAATACTGGTTACCCAATGTAGCGCAATGGGTTCCAAGCCTTATAGCTCTTGTAATTTTACTAATTATGAACCTTACTACAGTAAAGCTATTTGGTGAAATGGAATTCTGGTTTGCCTTAATTAAAATTGTTGCAATTTTATCACTAATTATAATTTGTACATTTATGATTATTAAAGGTTTTTCTACAAACGCTGGTGTATCTAGCTTTGCAAATCTTTGGAATCATGGCGGTTGGTTCCCAAATGGGGTAAGCGGTTTTATTCTTTCCTTCCAAATGGTTGTATTTGCTTTTACTGGAATAGAATTAGTTGGTTTACTAGCTGGTGAAACTGAAAACCCAGAAAAGGTTATTCCAAGTGCTATTAATAATATTCCAATTAGAATCATTATTTTCTATATTGGGGCACTTATTGTTATTATGAGTATATACCCATGGAATTCAATTAATCCCGATAAAAGCCCATTTGTACAGGTGTTTTCTGCAGTGGGAATCCCAGCAGCAGCAAGTATTATAAATTTTGTTGTACTAACATCAGCTGCATCTGCTTGTAACAGTGGTATATTCAGTACAAGCCGTATGGTTTACTCTCTTGCTAAAGAAAAGAATGCACCTGAGTCAATGAAAAAATTAACTTCTAATCAAGTACCTTCTAATGCTTTAATGTTCTCTGCAACGGTTATCTTGATTTCAGTTATTTTGAATTATATTATGCCAGAAGGTGTATTTGTACTCATTACAAGTATATCAACATTCTGCTTTATCTTCATTTGGGCAATTATAGTTGTCTGCCATCTAATATATCGCAAAACTAATCCTAAACTTGCTACTAAGAGCAAATTCAAAATGCCATTTTACCCAATTTCTAACTATATAATTCTAGCATTTATTGCTTTCATTATAGTTGTATTGGCACTTACTAAGGAAACTCGTGTAGCCTTATTTGTAACACCTGTATGGTTTATAATACTTGGTGTGATTTATAATATACTTAAATCAAGAATGAAAAATAAAGAAGAGGTAAAAAAAAATGTAGTATAGGCTAACACTAAAAGGGATTTGTACCTAAAAAGTTAGATATCCGATAAAAAGCACCCAATAATGCTTGTTTACAAAAACAAGTGTTATTGGGTGTTTTATTTAAAGTATTGCACAAGTTACTATATCTAATGTTTTTACTAATGTAATTTTCGAAGTGATTATGAAGTGAGGATTTTATATAAATGGATAATTATACAAAAATGACATAGTGAATTCAAAGAGTAGTTATAGTTTTTGTAACATTAGGAAACCATATATTTTAAGTATAAGATTAATTAGGAAATTTAGTTGGAGGAGACGAGATGAAAAAAAATGAATCTCAAAGAGAATTTAAAAAATTAAAAAGTCAAATCAGTCAAATTGAAGAGATAGTTCATCATTCAAAGCCAGGAGCTCTTATTGAACATGAAGTAGCAATAAGAAAAAAGTTAAAAAAGATTAAAGAGCTGGAAAATGAAGGTTTCAAGGATTTTAAAAAGGTATATGAGAAATACGAGGAATTATTAGAAGATATATCAAAAAGAATGCTTGAGGATTATAACAAAAGGAATGGGACTGATTTTGAGTTTCATAAGGTTTTAAGGGGAAACTATAGCACTTTTTTTAATTATGGGTTCATGATATTACTTACGAAGCAACATATACCAAAATTAATTATTAAGGAGTTTGAAGAAAAATTTCCGGATAACCCTAAAGATGAATATGTAGAAGTTAGAAGTATGGATAGAATGATTTATATTCATTTAGGTGATACAAATACAGGTAAAACATATAATGCTGTAGAACGTCTGAAAACCGCAAAAAGGGGTATATATTTATCACCACTAAGAATTCTTGCTTTAGAGAATTTTGAAAAATTGAATAATGATGGAATAATTTGTGATCTATTAACTGGAGAGGAAGAAGTATTAAAGATAGGTTCAACTCATGTTTCGTGTACAATAGAAAAGGTTAATCTAAAGGAATATTATGATATAGCTGTTATTGATGAAATTAAAATGATTAAAGATCAACAGAGGGGAATGGCATGGAGTAAGGCCTTATTAGGATTAAGATGTAAAGAGATTCATATATGTGGAGCTGCTAATACGAAAAACATACTAGAAACAATTATAAATGACTGTGGAGATAAGTATTCTATAAAAGAATATACAAGAGATATCCCTTTAGAAGTTGAAAACATAAATTTTAATTATAATCATATTCAAGATGGCGATGCAATTGTAGTGTTTTCTAAAAAGGGAGTATTAGAAATAGCAGAAAGGTATTCTAAGATAGGTATTAAAACTAGCATAATATATGGAGATTTACCACCAGAAGTTAGGAAAATTCAATATAAACAATTTACAAACAAAGAGACAAAAGTTTTAGTAACTACTGATGCAATCGGCATGGGGGTTAATTTACCTATTAGAAGGATTGTTTTTATGAGTATAAAAAAATTTGACGGTGAAGAAATACGAGAACTAACATCACAAGAGGTAAAGCAAGTTAGTGGACGTGCAGGCCGAAGAGGTATCTATGATGTAGGGTATGTAGCCAGCGCAGGAGATACTCAAGATTTTATTAAATCTAGATTGGAAGTTAAAGATGAAGAGATAAAGAAAGCAGTTATTGGACCATCTGATGTTATAGTGAAAATCAAAGGTCTACCTTTAATTGATAAACTAGTTTTATGGAGTACTAGAGAAGAAAAATTAGACTATTATACTAAAATGGATATTAGTAATTATATATTAATTCTAGATAGAATAAAGAATTACAAGCTAAAACAAGAAGTTCAGTGGGATTTGTTAAAAGTCCCATTTGATATCTCGAGGGAAGAATTAATGAATACATTTTTACATTATGTAGAAGAGATATTTATTTATAAACAAGAGAGTTTATTTAAACCAGAATGTTTAAAAAGCAATTTAGACAATTTGGAAATGTATTATCAAAAAATAAATATGTATTATTCATTCTCTAAAAAATTTGGATTAGAGTTTGATGTAGATTGGGTTTATGGGGAAAGATTAAAGGTCAGTAAAGCTATAAATGAAATACTGATGGGGATATAAAAAAGGTAGGATATGATATATATAGTAGTCCACTTAAAGTAATTGCTATTTGATTTAATCTCAAATTTAGGTTTATATTCAACTAGATTGAGATCAAATTATTCAGTAAAAATAGATGAATAAATAAATATTAACATATTTATTTATAAAGAGTGAAGGCATTTTTCAATTGAAATAGTAATTGGAGATAATGCCTTATTTTTATTTGAAAATATATTTGCAAATTATAAAATATATATTAATGCGGATCATATATAAAATACTAGTGGCTTTCGTAAATTAACAGAGGCGTTTTATGGCAATTTAAGGGGTGAATATATTTTTTTTGCAAAATTTAAAGGAAAATTATGAATGTTTGTTGAATTATGTAAAGAAAGTGTTTATGGCAGGGAAATGTTAACTTTACATAATGTCTATAATCGGAAGTTCAAAAATAAACACTTAACACATAGTGTCCTAAATACCCTATGAATCTTAAAATCATATTTTATAAAGATATTTATCTGTTAAATAATAGCAGTGGATATGTAGATTTTATAAATAATAGTAAGGTTATTAAATCAGCTAGAGTAATAATAAACGGCATTAATGTCGGGGTGATAAGAGTAATGTGATATTTCAGGTCTATGGAAATTTATGTTTACGCATTTAGTTATTTTTACTGATACAAAGGATAAATCACAATTGTAGAAAATGCACGCTATTATGTATTAAATTAGTGACAGCATATAACAAAATGTTCAAGTCCACTTTGTATGAAAAGACTGTAAAGCACACATGTGATGCCAAGTGAAGTCGCACTGGGTTTCTTGAACATGAAACTTTAGTGGAAAGATGATGCAAGTGCACCGTGTTCATGCAACTAGATTAACTATTACATTATATAATAGAAATAAATTGGGGGTGTTTGGTATGCCATATGATTCAGGTGGCAGAGCTGACAAAAGTGGAAATAGATTTGAAATTAAATGGACAATACTCCAAATCTTAAAAGTTTTAGATGAGAAATTAGATTATGTTGTTTTGGAAGCACTTGGTGACGATGAACGCGGTGTTGACATCTGGATTGGGAAAAAAAGTGGCAGCAGAGAAGGGCAGCAATGTAAAGGAAGAAACGGGAGTAAAGAATGTTGGGATTATGGGACTACAAATGCCAAAGGAATCTTCACGAATTGGAAGTATCAATTGGATAGAGATGAGTCGAATACTGTGGCTTTAGTCTCACCTTTAGCTTTCACATTACTAGAGGATTTAATTGAAAGAGCGAAAAATACTAGTAAAAATCCTAAAGATTTTTATAATAACCAAATACTTAATGCTAGCAAAGAATTTATTAATTTCTTTAAAAATTTTTGCAAAGTGATGGAGATAAATCCGGAACAAGAGTTGGACTTAGTAAAGTGCATTTCTTATTTAAATAGAATAGCATATCGTCAATCTCCGGATACAGAATTAAAAGAACTGATTTTATCCAAAATTAGTTATTTGTTAATAGGTAATGAAGAAAAAATATATGATACATTTATTACTTGGATAGTAGATGGAAGTATTTTAGGAAAATCAATTAATCAGTCCGTATTGTATACTTTTTTAAAAGATAAAAATATAAGGTTTAAAAATCTTGCAACTGATGAACGCATCATGCCTAGGTTAGAGGAATTGAATCAGGAATATAAAGCTGCATTTATCCCGTTAGACAATGGTTTAATTAAGAGAAAAGAATCTTCTATATTAAGAGAAGCAATAAATTTAGGGAAATCTCTAATAATACATGGAAAAGCTGGAAGAGGGAAAAGTGGATGTACAGTAGACATTATTAATTATTGTCAAGAAAATACCATACCATATTTGGCAATTAAATTAGATAAACGTATCCCAAATGGGACAGCGGAGAAATGGGGCAGAGATTTAGGATTACCTGCATCTATAGCTCATTGCATTCATAGTATTTCTAAAAACGAAAGAGCAGTAATTATTTTAGATCAGTTAGATGCCCTACGTTGGACCCAAGCACACTCCAGAGATGCTTTATTAGTATGTGCTCAAATTATAAATCGAGTAGAGAGATTGAATTTCGAAAGAAAATATAAGATATCTGTCGTTTTTGTGTGTCGAACCTATGACCTGGAAAATGATAATAATATTAAATCATTATTTAAAAAAGTTGATAAGAAAGATGAAGTTATTCAATGGAATAAAGTTCAGGTTAATGAATTGGATGAGGGCATAGTAAAGGACATTGTTGGGAAGCGTTATGAGCAATTAACAAGTAAACTGAAAGAGTTACTAAGGATTCCAAGCAATTTATATATTTGGCAACGGTTAGATCCAAACAAAGAATATGACGAATGTTCTACTGCAAGTCAGTTGGTCTCAAAATGGTGGGGGCAGTTGTCCGAAAAATGTTTTGAATATGGATTAAGTGAAACTGATCTAAATGTTACTAAAGAAAAAGTGGTAACACTTTTGGAAAATTTAGGTAGAATATGTATTCCATTGAGTATATTAGGTGTCAATAAATCATACTTAGATTTTTTATCTTCAAATGCTTTCTTAATAATTCAAGATAATAAAGTTTCTTTTGCTCATCAATCAATATTAGACTGTTTTTTAGCCGAAAAGATGACTAAGAGATATTATGCTGGTGAAGATATTGCAGATATTATTGGAAGTAAAGAAAAACAGACTCCGGGTAAAAGATATCAAGTGCAAATGTTTATACAAAATTTATCTGAGTTCGATAGCCAGGATTTTATTAATGCAGGCCAAAAGATGTTTGAGACAAAGCAAATTAGATATTTTGTTAAATTCGTTTTCCTTGAGATATTAACTCAAATAGATATTTTAGATGAAAATATACAAAAATTTATTCTTGATAACTGTGAAAACAAAATATATGGTAATTATATTATAGATAACGTTATATTCTCCAGGCCTAAATATATTAGGTTGCTTAGACAATATGGAGTTTTAGATAAATGGTTTAACAATCCGCAAAAAAAAGATATTGTTTTCAATTTACTTATAAGTATAAGCTCGGATTATGAAATTGAGGATATTGAATTCATTGAGAAGTATGTATTTCAATCGCAAGAAGATGATAATAAATTCTCAAGATGTTTTTTACGTGATATAAATCAAGATACAGATGAGTTGTTTGAATTGCGAATGAGATTTTATAACATGTATCCGCAAATGGCTGATGTATATTTTGACTTTAAGTCGATGCTAAAAAAATGTGAAATGAGAACAATACAGCTATTAACACTTTTATTGGAAAATAAAATTAAAGGTAAAGAGAAAAACATTTACAGATATGAAGAAGGATTTTTATATGAGGACTCTGAAATTCTAATTGTAAATGGAATGGAGGTTGTTAATTTATTATTGCCACATATTCCTACGGAAAACGATGTGGGGCTACCTTTCAGTGATTGGTCTGAAAGATATTTCCATAAAAGAGGTCTTGAAAGAGCTTGTATTCAAATTATCAAGAAAGCAAATTCAGCAATAATTGCCTTAAAACCAGAAACATTTTTGGATCGATATAAAGAATTAATGGGTAAAGGCAATGATTTATCAAATGAAATTATATTGGATGGATTATATCGTTTACCAGAGATATATAGTGATGTAATTATTACATATTTATGCAGTGACTTCGATAGCAACATATTTGATAAGACAAGTAGCAATAATGATGAATTATTTCTTACCAAACAGATATTAGGAAAGCATTCTAAATACTGTAGTGAAGATATTTTTGCTATATTAGAAAAGACGGTTTTAAGTTATTTATCACCACAAGCTAAAGATATACTTCGAAGCAGAATTGATTACAATAGAGAAAAAAATGGCTATAGAGTATATCGGAGTTTTTGGGGTGATTTGCAGAAAGAAATTCTCGAAGTTCTACCTTATAATCGATTGAGCAATCAAGCAAAAGATTTAATACGAGTTTTAAATCGTAAATTTCCTAAAGGGACAAATTTATATAAACACTCAGATGGACATGGTGGATGGGTGAGTTCACCAATTGCAGAGAAAAAATTAAATAACAAAAGGTGGTTTGAGGTTTTAACTAACAAAAAACTTAAGCATAAAAGTCATTCTGGTTGGAAAGAGGTTCCAGGGGGATTTATTGAAAATTCTATTGAAGAATTTTCAAGAAGTTTTAGTAATGTTGTTTCTGAAGAACCGTTAAGAATGGTAAATCTAGCTCTTTTAAATAAGGAGGAAATTTTGGATGTGTATATCGATTCCTTATTTAGTGGTGTAGCATATAGTAAGGCTTTGGATAATGTACCGATAGAGTTGTTAGAAACAATGATCTTCAGATATCCGTATGATTATACCTCACACAGAGCAGATTACATTTGCTCACTTATCGAAAACAGGAAGAATGAAAAATGGTCACAGAAGGTATTGAATATTCTTAAGGATATTGCGATTAACCATAAAAATCCGGAAATCGGTAAACCAAATGTAACGAATAATGAAGATAAAGAAATGCACAGTTTTAATATGATACAAAGTAATTCAATAAACTGCGTAAGGGGGAAGGCTGCACAAGCGATAGCTCAGCTATTATGGAATGACAGTTCCCTGTTTGAACAGTTTAAAGATACAATTGAAAAATTGACATTGGATGAAAACCCGGCGGTAAAATTGGCAAGTTTATTCGCATTATGGCCTTCGTATAACGTTGAAAGCGATTGGGCATCAGAAAAAATTTTAAACCTATATGAACAAGATTACAGGTTAGCAGGCTTCCATGGTACAAAAAATATGCTCTTTTTATTGTATCCTAAATATCATGAACGTATATTGAAAATTATAAAAGAATGTTTCGAGTCCGAAGATAAAGAACTAATTAAAATGGGAGCCTATTGTCTAGCGGAAATGTTTATTCTGAAAAATGAATTTGCCGATATAATGGATAATGTGGATACAATGAGTGAAATACAAGCTGAAGCAGTTCTTCATATGGCTATTATCTATTTCAATAAAGATGAATTTAATTCATTAGCTAAAAATATGATACGTAAATTTAAGACAAGTACATTAGAGTTGGAAATGCCAATTTCAAGATTATTTTATGATAATCTTATAGATTTAGAGAGAGATAAGGATTTTTTAATTGAACTAATGAATTCGGGTTTAAGCCGCAGAACATTGCATGCATTTGTACATTATCTTGAAGAAGAATCAAAGTCAGTAGTTGATTACAAAGATATTATACTATCTATGAGTTATCATTTAATTAAAGACGGAAGCGATAAAGGCGAAGGGAGTTGGGTAATAGAAGATGAAATTTCTAAGTTGGTAATTGGATTATATGACGAGACTGCGGGCTCACCACTACTTGAAATTAAAAATATTGCCCAAAAATGTCTTGATATATGGGATTTGATGTTTGAAAAGCAAATTGGGCCAATAAGACAGCTGAGTCAGAAACTGATGGAAAGGTAATCACAAAATCTTTTGTTAAACTGATATGGACCTAATCCAAAGCAATTCAGTATGAGCAACTCACGCAGTAAATATATCAAGCTATAATATTAAGGTAGAACATAATGTCAACGGTATGGGATGCTCTGGTGTTGCTTATTAAATTGACGTTTTGTGGCATTTTAGACAGGCGGGCATTGAGCACACTATATTAATTGAATGCAAAAACTATACATCTAACTTGACAGTGGTGAAGGTTCGAAACTTTTTTGGCGTAATCTATGATATAGGGAAAGTACAGGGACTGAGTGTTTCAAAAACCGGATACCAAAGTGGAGCAGCTCAGTTTTCTAATTATTATGGTATTGGGCTTAAGCTTAAGGAGTTGAGAAAGTCAAACAACCATTAGAAACTAACGATTAAATGCAGACTGTATATAAGATTAGGTCGGCATTTGATTGTTAATTAGATTGTATTAACAAAGAATAGAAGTAGAGTGCAAATTTGTAAGAACTGTAGTGAAGAAGTATTTATAAAATAAAAAAATAGTTAATGAAGCTTTGGGATAATTCCAAGGTTTTACTCTTTTTTTACCTATTTTTACAAATATTGCAGGAAAAGAATAGTTTTATGCCGAAATAAGATAAAGTAAATGTTAAAGTACTAAGTGATTGAGCTGCATAACTAATGGAAGTTAGGCGCAATGGATTATATCTATAATGGAAACTTTACAATAAAGGGTGGGATTACATGAGTAAAAACAAGTTTAAATATAATAAGATTACGCTCTCATATAATGCGGATAAACTGTTCAAAGAATTTCTTAAATCCGTAGAAGAAAAAAATCTAAATGTATTAAAAAAATTTAATTTACAAGAAATATCTGAATTGATCCCTTATGAAAAGTCACAAATTGAGAAGTATTCCACTTACAATTATTCGTTTATGAGTATGCTTGCAGGTCAAAAGGAAAGGGATTATTTTAACTTTGTAAAGCCTTCTGTAAAGAAGGATATTACTGATATATGCAATGATGCGGGAAGAAACAATAAAGCGTGGGAAAAATTATTTCTCCATGAAGAAGTGAAAATTAATCCGAAATACATTTTAGATTTATGGAATAAAGCATACCTTATAATTTATAATCCAGATAAGAATGTTTGGGAAGATATTAATGAGGACATTGAAGAGATTAAAATTAATGGATTTCATTTAGCTTCGTGGAGTAGTGGAGTTAGAAAAGAATTTGAGGAAGGCGCACGAGTTTATTTGATTCAACTAGGGGTTGAAAAAAAAGGAATATTTGCATCAGGATGGATTAATAACGCTTCATATAAAGATTTACATTGGGACAAAACTAAGGCTGAAGTTGGATTGATTACAAACTATGTAGAAATTGAGTTTGACTCTATTATGAATCCTAATGAATGTGAGATACTTTTAAAAGATGTTTTAGATGAAAAGTTTCCGGAAATGAAGTGGTCACAGCGAGCATCAGGTGTTGAGATCATTGATGTTGATTTGGATAATTTGGAAGAGGTTTGGAGTTCTTACAGAAATCATGATATAGAGTTAAGCAGAACTCGTGTTGAAAAATTAGCTGAAGAAATCATAGAACCTGAAAACTATATTGAAGGTTCCGCTAGGCAAATATATGTTAATGCTTATGAGCGAAATAAGAAAGCAAGAGTCAAGTGTCTTGAAATATATGGTTATAACTGCTCTGTATGTGGTATTAATCTTGAGGAAATCTATGGTGAGATTGCTAGAGAATTCATTCATGTTCATCATATAAAACCACTTGCAGAAATTGATATGGAGTATGTGGTTGATCCAGAAATAGACTTGATTCCTATATGTCCTAATTGTCATTCAATAATTCATCGAAGAAAACCAGCTATAAGTATTAATGAATTAAAAAATATTGTAGATAGAAAAATATAAAAAAGGTATAGATGTATTGCTTCTTATTGTGCAACTACCCATTAGGCTAATAATGAGAGTGCGACAAGAAGCGGCTTCTTCTTGAAATGTTAGTACAGACTGTAGTCTGGTGTCCCAGTAGTAGGGA
>ERZ1463033.95-NODE-95-length-13799-cov-10.143335_pt1 | contig 13799 bp, 12 predicted proteins | sample MGYA00564481_ERZ1463033 | MGnify/ENA primary metagenome ERZ1463033 (study PRJEB39244, sample SAMEA3635150) | Helicobacter pylori | study: EMG produced TPA metagenomics assembly of PRJEB11511 data set (Assembly of a 5300-year-old Helicobacter pylori...
GTGACAGGAGTTCAGACGTGTGCTCTTCCGATCTATTTTCATTAAGTATAATGCATTTCTAGTGGTAGAAACACCGGTGCGTAATTTATAGTCAAAGTATAGTTTATCATCTTTATAATATTCACGAAGGTGATAATTCCTAACTTTTCTATTTGTTTTTTCTATGTCACCAAGTTCTAGGTCATGGGTAGATACAAAACCTAAAGCATTTTCATTACTTAGTTTTGAAACTAAAACTTTAGCCCCAGTATGTCTATCAATAGAGTTAGTTCCTTTAAAAATTTCATCCAATAAGAAAAAAATGGGGGTATTATCTTCAGTTGCAGTTACAAGTTTTTTTATTCTTAAAAGTTCTGCATAAAAGGAGGAAATATTTTTTTCTAAATTATCACTTGTCCTCATGCAAGTATAAATATCCATTATAGAGCAGGTAAAACTTTCACAGCATACGGGAGCACCGGAATATGCTAAAACCAAATTAATGCCTGTTGTACGAAGTAGTGTGCTTTTACCTGACATGTTGGAACCTGTTATTAAAATAATGTTCTGTGACTTGTCTATATGAATATCATTGTATATTCTCTTATCTCCAAGTAATGGATGACCGAGTTTTTTAGCGTCAAATATAGGTGGACTATCTTGGAATTTTGGCATAGCCCAATCACTGTGTTCAAAGGCTATGGTTGATAAACTATTTAAAGCCTCCATTTCACCTATAACTTCAAGCCATGTTTTTAAAGAGGATGCACTAGCTTTTTTAAAGCGTTGTAGATTAATTAAACACTGATAATCCCATAGAGTAAGTATATTTATAGGGAAATAGTAAATGTTTTTTCTGTCAGATATTACGGTTACTAGATTTGCCAACTTTTTAATCTGAGTGGAAGCTTTCATTCCATCTTTATTTATAAGCTTTTCCCTTAATTTTATTAAGTACTCTGAGTCAAACTTCTTCGTTTCTATGTGCTTAAGTAACCTATTATATATAAGAATAGAATCTTTATATTGATACACGGTGTCCAAATTTCTACTTACTTCTTTATATCCAACTAAAAGAAGTATTATCTGTAGGACTATTGCTAACATAAATATTCTATATGATATTAACGATAAAATAAAAGAGGCTACTAGAAGAGATAAAGTTATTAGCGGCAATATTCTTATTACGGCCATGACTATTGGTTTTAGGAAAAATTCATTTTTATCCTCTGCCCATTTAAATAATTCATCTGGGTCATGATTCTTATTTTCACTAAGTATTGCTTCTGTTTCGAATCTTTGTGTCCATCCAATATTTTTAGCGAGCTCTTTTACGGCTTGCTGCCTTTTGTATATTTCTTCGATATTATACTTAGGTTTTTGGAGCGATTCCTTAAGTTTTTGACGTCCTAGGTAAGTTATGCAGGTGTTTATCCATTGAAAAAGGGAGTTATCACCAAATATATCTAGGTCTCTTGAGTAGCTGTGAGTTTCATCAACGAAGTCCTGACCACTATCAGAAAAACCCTTCCAATTATTATCGAGACGTTTTAGGCAATTTTCATTAATTTCACATAAAATAGTACAGCGAATTTTATTATACTTTATTTTCTTATGTTTTATTGCAAGTGTTATGAATGTGATAAGTGTTATAATTAATACAAAAACACTTAAGTAATAAGTAGCTCGCATATAGAAGAAAATTGAAAAACCTAGTCCGGCTACAAAGATTATTAATCTCAATAAGCTTATAAAGCTTATGGTTTGGGTTTGTTTTTTTAATAAATCTTCGTAATGTTTCTTTCGATTTGCATAAGATGATTTTTGTCTTTCCATAATAACCTCCTAGATGATTACTTTATTAAATACATAATACCATATTAAAGGCTCAGTCCGCAATTTTCTATATTAGTATAATATTGTAAAAAAACAAATGAATTTTTTTATTTGGACTTTAAAATATAGTAATTGTGGTAATATATAAGAATGAGAACAAGGAGGAGATAGGGCTATTTTCTCTTACTACAAAGTATTAAAATTTAAGAAAATAAATTATTTGTCTTAATATTTCTTAAGTATAGGAGATGATGTGAAATTGAAAATAACTATAACGGGGGACCTATATTCGGGAAAGAGCAGTGTAGCTAAGGGTTTATGTGAGATAATGGATTATACCTATTTTAGCGTGGGTGAATTACAAAGAAAACTTGCGGTAGAAAAAGGTATGTCTATTATGGAATACAATGATTATGTGTTCCAAAACAATTTAGATCATGAGGTTGACAATAGGACCGTGGCAATTGGGATAGAGAATGAAAACTTTATTTTTGATGCCAGACTTGCTTGGCATTTTATACCAAACTCTTTTAAAATTTATTTCAAAGTAGATATAGATATTGCAGTAGAACGTGCTATGGAAAGCAATCGAGGAGAGTGTGAAAATTATACTTGTGTGCAAGAGGCCAAAGAGAGGATAATTCGAAGAAGAAGACTCGAGGTAACAAGGTTTAATGAAATGTATAACATTGATATAGATAATGATAGTAACTATGATTTGGTTATTGATACTTCCAACATGACTATGGAAGCTGTAATTGAAAAAACTATAGAGAAGTTGCGAGAATGTAGTGATAAAAAGTAATACGCGTATTTAAATAAATGCGCGTATTACTTTTTATTCATTTATGAATAACTTTCACAAATACTGCCAGCATTCCAGATGTAATAAGTGGCCCTACAGGTACTCCACCTAAAAATGATGCAGCTGCGACTGCTCCGACTATCATGGCAGGCATTATATCGCTATGACCCTGAACAGTAAGATAGTTTAAACCTTGTCCGCTTAAATATGTTGTTAAAAAAGAAAGAACTAAAGCTGTTATGCCTATCCAGGATGTAAATACACTTTTTATATTTACGGATGTAATGGTACCGTTAGCTATAGGTATCATAATGGCAGCTATAAGAAGTATTAATCCCCATGTCATTCCGCTCTTTTGAAGAGGTGGATACACATATTTGTCTAATCCTAAAAGTTTTGCCATAAGTAAAAAACATGTTGCAATGGCAACCGAATTTGCTTTGCCAAATATGGCAGCGGCAAGAATCAACAATAAAATAATAGTTGGATTCAAACAAATCATCTCCTGAAATATATTTATTTCAATATTAAGATAAATTAAACATTCATAATATACTATTCTTTTTCTGCTATATTAATTCTATAATATTTTTTAAAATGAAAGAAAGAAGGTTTTCCAAAACACAAACCGACTATGAAAACGCCATATAGCCAATAAACGCACTAATACGTAGCATATGAACCGTTTTTATGTATATATGGACTGTACCCTAATATTGATAGAACTGCCACATCTATTCACAGTTTATGGAGTTTTCCAAACAGACACGCCTATGATATCATATAAGTTGTTAGTTCTAATTGGTGTAAATTAGCTAACGATGCATTATTATATTGAGGAGAGGTTATATGTTAGAGTTTAGGAATTTAAGGAAGGTTTTTAAGAATAAAACCGTAATTAACGACATTAGTTTTACTGTAAATAAGGGAGAATTTGTAGTTATAGTAGGACAAAGTGGTTGCGGTAAAACCACAACCTTAAAAATGATTAATAAATTAATTTTACCGACATCAGGAAGTATAAACTTAGATGGTAAAAATATATTTAAGGAGGATACCATTAAGCTTAGACGGAATATGGGATATGTCATACAGCAAACAGGACTTTTGCCACATATGACTGTAGGGGAAAATATTGGAATAATACCAATGCTTGAGAAATGGCCAGAAGAAAAGATACTTGCAAGGACAAATGAACTCTTAGAAATGGTGGGAATGAAGCCAAAAGAGTATATAAACAGATATCCATGTGAATTAAGTGGAGGTCAGCAACAAAGAATCGGAGTTGCAAGAGCTTGGGCAACAAATCCGGATGTAATTCTTATGGATGAGCCTTTTAGCGCATTAGACCCAATTACAAGAAATCAGCTTCAAGATGAATTGTTTAATCTTCAACAAGAGTCTAAAAAAACAATAGTTTTTGTAACTCATGATATGGATGAAGCACTTAAGCTTGGCGATAGAATTTGTATTATGAAGGATGGAAATATTGTTCAGTATGATACTCCAGAAGAAATTCTAAATAATCCTGCTAATGATTTTGTTAAAGAATTTATAGGGAAAAATAGAATATGGCAGCAACCAGGGTTTATAAAAGCCAAGGATATTATGATTACGGAGCCAATAACAACTAGTGGAAGCAGGACAGTAGTACAAGCTTTAGAAATTATGAAGGCAAACAAAGTAGATAGTTTGTTAATTATTAATAAAGAAGATAAGCTAGAAGGAATTGTTACAATAAAAGATATTATAAGGAATTACACAGGTTCTCTAAAGGTAAATACTATTATGGGCACAGAAATTAAAACTGTTAATCTAGAGGACTCTTTAGTAGATATATTAAATCTAATGAATGAACTTAAAATCGGATATGTGCCAGTTGTAGATGATGGTTCAAAGTTAGTTGGGCTAATTACTGAGAGTAGTTTGTTAATTGTTTTAAGCAATCAGTATATTAACCAGGAGGATGAGGAGTAATGGGAATAATACGTTCAATAGTTGGTTTTAAAGATTTTGTATTTCAAACACATGGGCAGATAATAGATTTAACACTTCAGCATATCGAATTAACAGTATTTGCTGTGCTTATAGCAATAATTATTGGAATTCCTTTAGGTATATTAATATCTAGAGTTAAGAAGTTAGCGGGGCCAGTTATAGGTCTTGCTAATTTAATACAAGCGGTACCTAGTTTAGCATTACTCGGATTTCTAATACCAGTAATGGGAATAGGAAGTGCACCGGCGATACTAATGGTGTTTTTATATTCATTACTTCCTATTATAAAAAACACATATACTGGACTTATGAATATAAATCCAGATGTAATTGAGTCATCTAAGGGTATGGGAATGACGAGTAAGCAAATACTTAAGCTAGTTCAATTACCACTTGCGTTTCCTATAATTATGACCGGAATAAGAATATCAGCAGTTACAGCTGTTGGGCTTATGACAATTGCAGCATTTGTAGGTGCAGGTGGACTTGGATATATGGTATTCTCAGGTGTGCAAACTGTAGATAACAATATGATTCTAGCCGGAGCGATTCCTGCATGTTTACTCGCACTATTAATGGACGCTGTTGTAGCTAAAATCGAAGAAGGGGTTACACCTCCAGGAATTAGAAAAGCAGATGGTACAATTAAACTGTCTAGGAAAAAAAGATATAAATTTAACAAAACACAAAAAATCATAGCTAGTTGCTTAGTAGTCGTGTTAGTAGGTAGTGGCATATTTATGGCCACAAGAAAAACCGACACAATTGTGGTAGGGTGTTACAACAGTTCAGAACAAATTATATTAGGTAATATGTTAGCAACGCTAATAGAAAAAAACACAAAAATTAAAGTAGAAAAAAAGTTGAATTTAGGCGGTTCGGGGTTGGCATATACAGCATTAAAAACTGGTAAAATAGATATGTATCCTGAGTATACTGGAATGAGTTTGGTTGGTATTATGAAGAGAGCACCAATTAATGATCCAGCTAAAGCATATAAAGTGGTAAGTGATTATTATCTTAATAACTATGGTATAATCTGGCTCAAACCTTTTGGATTTAACGATACTTATACATTGTCAGTAAGACAAGACACAGCAAAGAAATATAAGTTAGAGACTATTTCAGACCTTGCAAAGGTGGGAGATAAGCTTAAACTAGGTGCTACATTAGAATTTTGTAATAGAGCAGATGGGTATTCAGGAATAAGTAAAGTATATAATTTTAAATTTAAAGAATTTAATTCAATTGATGGGGGACTAAGGTATACAGCAATAGGAAATAAAAAAGTAGATGTTATAGATGCTTTTACAACAGAAGGATTATTAAAGTCATATAAACTTAAGGTTTTAAAAGATGACAAACAATTCTTCCCAAATTATGATTGCGTACCGATAGTTAACAGTAAAACCCTTCAGAAATATCCACAACTTAAGCCTTTAATTAACAAATTAGGTGGAAAAATTACTGAGGAAAAAATGATAGAATTAAATTATAAGGTTGATAAACAAGCACAGGCTCCAGCAAAAGTTGCTGAAGACTTCCTTAGAGCAAATAAATTGATTAAGTAGTTTTATTTTATGAGTTTTATAATTTAAATGGTCCGTTTCTACAGTTATATGTAGGGATGGGCTATTTTAATATTAACTATTACTTCAACAAGTGCGAATAATGACTAATAGACCAATTTTCAATTTCTTTAATAATTTTAGTTAGCTCGTTTCCTCTATCAGTAAGGTAATACTCAACTTTGGGTGGAATTTCTGCATAAATTTTCTTAGCAACTAATTCATCATTTATTAATTCCTTGAGATTCTCATTTAAGACCTTTTGGCTTATACCTATAGTTATTCTTTGAAGTTCTAAAAATCTTTTAGGTTCATCATATAAATGACATAACAAAACTGCCTTCCACTTGCCTCGTACAAAATCCATTGCATAATCTAATAAACATATATATTCTTTACCTTTACAGTATATCATTAGGGTACCTACCTTTAATTATTTTTATATTTAGGGTCTTCAATGAGAGTCATAACATATTAGGGTTAATTATATAGGAGCAATTTAATATAAGCAAACTTATACATAATGCTAAATGGGTATAGATAAGTGTAAGAATCTTACCTAAAGTGTAAGAATCTTACCTAAAGGTAAGGTAACTAACTAAATAGTGCGTACTAGCAAGTTAAATTGGGAAGCATTATAATGAACACAGGTTTTAAATAAATGAAGATTATATGGAGGTATATATTATGAAAGTACTTGCTTTTAACGGGAGTCCTAATAAAAATGGGAATACATATGAGGCTATCAAAGCTGTAGCTACAGAACTTGAAAAAGATAATATAGAGGTAGAAATTATTCATGTAGGAAATAAAGAAATACGTGGATGTTTAGCCTGTGGCGGATGTAGTAGAAACATGAATGAAAAGTGTGTTATTAAGAATGACGAGGTTAATGAATGGATTCAAAAAATGAAAGAGGCTGACGGAATTATTTTAGGATCACCTGTACATTACAGTGCAATAGCTGGAACTATGAAATCATTTTTAGATCGTGCATTCCTTGTAACATCTACAAATGGAGGTATGCTTAGACATAAAGTAGGAGCTAGTGTTGTCGCAGTAAGGCGTGCGGGTGGAATTCCAACATTTGATCAATTAAATAATTATATTAATTACTCAGAAATGGCAATGCCTACATCTAATTATTGGAATGTAGTTTTTGGTACTGCACCAGGCGAAGCAACTCAAGATGAAGAGGGAATGCAGATTATGAGAGTCCTCGGCAAAAATATGTCATGGCTTTTAAAACTTGTAGATGCTGGTAAAGATAAGATAGAAGAACCTAAAGTTGAAGACAAGGTATTTATGAACTTTATAAGATAGTGACTAAAATTAGTCACTAATTTGTTCCACAGTCATTTACCGGAATAAAAAAGCATGAAATTTATCCGTAATGATTTGCAAATAGAGGCGAATGAACTATTGAAATTTAGTTTAGAATTACTTAATTAAATCTCTAGTTTAGAGCTCGATTGGCAAAGTATTACGGATTTCTTCATGCTTTTTTTTGTATTCGCAGATCTAAATTTATTGACATAACTTTATTTTTGCCCATAGCTTTTGCTTGGTACATAGCTTTATCTGCCGATGTAAATAAATATTCTAGATTCTCAGTAGTAGGAGTGATAGATGCAACTCCAAGGCTTGAGGTAATTGGTATTGTATCTGATTTTCTAATAATTAAAGGATTGTTTTCTATTGCATGTCTCAAATTTTCTCCAACCATTTCGGCCTCTTTAAAGGAGGTGCCGGGTAATAACACAATAAATTCTTCACCACCGAAACGCCCTAAAATATGACTCTCATCTAAATTCTGTGAACAAATTTTTGAAAGCCGTTTTAACACTAAGTCACCAGTATGATGACCTAAGCGATCATTTATTTTTTTGAAATCATCTATGTCAATCATAATGGAAGAAATAGGTTGCATTGATGATTTTGCTTTATCGAAGATTTTATTAGCAAGTTCAAAAAAACTGCGTCTATTATATAAGCTTGTTAGAGGATCAATGCAAGCTAGTTGTTTTGTTTTACCATGTAATTTAGCATTTTCTACAGCAACACCTGCATTGAAGGCAAAGGATAAAGCTATGTCGCAGTGATTTTTAGTATAAATATTCTTTTTACTCGAATCTAAGGTTAGTAGGCCAACAATTTTATTCTTGAAAATCACAGGTATTCCTAGCCAACTTTCAATATCTGTTAGATTTATATAATGATTAAAACGATTATCTTCTTTAACATTAGTAACTAATAATGTAGTGCAAGTTTTATATATTTCTTTAAATAGCAGGTCTTCGTCTTTATTTATACGAATCTTGTATATAGCATTTATATTTTTGAAACCATAGGCTGCTTTAACAACAAATTGGTTATTTTCTTCCATAAAGAATGATGCACTGTCATATGGAATTATTTGTTTTAAACTTATAAGTAACTTGTCTAATACCTCGTCTAAATTTAAAGTCGAATTTAGAGAAAAAGTAGCAGAACGAAGTTTTTCTCTTAAACAATATTGTTCCTTTTGCTTAGCTAAGGTCTCGATTTTTTTATATGCTTTAGATTGATTTTTTGCTAGTATAAAAATATTTAAAAGTATAAAAATGAAGAAGATTAGCAGTGAGCAATCATTGACATTATTTATACCTAAATAATGTAGCATGGACATAGAGACGATTACAATAGTTGCAAGAAAGGCAATTAGTATGATTATGATTTTTTGATTTTGGTTCTGATATGCCTTTAATATAATATAAGTAGCATATACAATGAGTAGCATACTAGAAAATTGAAATATTATAAGTAACTTTGATGCAAGTATTGGGGAAATGAAAATAGTAGTAGCTATAAAGAATAAACAAAACAACTTGCATATATTATTAATAGTTTTTGAAGAACTTTCTTTAAAAAGTATAAACATAAAACTAAGTATAAAAAAAACTGCTAGATAGATGCTTAAGTATTGCAGTTTAATAACTAGAGTGTAATTTAAGGTGGGATATAAGGATAAAAAATATTTGTTGCCAACAATTAAAGTCCTTAAAGACATAATTATACACAGGCAACCAAAATAAAGCTTAGAAATATCCTCTGTTCTAAAAATATATAAGAATAGGTGATATAAAGCGACAATAAGAAATACGCCAAAGTATAAGAAATTAAGTACACCGTTTTTAGAATTAATATTTGAGGATGAAGTAGGTACATTCAATTTATTTAAGGAGAAAATAACATATAATAATGCTACCAAAATAATAATGGATAGAATAATAGTCAATGATTTTTCTTTTTTTAGCATTATGTATATAACCCCTTTCATTATATTATTGTAATCATATTACCTTAGTATAACAAAAATGTCATTATTTATTTAAAAGGCGGAATTATTTGAGTCATATGTATAATCAATATAAAGTTTATAAAACATGTAATCCATTACTTATAAAATTCTATGATATACTATATTTAGTTTAAGAAAAGTGGTTACGTGGGGGTAAAAAATGTATAAATTAATAGCAATAGACATGGATGGAACCTTATTAAATAGCGAAAAGAAAATTTCAACAGCTAATTTTAATGCAATACAACAAGCAAAAGATATTGGAGTTAAGGTTGTACTGGCATCAGGAAGACCTCTAATTGGATTTAAAAGATATCTAGAAGAACTTAATTTAGTTTCAGAGGATAATTATGCAGTAGCATTTAATGGAGCACTTGTCCAGAACTGTGAAGGTAATGAGATAATATCTAAAACAACATTAACTCTTGAAGATTATAAATATATATATAGTTTAAGCAAAAAGCTAAATGTTAATATACATGCATTAACGGAAGATTCAGTAATTTCTCCAAAAGACACAACATTCACTAGGCACGAAGCAGAAATGAATCATATTCCTAATGATATAATTGCTGTAGAGGATGTACCTGCAAGTACTACTATAGTTAAGGTTATGTTTGTAGACAAGCCAGAAGTTATAGAAGATGTAATGGGAAAGATTCCGGAGGAAGTAAGTGATAAATATACAGTAGTTAGAAGTGCAGCTTTCTACTTAGAGTTTCTCCCTAAATCAGTTAATAAAGGTGCGGGAGTGGCAGCGCTTGCTGAAAAATTAAATATTAAACAAGAAGAAGTTATATGCATAGGCGATGCAGGCAATGATATCCATATGATTAAATATGCCGGACTTGGAGTTGCTATGGGAAATGCATATCCAGAGGTTAAAAGAGTTGCTAATTTTATAACTAAAACTAATGATCAAGATGGTGTAGCATTTATTATTAACAAATTTATTTTGAATCCACAAGAAGAGTTTGCGGTATAATACTATAAAAACGAAGCAAGCAAATTCCTTAGGAATTTGCTTGCTTTGTTTTTATAGTAAATTGTTAATAACAAAAATAAAATGTGTTAACAAAAAAATGGTACAATAAGCATACATTATTTATATTTTTACAGAAAGAATCCAGGAGGGAAAAATGACTAAAACTAAAAAAATATTATTAGCTTTTATGTGTCTTGTTATTATAGGTGGAGTATTATATAAAGTAAATTATGTAGAAAAAGAACATGAAAAATCGGTACAAGCTATAAAAACAAATGAGCAAAATAAAAAGTTGAATAAGATCGCTAATGAAAAGTTACTAGCAAAAGCAAAAAAAGTAAAAGAAGCAGAGGCAATAAAAGAGGCAGAGGCAGTAAAAGATGCAAAGGTGCTGCTTAAAGTTAACAAAGACAAAGAAATTTTAAAAAAGCAAAAAAATTTGGCGAAGGTAGTCGTTATAGACCCAGGACATGCAAGTATTACTAGCTTAGAGCAAGAAAAGCAATCACCAGGCTCAACTATAATGAAAATAAAGGAGCCAGGTGGAGCTCAAGGAATTAATACAAAAACGCCTGAGTATGTGGTTAATATGGCGGTAGCAGTTAGACTAAAAGTTTTGCTTAGTAAAAAAGGATATACTGTAAAAATGACTAAGACAGAGAACAAACAAATGCTTGGGAATATTGCAAGGGCTCAGGTCGGAAACAATTCTAAGGCAAATTTAGTTATACGAATTCATGCAGATTCAAATGATAATTCATCTGTTAGTGGAGCGTCAATGCTTGTACCTACGGATACTAAAGATACAAATCCAATATATAAGTTGAGTAAACAATATGGACAAGTAGTTTTTAGAAATCTTATTAATGATGTAGGAATGAATGATAGAGGCGTTGTTGAAAGAGATGATATGACGGGATTTAATTGGTCTAAGGTTCCTGTTATTTTAGTGGAGATGGGGTTCTTGTCGAATACTAGTGAAGAAAGGCTTCTCGTAACTGAATCTTACCAAGATAAGTTAGCAAAGAGTTTGGCAGATGGGATTGATGCGGCGTTAAAGTAAAGGCATCGAATCTCTTGAGTGACTTGCAATAGAGCTCAAAACATGAAACTCCATTAAGAAATAAAAATTCTTTAAATGTTTTTTTATAAAAATTATTAGTATTTATTTTCATGTTATTTGGTATAGTTTATATGTATTATGCCACACTAAATGTAATACGATTGAGAGTTGTTTATTAATTTATTTTGGTGAAGAGAGAGATGTGATTATGAGAGATATGGAGAATAATGATAAAAAGCATTTAAAGAAAATTTATAAGAATTTTTCTGACTTAGTTTATGTTGTTGCTACAACTGAACTTGAGTCTTTTATTACTAAGGGTGAATTTACTAGTTTCTTCAATTATAGGATGAAACAAATACTCTCAGAGATTAATGAAAAAAGTGGGATTTTAGATGCTGGTGTTTTTTTTAATACAAAAGGTGAAATAACACTTATTGATGTGGGGGTAGTAGGCAAATTTATAGAGAATAATTATAATTTGAAAATGCTGGAATATTATAAGAATACTTTTTTAAATAAGATTATTAGGGGAGTGGTTAATGGGTCCGAAAAGTCAAAAGTAGATTTTATTTTAATTTCATATTCAATATTATATGATACGCTAAATGAATTATATAAAACTATTAGTTGTAAGCAAGTGAATAAGATTATATATATAAATCGATATGCTTTAGAGGATTACAACAAAGAGGATTGCACTATGGTTCTTGCTACACTATTAATACTAGAAGATTTATGTAGATATATTGGTGTTGATAGATATAAAATGGTAAATGAATTAAAGAATAAAATTTACAAATAATAAAGTTAAATTAAAAAATAAACAAAATTACATGTTAAATTTTAAGATAATATGATAAATATTTACAAAATAACAATATTTTGCATTGAATTGAGGGTTTTTAAAAAAACGATTATAATTTGTTTAAGAATATTCAATTTTATATAAAAAACTTTTAGCTATATTTATTATAATTTCGACAAATAAACTACTTCATATAAATTGTAACCTATTGCTATTCTTTCTTAATCGTGACTTTATGGGTGTATAGGGTTGAAGTTGTCATTAAAAAGAGATAAGATAATGTAAACGTATTTCACAAAATGACATATTTTTTTTGAAAGTAATGGTACTGTATTCTCATAAGAAAGTATGGGAGGCAAACGCATATGGTAATTATAGAAAATTTGTATAAAGAAATAACAGATGGTGATGTGAATTATAATTATGCTTACAGATTGGTAAAAAATAACATGTCTGTAGTGATGTATGGTAAGCTTACTGAAATACAAGCTTATGGCATTGAAATAGAAAGGCAAGATATTACCAATGGTACAGTTGTAAGAATACAAAGAGACTGCGCAAAACATATAAGTCCACAAAGGTATAAAGTTAAAAATCTTTTGAAAATATTATACGATAATACTGTATCACCTATTCACATGATTGACATATTGGGTGAGTATATTGATGAGTATACTAGTGATTTTGATGAAGTGTTAGCAAGTATAGCTTCTTGTTAATAATTTATGTTGACCTAACATATTGATGAGAATATTCCACCTTTAGAGGACGATTATTCTCTTTTTTCTATAATGGAAAATTACAAAATTATAGAGTATAATACTATAAATGGTCATAGTTATAATATAACGATATAGCATTGAAATATAATACAATAGCTTACTAAAGCTTTAAATTTGTAAACATAGATTAACAAGTGGGAGTTGATAAGTATGATTCTAGGTGTAGGTACTGATATAGTTGAAATCAGACGAATAAAACATGCAATGGAAAGCAACAATAAATTTTTAGAAAAAATTTTTACAAGTTCAGAACTAGAATATCTTAAAAGTAGAAATTTAAGGGCTGAATATGTGGCTGGAAGATTTGCTGCAAAAGAAGCTGTAGCAAAAGCTTTAGGAACGGGCTTTAGGGGGTTTGATTTTAAAGACATTGAAGTTGATCGGACAACCCTTGGAAAACCAGTAGTAATTTTAAAAGGGAAAGCAAAGTTAATAGCTAAAAAAGAAGGTCAATATAATATTCATCTTAGCATATCTCATGGGGAAGAAAGTGCAATTGCTTATGCTATATTAGAAGTTGAAAAGAAAAATGAAGAAGTTGTGGGAATAGCAAAGGTATCTGATTAATTATAATTAATCATTTTAGTAATAGTATGTAATCATTAGTAATAGTATAAGTAGTAGAGTAAGCTAAT
>ERZ1463033.96-NODE-96-length-13739-cov-9.085063_pt1 | contig 13739 bp, 21 predicted proteins | sample MGYA00564481_ERZ1463033 | MGnify/ENA primary metagenome ERZ1463033 (study PRJEB39244, sample SAMEA3635150) | Helicobacter pylori | study: EMG produced TPA metagenomics assembly of PRJEB11511 data set (Assembly of a 5300-year-old Helicobacter pylori...
TATGTACATTTTGTTTAATTCAACATTAGAAGATTTATTCCATTTAGCTTCACAAGTAGCATAATTTGTATAATAAGTATTAAGATTAAACATGTTTTTAATAGTTAAATGAATACTCTTAGAAAGACCTTTCTCATGATTGTAAACAAGAATTGAATAAGCTTTAATTTTAGCTTCATTATCAACATACATTATATTCGATAGATTGTTGAGATTTTCAAAGCTAAGCTTATCTTTATATATTCTTGTTGAAGAATTAGTTTCTATTCTCAAAATATTCACCACCTTTTTTATAATCTCTAATATATATTATGCCATAATAGAGCCTATAATATTAAGTTATATAAAAATAATTTAGCAACAAAATTCATCTCCGTCTACAGAGAACGGAGTCTTCTTTTGCAAATAAAGATAAATCAAATTTTGGTCCCTATTAAATTCTTTCATACCAACCTTTTCTAATATTCGTGCGGAAGGGGTGTTATTAATCAAACAATCTGCTTTAATAATTTTAACACTATCTTGAGAAATGGCCCAATTTATAATTGCTTTTAGTGCTTCAAAACCGAAACCATTTCTTCTTTCATGTTCTACTAACCCAAAACCGACTTCAACTTCACTTTTTTCATTAGGTTTTCCGTGAAAACCTATATCGCCAACTACTTGCATAGTATCTTTTTTTACAATTATCCAAAATTCGAATCCAGTCGGGATCCTATCTTTTTCTAAGGATTTATTAACAATAGGTAATATGTCCATTGTATCCTTAGTAGGCCATTGCTCATCTGTTTTTATTCCGAGCTTTTCGATTTCGTTACTACTTCCATCTAATAAAGAGTTAGTAATTTCAAATGTTACTGGTATTAATATTAATCTGTCTGTAAGTATGTTTTTTAAATCCATTTTACTTTCCACCTTTCAATTTAAAATAATTTGATAGAATTAAAGGTGGAGTAATACCTATAAATTTAATTTAGGTAGTAAACCACCTCATAGAAATTACGCTTATAACATTTTCCATAGAATCAACCCCTAACATTATTATTTTAAAAGGATATAGCTTTAACTTTTTATTCTTTCATGTAAATTATACTAAATGACCAATTAAATGTAAATAGAGTATATTATATTGGATGTTAGTTAAAGAGTAAGATTTATAGGTGGATCATTTAAAAATTGTAATAATACCAACGCTATTTGTTAACGTAGCCTAAGGTTAAAGAAACTAGTTAACTATTGTATATAATGGTATAATTTATTATAGTTACATAACAATAGCAATATATAATAGAACAAATTTTAAGTTAAGAAAATCTTTGGAGGCATATAATAATGTTAAATGTAAATGTAAAAGATATTGATATGAAATTTAATACATCAAATGAAGTTTTTGCACCTCGAAACGTTGATAAAGGTACTTTAGCGATGTTGTCAATTATTGAATTAAAAAATGATGATAAGGTGCTAGACTTGGGGTGTGGTTATGGTATAGTTGGAATATTTTGTGCGAAAATAGTAGGAGCGACTAATGTAGTTATGACAGATATAGATAGTCGAGCAGTAGAACTTACAAGAGAAAATATTGAGCTAAATAATGTTAAAGAAATTAAAGTATACCAAAGTGATGGATTCAAAAATATTAATGAAAAAGACTTAACTTTAATTATTTCAAATCCTCCGTATCATGCGGATTTCTCTGTTCCAAAGGAGTTTATTGAAAAAGGATTTAATAGATTAGCCATTGGTGGGAGAATATATATGGTTACTAAAAGAAAAGACTGGTATAAGAACAAGTTGGTTTCAATTTTTGGTGGTGTAAAAATAACTGAAATTGATGGTTACTATATTTTTATGGCAGAAAAGAAAACTACTACATATTCGAATAAGAAAAAATTAAAATTGTGAAGATAAGTTTAACTAATAAAGTTAACGTTATAACTTATATATGCAAAGGGGAATTTAAATTATGGAACAAGAGCATAAATCAGTAGAAAAAATTTGGAGAAAGTATTTAACATCTATAGGAGAGTCTACTTACAATACTGATAAAAATTATACTTCATGGCATTTTTGTGATAATGAAAAAAGTGCTAATGATTTAGCAAAATTGGTTAGAGGAAAAATTAAAAGAGGGACAAGTTCGCTTTATTATTTCTATGGTGTAGAAAATGAAGATCTGCCGATGGAAGATAATCATAGCATTATTACAACTTGGAATGGAATTGCTCAATGTGTTATAAAAACTAAAAAAGTAACAGTACTACCTTTTAAAGATGTAAATGAAAAATTTGCGAAAATAGAAGGTGAAGGTGATAAGTCTTTAGAGTATTGGAGAAAGGTACATATAGATTTCTTTACAAGAGAATTAAAAGAGCTTGAAATGGAATTCTCTCAAGATATGTTAGTAGTATTTGAGGAATTTGAAGCGGTATATAAGTAAATATTAAGTTCTATTAAATCATAAATTCATTTAGATAGAAAAAAATTCAATATGAATTTAATGAAGGAGATATAAAAATGATTTCTTATAAAATTGGATTAGAGTGTATTGAGTGGCCTCAATTTTTTACTCTATACGAAAAGGTAGGTATGCTAAAGCGTTTTATAGAAAGTAAAGAATTTAATAAAATTCAGTCTGCATTTCAAGTGAGTTACAAGGTTATTACAGCCTGGGAAGAAAATATTTTGGTGGGGTCTTGTAGAATGTTATCGGATGGCATATGCTATGGGGCTGTTTTTGATGTTGCAGTATTACCTGAATATCAGAAAAAAGGCATTGGGAAAACGTTGATGAGGTTACTTTTAAAAGAGGAAGAACATATGACAATTCACCTAACTTCAACATTTGGGAATGAGGGTTTTTATAAGAAATTAGGGTTTAAAAAACATAAAACGGCTTATTCAAAATACCCATTTGAATCAAAATATGTTGAGGATTAGGAGTAGATATAAAAGCAATTAACGATGCATTGGTTAAAAATGGATATGAAATGAAATCTGATGATGAGATTTTAAATTTAATTGGATCAAATTTGGGAAATGTATGTAAGGCGTTAATCAATAGAGTTGATGAAGATAGTATTAAACAATTTGCAAGAGATATTGTAGCCTTTGAACAACCATATATAAGAGAATATGATGGGGTTTTGAACTGCTTAAATACATTAAAGGAAAAAGGGTATACTCTGTGCATTTGTTCAAATGGGAATAAAGAGTATGTTTTGGGTATTTCTAAGAAATTTGCACTTTTTAATATATTCGATGATATTTGTTATAGTAGTGATGGAATTAGTAAAACACAAGCAGTTGGAATGCTTAAAAGCAAGTATAAAGCAGAAAAATTTATTATGGTGGGAGATAGGACAAGTGATATTCAAGCAGCTTCACATAATGGGGGAATATCAATTGGCGTAACATATGGCTTTGGAAAAGATGAGGTGTTGTTAGCAAATTATGTTGCTAATACTCTTCAAGAAGTAGAAAAATTAGTAACAGATATTACAATTTAGAGCTTTAAATTCGTAGTGTATAATTTGCTAATACCATAATATAACGATATTAAAAGGGAGAATATATAATGGATAAAAAAGAAGAAGCTATAAATGTATTTAATAATGGATTTAATTGTAGTCAAGCAGTTTTAAGTGTCTTTTGTGAGAAGTTTGGTTTAGATAAAGGAACCGCACTAAAAATCTCTACAGGATTTGGTGGAGGATTTCGTAAAGGTGAGGTTTGTGGAGCAGTCTCTGGAGCAATAATGACTTTAGGGTTAGAGAGTGGTCATTATATAGAAGGTGATACAGAATCAAAAAGTAAAGCATATGCGTTGACGAAGGAATTTATAATAAGGTTTGAGGAGAAAAATGAATCAATAATTTGTAAAAAATTATTAGGGTATGATTTGTCTGATGAAAGAGAATACAATATTATTAGGGAAAAGGGACTTTTTAATAGTATTTGTCCTAAAGTAATAGTTGACGCTGTAGGTATTTTAGAAGATATATTTTCAGAGAAAAAGGGGAAATAATATGATGACTATCTTGATTTAGAAAAAGATTATGAAAATGTTAGGTTTGCGTATGATGGTATGAATATTGAACTTTGACATAAGGGCTATACTAAATTAATATTAAATATGGTTTTGAGATTTAAGGAGAAATAAAATGAATAAATCAATAAATATAGTCTTAAGAGAACTAGAAATTAAAGACTTAGAGGATTATTTGTATTTGAATCATCCATCACGTGAATTAAAAGGGGAAAAGAATGTACTCAAAGACAAAAGGATAATAGCAAACAAAGATACTGACAAGATAATTGGTCAAGTGAATTGGTATTGGAAATCGGAGGAAACTCTTTGGATGGAAATTGGGATTGTTATTTTCAACGATGATTATTGGGGACAAGGTATTGGTTATAAAGCTTTAAAAATGTGGATAGATGAAGTGTTTGCAAAGAACCCAAAGCTCATAAGGATTGGATTGTCAACTTGGTCTGGAAATGAAAGAATGATGAAACTGGCTGAGAAGGTAGGGTTAAAAAAAGAGGCTGTTTATAGGAAAGCAAGAATTGTTGATAATAAATATTACGATTCTGTGAGTTATGGTATATTGAAAGAAGAATGGGAAGCTGTGAAATAAAATTGATTGGAGAAGATAGTTAATGGATATAAATATTATCAAAGCAGAAAAAAAACACTTAATTGACTGTAAAGTAACTTTAATGAAATCTGAATTAGGAAGAGTATATTTTGAAGAAGATAAAGCAATTAAAACTTTAAGTGAAGGAATCTCAAAAGGAGAGATTTTTGTTGCGATAGACAAAGAAGGTATATGCTTAGGGTTTGTTTGGTTTATTATTAATGGTGCTTTTCACAGCTTTCCGTATTTACATATTATAGCTGTAAAAGAGGAGTTTCGTAATTTTGGAATAGGAAAAAAATTATTAAAACACTTTGAAGAAGTAACTTCTAAAAACTATTCCAAGGTATTTCTTGTTGTTGCAGAGTTTAATTCAGAAGCTAAACGATTATATCAGAGTATTGGTTATACAGAAGTTGGGGCTATTCCAAACTTGTATAAAACAGGAGTAACCGAGTTCTTAATGATGAAAGAAATTTATCATTAACATAATAATAAAATTTATTATATTGATATAAATCAAAATTATTTAGATGTCAGTGAAGAAAAGTATTCAAATTTAAAAGATAGAAATAAGGAGGCCGTAATATGATTCTTTCGGGAAAAGAAATAAAGAAAAAGTTAGGGAAAGAGATAGTAATAGAACCTTTTAGTGAAAATCAACTTAATCCTAATAGTTACAATTTGAGGTTACATAATGAATTACTTGTTTATGATGAACCAATTTTGGATATGAAAAAAGAAAATAAGGTTAAAAAACTTTTTATACCAGAAGAGGGATTAGTTTTGGAAACAGGAAAATTGTATCTTGGTAGAACAGTAGAGTTCACAGGAACAAATAAATATGTACCAATGCTAGAAGGTAGGTCTTCTATTGGCAGATTAGGATTATTTATTCATGTAACAGCGGGATTTGGGGATGTTGGTTTTCATGGGTTTTGGACATTAGAAATATTCTGTGTTCAACCAATAAAGATATATCCTGGCGTTGAAATTTGTCAAATATATTATCATAGTATTGAGGGCGAATATGATGAATATTGCAGTGGAAAGTATCAAAATAATGAGGGTGTTCAACCAAGTTTACTGTATAAAGATTTTGAACGTTAGTATAAAGAATTTTATGAGAAATTATGGTACATATTAATATAGGCTGAAAGGTGTGGAAAATTATGAATCAGAAAGATAGAATGTTGGCGGGTTTGCCATATAAGGCGTGGTTAGATGGATTAGCAGAAGAAAGAATGGAGAATAAAAAGAAGATATATGGGTATAATCACTGTCTACCAGATGAATACGGAAAAATTGATAAATTAATAAGAGATATTCTTGGTAAAGCAGGTGTGGACATACATATTGAAGCTCCTTTTCATTGTGATTATGGAAAGAATGTTGAAATTGGGAATTGTTTTTTTGCGAATTATAATTGTACTATTTTAGATTCGGGAAAAATAATCATAGGTAATAATGTTCAATTTGCTCCAAACGTTTCTCTATATACAGCAGGTCACCCAATACATCCTGATTCACGAAACTCTGGATATGAATATGGTATCGGTATAACGATAGGAAATAATGTTTGGCTTGGTGGAAATGTTGTTGTAAATCCTGGGGTTCACATTGGAAATAATGTTGTTATAGGTTCGGGAAGTGTTGTTACTAAAGATATTCCAGATAATGTGATAGCAGTAGGGAATCCATGCAAGGTTATTCGTGAAATTACTGAAGAAGACCGCAAATATTACTATAAAAATAATGTTTTTGATGTTGATGATTATTTTGACTAATATAATATTAAGAGATTAAGAGGAAGCATCCTTAAAGAGCAGCGTAATGGTAAAATATCATTTAATCCATTCAAAGGGGGTGAAAAATATGAAAACATTGATTATTAGTGGTTCACCAAGAAAGAACGGAGACTCTATGACTTTGGTTAATGAAATGATAAAATATCTTGATGGTGAAGTAAGAATAATTGAAACTTATAATAATATTAATCCATGTGTAGATTGCAGATATTGTTGGCATAACAAGGGATGTTGTATTAACGATAATATGCAAGAAGTATATCAACTGCTTAATGAAGTTGATAATGTTGTAATAGCTTCACCATTATATTTTTCTGAACTTACAGGTCAACTTTTAAGCTTTGCAAGTAGACTACAGTTATTTTATGCATCTAGATGTATAAGGAAAGACAGTGAGTTTAAGCAGAAAAAGAAAAATGGTGTGCTTGTTATTTCAGCAGGTGGAGATACACGTGACTATGATCGTTCAGAAAAAACGGCGAATATTATTTTTAACCAGATGAATACGACACTAATTGGTAGTGTAAGGTCGATTCATACTAATGAGATACCAGCCAAAGAAGATATTGAGGCTTTAGATAAAGCCAAAGAACTTGCATTGAAATTAAATGAGCTACATAATTTGTCTGTGGATTAAATTTTTTAGTCACTAATGTTTCTGATAAAATGGAGGTTTAATTTAATATGGATGATGTTGAAAATATACTTAATTATTACAAGGATGAATTAAAATGGAATCCACCCTTTGCTGACATACTCTCTAAATATTCAAAAGATGGATTAAAAGGTTATTTGGTAATGCGTGAATCTGTTCAAAATGGTCATTTGCCTAAAAAGACAAGCGAATTAATTTTTACAATATTAGATAGTTTAGATAATGAAGTAAGCGGTGCAAAAGCACATGCCGTTACTGCAATAGAAGCAGGTTTAACTATGGAAGAGTTAGTAGAAGCTTTTGTAATTGTAACTATTGTAAAAGGTATTAATGTGTTATGTAAAACAGGCGTTGAAGTTATAAAAGCAGCTGAGAAAAGATTTGAAGAAATAAAATTAACCAAGGAGAATCGACAATAAAATGTTCTGTATACGACATATAAAAGGGAGCAATATTAATGGATATGGAAATAAAACATAAAAAAATTATAGAAATTGTTAAGGATAAATTGACTTGTTCTGCTCATAATTTAGATCATGTATTTAGGGTGTATAATCTTTGTCTGTTGATTTCAAAAGGTGAAAAAAATGTTGATTTGGAGGTTCTTATTCCAGCAGCATTGTTGCATGACATTGCAAGAGTTGAAGAGAGTGAAGATAAAACAGGAAAAATTGACCATGCTGTTTTAGGCAGTGAAATTGCAGAAGGAATATTAAGGAACTTGGGATATGAAGAAGAAAAGATAGAGAAGATAAAACACTGCATTATAGCACATAGATTTAGAAATGGAAATGAGCCTAATACAATAGAGGCAAAAATACTTTTCGATTCAGATAAACTTGATGTTATTGGGGCAAGTGGAATTGCACGTACTTTTATGTTAGCAGGACAATTTGGACAAAGATTAACAATTGGTGAACCGCTTGATAACTATTTAAATTCCAATACTGTTGAAAATGGACGGATAAAAGATGTTTCAAAACATACACCTTTTATTGAATATGAAGTAAAGTTTAAAAAAATACCTGATAAATTATATACAAAAAAAGCAAAGGAAATAGGGAAAGGAAGACTTGAATTCATGAAAGAATATTTTAACAGACTAAAGTTAGAGATCGAAGGGACTGAATAAAAGTAATTCAATAGAGGAGATAAAAGGATGAAATGCAAAATAAAAAACATATTTATAAACTATGAAATAATAGGAAATGGAAAACCGATTATTATGTTACATGGTTATAATGTAGACCACAGGTTAATGGCAGGATGTATGGAACCTGTATTTATTAATAAAAATAGTTATAAAAGGATATATATTGACTTGCCAGGCATGGGCAAATCAGAGAGTGCGGAATGGATTACTGACTCTGATATTATGCTTGATATTATAATTAGTTTCATTGATAAGATTATTCCAAATGAAATTTTTTTGCTTGCTGGTGAGTCATACGGGGGATATTTGGCAAGAGGAGTAATCTATAGAATGGCAGATAGAGTTCATGGTGTTTTACTGATTTGCCCAGTTATAGTAGCAGATTATAATAAACGCAACGTTCCGGAGCATATTGTTTTGGTTAAAGATAGTAAGTTGTTAGCTAAATTGACACCAGAAGTGGCTGAAGGGTTTAATTCTAGTTCAGTGGTTCAAAGTGAAAAAATATATGAGAGATGTGAAAATGAGATAATATCCGGAGTGGAAATAGCCAATAAGGTATTTTTGAAAACTCTTAAAAAAGATGGATATGTATTCACATTCGATGTAGATAAGTTAAATAATAAATTTGATAAACCTTCTCTTATATTGTTAGGAAAACAAGATAATTTTGTTGGATATAAGGATTCATGGAATATATTAGACAATTTTCCAAGAGCAACTTTCGCTATACTGGATAGAGCGGGACATAGTTTGCAAATAGAACAGGAAGAATTATTTAATTCATTAGTGAAAGAATGGCTTGTAAGGGTTAATTAAGGATAAATATAAATTTAGTAGAAAGTGAGGCTATTATGAAATATGAATGGAGAAAGCAAGAGAAAAATTTATACTTACCAAAGGACAAACCAAATTTAATAACGGTTCCGAAGCAAAAGTTTTTTATGTTAAGTGGACAAGGGAATCCTAATGATGAAGAGTACTCTGAGAAAATAGGCGTTTTGTATTCTTTAGCTTATGCTATTAGAATGATGCCCAAGCAAGGGTATATTCCAAATGGATATTTTGAATATACGGTCTATCCACTTGAGGCGACATGGGATTTGACTGAAAAAGGAAGACAATTTAAAGAATTGAATAAAGATGAATTAGTGTATACAATTATGATTAGACAGCCTGATTTTGTTACACAAGAAATAGTAAATTTAGCATTTGAAAATGTTAGAAAGAAAAAATCTAATTTTTTTTTAGATGATGTAACTTTTGAAACTATAGAAGAGGGATTATCTGTTCAAATGATTCATATTGGCTCATATGATGATGAACCTAAAAGTTTTGAGTTAATGGATAAATATTGTATGGATAATAATCTACGAATTTTATCACATGTGCATCATAAAGAAATATATCTTTCTGATGCAAGGAAAACTGAAAAATCCAAATTAAAAACAGTTTTAAGATATATGGTTTGTTATAAATAATGTGGATAATATTTAGTTGAAAATTTTTGTTATTGAACAGCTACGACTTGATTGCTATAAGTAAAAAATGTGATAATCCACTCCAAATGTATTACCATATATATGGATACATCAAATGCACGGACTTCTAATAGAATTAAGGATTGAGTTTCCTTAGCTCTATTTTTTTTTACATTATTAAGAAACTGAGCAAAAGGATAAATACTTAATACTTAATAATAAATATATAATTTTTATGAAATGGTAAGCCTATTTGGGAAATATGGTATAATAAGCAAAAGATTTAATGACATAAATCTTTTCTTATGAGCTATGCGCCGCCGCATTTATGAATTACTAAAAAATCATTCACAATTGAATGTTATTATTTTGAAAAGTAGTGGAGGTATAAAGAAATTTATAAGTGAGCTAATAATAAAATAGACAGAATATTCATAAAGTAATTTATAGTTTTGAAATCATAAAGAAAAAATATTTTATAAGGATTAAAGGGGAGTAGTTATTATGTTAATCAAACTTGAAAGATTTAGATGTGAGGAAATTATGCAATTAGTGTCATGGGTTCCTAATAAAGAGTTCTTACTTCAATGGGGAGGGCCATTATATAATTTTGAATTTATGGGGAAACAGTTTCTTAATAATATAAATGAGATGATAGGGGAGAATCCTAAAAATTTAATGTTTAGTTGTAAATTACTTGAAAGCAATGAGACGGTTGGTCATATACAGTTACTTGGTATAGATAGAGTAAATATGTCTGCTCGAGTAGGTAGGGTTCTTGTAGGTGATAAAAAGTATAGAAGCAAAGGAATTGGTTTGGAAATGGTAAATGCAATTTTGGACATTGCATTTAATAAATTAAATTTGCATAGGGTAGATTTGGGTGTATTCGATTTTAATGAATCTGCAATTGCTTGCTATAAAAAAGCAGGATTTATTATTGAAGGAAATTTTAGAGAAAGTAGAAAAATAGATGGAAAGTACTGGTCACTGATTAACATGAGTATTCTCGAGGATGAGTATAGAAGTAATAAAAACACTATTTAGTGTTAATGAATAAACTTAGTATTAGGTAGAATATTGGTGTTTTATTATCCAATAAATAATATACATTATTCAATAAATAATATACATTATTCAATAAATCATTGGGGAGGAATCACGTGATAAAATTAGAAAGTGAAAGATTAAATTTAGTACCCTTACAGGCAAAACACCTCTCTTTAGCTGTAGATAACTATGGGGAAATGCAGAGTGAGTTGGGATTAAGTGTTTCTAATACAATACTTGATGATGAAATGAAGTATGCAATGAAAGTAAGATTGCAAAAGGTGAGTGAAGATAATAAAAACTATTTATGGTTAACAAATTGGGCAATCGTTCTTAAAGAAGAAAATAGGATAATAGGAATTATAATGATTAAAGGATGTCCTAATGAAAATGGTGAAGTAATAGTTGGATATGGTATTGAAGAGATGTACAGAAAAAGGGGTTATGCTACGGAAGCATTACAAGGTTTAAAAAAATGGATTTTCGAAAATCCAAAGGCTATATATATAATTGCAGATACAGAAAAGGATAATATAGAATCGCATAAAGTATTAAGGAATGTGGGTGCTATTAAATATAAGGAAGATGACGAGTTAATATGGTGGAGAATTGAAAATAAATAAAACATTTTAGGGGGATATAAATGGATAGAATAACCAAATTAAAGGCCGGTGATTCGATAGGTATTTTTTCACCATCGGCACCTATAACATATTCATGCCCTAATAGATTTGGTAGAGCTAAGAAATACCTACAAAGCAAAGGCTTTAAGCTGATAGAGGGGAGTTTAACAGGTAAATATGATTTTTATAGGTCAGGAAGTATTATGCAAAGAGCAGAGGAATTAAATAGTTTAATTAGAAATCCAGAAGTAAAATGTATCATGGCAACAATTGGTGTGATGAATTCAAATTCAATTCTTCCTTATATAGATTACGCTGAGTTTAAGATACATCCTAAGATAATAATAGGATATTCTGATGTTACAGCAATTCTGCTTGCTATATATATGCACAAACAGGAATAAGTACATACTATGGACCTGCATTAGTGGCATCATTTGGAGAATTTGCACCATTTGTTGATCTTACTTATAAATATTTCAAAGAAATCACTATGGATAAAATGAGTTTTCCTTATGTATTTCGAACTCCAGAATACTGGACAGATGAATACGTTAATTGGGAAATACAAGATAGAAGCAAAGAAAAAAGAGAAAACTCTTGGATTACAATTTATGGGGGAAATGTCCGAGGCAGGGTAATGGGTGGCAACTTAAATACAATTCAAGGGATATGGGGCAGCAAATATATGCCTGAAATAAAGGATGGAGATATACTTTTTATAGAAGACTCTTTAAAAGATGTTGCAACGATAGAAAGAAGTTTTTCTTTTCTAAAATTAAATGGTGTATTTGATAAAATTTCTGGAATTATACTTGGGAAACATGAATTATTTGATGATATGAAGACAGGTAGAAAACCATATGAAATTTTAGTAGAAGTATTAGGAGATAATAAGTTACCGTTTATTGCCGATTTTGATTGTTGTCATACTATGATTATGTATAATATGGATAAGAAAGTTGATTATGATAAATTAAAAACTTTATTTAATGAGGTAGGCTGGAATGATAAAACTGAGGATAATAATAGATTATTACTTATGGTAGAAAATTCTCAAATAGTAGTTACTGCATGGGATGAGGGAAGAATGGTCGGATTTGCTAGGTGTACAACAGATTATGTGTTTAATGGACAAATAAATAATGTAGTGGTTGATTCTAAATATAGGAAAAAAGGTATTGGTAAAAATTTAATTAACATAATATTTAATAGTAGTCAACAAGTCACATACATGTTAAGGGGAAGCATTAGTAATGAGGGATTTTATAGAAGTTTAGGTTTTGAGGATGGTCCAATATCCTTAATTTATAAGCGTAAAAGGTAAGATGAAACAATAGAAACAGAAATTTCAGGAGTATTTGTGAGGGAAATGGAGGTAGCATATGGAAAAGCTAGAAATAAGAAGATTTGATAATAATGATGCAGCTATTGTATCAAAAATAATTTGTAGAAATTTTTTGGAAGTTAATATAAGGGATTATTCCAAAGAAGATATGAAAAAGTTATCAGAAATTTATAATCCTGATAAAGTAAAAATGGTAGCTGGCTATGCACATATGTATGTTTTTTGTTTAGATAAGAAAATTATTGCTTGTGGAGCAATTTCAAGTTTTTGGGGAAAAGAAGATGAAAGTATACTTTTAACAATATTTGTTTTACCTGAATTACAGGGTAAAGGGGTAGGAAGAACAATAATCGAAACACTAGAGAGCGATAAATACTTTTTAAGAGCAAAAAGAATAGAAATTCCAGCATCAATTACTGCACGTGGATTTTATAAAAAACTTGGATATGACTATAAGGATGGAGTATCAAAATTGGATGATGAAGAACATTACAGATTAGAAAAATTTAGATAAAGAATAAAATATAAATATTCTAAATTTGATGTAATATAAAAATAATTACAAATAAATTAGTTGTCAAGGGTAGGTACTTTTAGAGAAGGGGATGAACAGATATGGAAACATTAGTAACTAATAGATTGATACTAAGACAATGGAAAAATAATGATAGTGCTGATTTATATGAGTATGCTAAGAGTGAATTAGTAGGTCCTAGTGCTGGTTGGCCACCACATAAGAATGAGGGAGATAGTAAAGGGATAATAAGAATGTTTATTGAAAATAATGAAACATATGCTATAGTTTTAAAATCAGAAAACAAAGTTATTGGTGGTATAGGACTTCATATTGAACCCTCGCCCAGCTATAGAGCATGGGTGATTCTTATTTAGAAGGAAGTTTGCAATTACCTTAAACCTAACTAAGTTAGGAAGCCTTATTCCTTTTGGCGTGTCCAAGGACGCCCTACACTGTAAGCTTTA
>ERZ1463033.97-NODE-97-length-13707-cov-9.232200_pt1 | contig 13707 bp, 10 predicted proteins | sample MGYA00564481_ERZ1463033 | MGnify/ENA primary metagenome ERZ1463033 (study PRJEB39244, sample SAMEA3635150) | Helicobacter pylori | study: EMG produced TPA metagenomics assembly of PRJEB11511 data set (Assembly of a 5300-year-old Helicobacter pylori...
TTTCAAAAGAAACCCCTATATCATTAAAATTATTTTCTTCTATAAATAATCTTAATGTTGCTACTACTATGTACCCCATATCAATAAAATTATATTTACCTTCATTAAATAAATCTAAAGATATCTCCCTAATCTTAAAAAAAGGATAATATTTTTTTAGGTTCTGCATTCTTTCATTATGTTCACTTATTATCTCATCCATATAATTGAATTCATTATTCAAAATCTATCCACTCCTGATCTATATCTATTAATGCAACTGCACTTCCATATATTTCTTCAAACATGAGGTTTTTCCTTTCTTTAGATCGTTTATAATCTACTTATATTATAAAGCATATGTTTATTTTTTTCATTAATAATTATATATATGTTTTAAGTGACCCCTAAAAACAATATATAATTTTAGAATCAAATAAAAATCTACTAGTTTACCAACTTTAAGGTGCGGATAACTTCCGTTTATGACATAAAAATGACATTTTAGGAGATTTTACTTGTATTATAGTTTTTTATAAGGCATTATGTAAATAATGCTTGTTAAAATTCAAATAATGAAATGATTGGTGATAAATTGTGATAAATCTTGAAAAAAGAAAAAAAAGAAGAATAAGAAAAAGAAGAAAGTTTGTTTTAATAATATCAGTTATAGTTATAGTTATTCTGTCATGTTTAATATTTTATATTAATAGCAATAGTAAAGTAAAGAAAGTCCTTCCTACTAATGCAGAAAACAGCTTAAAAAAAAGTGTAAAAACACCAAAAAAAGTAACTTTAAAACCAAAGTTAAAATCACCAACTGCAGATTTTTATAAACATATTTATAAGTCAGATGGACATAAAATAGCCTATCTTTCTTTTGATGATGGACCTTCTGCCAACAATACTCCTTTGATTTTAAAGACTTTAGATAAATATAATATAAAGGCAACTTTTTTTATAGTAGGTAATATGGCAATAAAATATCCTGATTTGGTAAAGAAAGAATTAGCAGCTGGACACTCCATTGGGAACCATTCATATTCACATAACTATAATTATATTTACTCTAACACTAACACTTTTATAAGTGATATTAACAAATGTGATACTATATTAAAATCAATCCTTGGTAGTAATTTCAGTACTAAATTAGTAAGATTTCCAGGCGGGTCATTTGGTGGAAAACTAAAACCTTTTAGAGAATCACTTAATAGTGCTGGATACAATTATGTTGATTGGAATGATTTAACTGGTGATGCAGAAGGACAAAATATCCCAGTATCTAAATTACTAAGTAACCTAAAAAAGAATACTGAGGGAAAAGATCATGTAGTTATTTTAATGCACGATTTCTTTACGAAATCAACAACTGCCCAAGCATTACCACAAGTTATTGAATATTTAAAATCTCAAAAATATTCATTTAAAACACTTAATTAAATGATTTTATAAAAAATAGGACCCATGGATAATATTTATCCATGGGTCCTATTTCCGTTAGCCCCATGCACACGTCACTTGGTACATTTTTGAATTTCTGCATGAATGCCTCCTTAAATTATCTTTAATAAAATACAGCACGAAAATATGTGAAAATTATGGGTTAATTGCAGTTTTACAAAAAGTTCACATTTAATATTTAGTTAGTATTAAATTTAGAACTACACCATTTAACTGATGAAAAGATATTACAAATAATTCAAATAAGATTCAATCCACAACTACTAACAATTAGAGAGCTATTACAAAATTAAAAATGGTCAAATAATAATAGCCGCAGATTAGCTATCATGTATCATTGTTAACTTTTTTTAATATGTTAACAATTATTGAATGATTACCCATATATTTAAGTTTTATAACTCGTGATAACGATTTCAAATAGTTCTTAATCCCCCTTGTGGTAAGGATAGGAGAAACCATATTATTTACTTTTTCTACATAAACCTAGCGTAAATCTTTAAATAGCCCAAATTGACATTTTTTACGAGCTGTATTATTATATCAGAGTAGCCGAATCTTCTAAAAGAAGTACCGGGGATTTAATTTTGGGGTGAAACTTTGATTCACAAAGTAGGGTACCTCTACCCTAACCCGTCAACTAACCTGGAAGGCATTAGGAGGAATTAATTATTAAATTTAAAAGCTATAAATCAATTTTTTTAACATCAGCACTAACAATTGGTATTTCAATAATTTCATCACAAAATATATTTGCAGCTACCTTAACAACTAAAAATTATACTGTGAAAAGTGGAGATACTTTATCTAAAATAGCGCAAAAGTATAAGGAATCATTAACTACTCTAAGGAAAGCTAATAACAAATGGAATGATTCTATTTTTCCTGGACAAGTTCTTAAGGTTTCAGGGACAGCTAGCGCTACTGTAAAAAAAAGTGTATCTAGTTTAAAGGCTGTAACACCAAGTGCAAAAAAATACACAGCAAGCGATTTGAACTTGCTAGCTAGATTAATAACTGCGGAAGCCGGAGGAGAGTCATATATTGCTCAGGTTGCTGTGGGAGCAGTAGTTATGAACAGGGTTAAGAGCAGCAGATTTCCAAATTCAATTAGTGCTGTAATTAATCAAAAGTATAACGGTTCTTATCAATTTACCTGTGTACAAAATGGCAACATTAAAAGGCCTGCACCTGCAAGCGATGTTAAGGCTGCACTTGCAGCAATTAATGGAACTAACCCAATAAAAAATGCATTGTTTTTTAATGATGGCGTTAAAAAATCAGGTTCAATAAAAATTGGTAATATGATATTTATGTAACCTATAAAATAAGAACCCTTTTTATACTAAATATAAAAAGGGTTCTTATTTTATACTTATCCTAGAATTCGAAGTTCAAATTCCTTATTGCAACTAGGACATTTAACTGTATGTTTTCCCCTCAATCGTTTCAAACGAAGCATCTTCTTGCAATGTGGACATTTGCGAAAACGATGTGTTTTAATTTCTTTAATTCTTCGAAGCTCAAAAGATCCTTTTGATTTAATAGGTTTAAAAAATTTCATAAATTTTTCATTTTCCAGGTTTCTTTTGTAAATATTTCGAGACAATGCTCTGAAAATAATCAGAATTAAAATAACAGACATCAAACCCCTAATAATAGCAGAACCAATAAAAGCATTCGCAACTATCAAAACAAAATACAGAGCAATTAAAGCAATGTACAGTTGATCTGTACCATATCTTCCATACATAAATTGTGCTAACTTATTTTTTAAATTTCCCATTATACTCACTCCTTATTAATATTTTGTCATCAGCACCCACAGAATATTTTCGCAAAACAAAGACCTAAACATATCTTATTTAAACTTATTGTTGGCATGCCAAAGTCCTGGCTCTGCTGCTGATACACACGACCACCATTTTGTACTTGATTTAATAATCTTTGATATTCAAGATTACTTGGTTCCATTTGCACTGCTGTTTTTGCATGATTTAGTGTTGTAATTGTGTTGCCTAAACCGGAATTTACAATTGCGCTGTAATAATACCACTTTGCATTCCTAGTTGTGATAGCGTCCAGAACATTAAGTGCTTCGTTAAAATATCCTGCATTCAAATAGCTATCAACCGAATCAAATTCAGAATATTCACGTTTTTGCCTTTGACCACCACTAAAAGAACCAAATCCTTCAAAAGGGTTGAAGTCTCTAAATGGATCTTCGCCTCCATAAGAACTGTTCCTATTACCGTATGAACTTTGCTCACTGTAATCTCCACCGCTACTGTTTTGGGTAGTTTTCCCTCTTTTTATCTGTTCGTAAGCAGCGTTAATCTCACTCATTTTTCTTGTGGCATCAGCATCTCCTTGATTCAAGTCTGGATGGTATTTTTTAGCTAGTTTGCGATAAGCTTTAGTAATTTCTTCTTTTGAATCATTTGAAGAAACACCAAGCACTTCGTAAGGATCTGATATCATTATTTGTGCACCCCTTTTGTCTTGTTTTTTTCTGCTTCATACTTTGACCAGACACCTGAATATAGAATATTTTCAATTAATCCCTTGTCTTGATCAATTGGCAACCTTTTATAATTTTCAATGCAGTCAGCCATAAGCAGATTTAAAATGTCATAAAATTTTTCAGATGATGATGTCATCATCGGATTATATCGCTCATTTTTTATATCAGACTTTAAATCCATACAACCATCCATTATATAAATAAACTTTCCAAGCGATATTCCAAATGTTCGTAATTTATCCGCATATTCATCTTCTCTTAAAACGAAAATTTCGCCCATTAGTTCCCCAAAACATTTTGCAGGAACATCGGGGTTAAGCTCTCCTGATTTTTCGATTTCATAAAGCTCACAAAGACACTTACGAATTACCTTGCATTGATTTGGATATTGCCTTTCAATGCACTTATATTGACGTTCAAACAGTTTTGCCGCGCTAAGTGAAAGTATATTTCTATCATCTGTCCAATCGTCAAGAAAATTATAATAGGCAAGTACAACATTCATGTCAGCAGCATACTTTGTAATTTCATTTTGGCAATATTCATGTGGCTTCAAAGGATGGATGATGCATCTCTCAGTTTGCATTTGAGTATCTGTCTTATAAAGTGCAGAAAGAAACAATACAAGAAAAGTCATGTCATAAGTGAGTGTGAAACGGCTTATTATTCCGTGACGTGTTCCTAGTGTCTTACATAATCCACAATAAAATGCTCTGTATTGTTTTTTTTCTTCAATTGTTAACTTATCCGCATTCACCACTACATAACCAAACATACTATTCACCCCCCTTATTTATATACTTCACCTACAACTGTTATTTTTCATTATCTTCATTATTACCTGTGCTACCTGAAATATCATCATGTGGAACTTTCTGATCCATTTCTTCTAACACTTTGGATAAGTCATTTACGGCTTCAACCATTTGAGTTTTATCTTTGCTCTTCAATGCTTTCTTGGTGTTTTTAACAGATTCTTTTATCATTAAGCTATCATTTTTATCAAGTTTTTTCATAACTACTGATGCCTTATAAATTAACTGTTCCGCCTGATCTTTTATTGTGGCTTCTTCTTTATTTTTTGCATCATCGCTAGAAAACTGCTTTGCATCAAGAATAGCTTGATCAATTTCTGATTGAGTAAGGTTTGAGGAAGCCGTAATATTAATGTTTTGTTCTTTGCCAGTTCCCAAATCTTTCGCAGATACATTTACAATACCATTTGCATCAATGCTGAATGATACCTCAATTTGTGGAACGCCTCTTAATGCACGGCGAATACCTTTTAGTTTAAATTTACCTAATGTTTTATTATGAGATGCCATTTCACGTTCACCCTGTAAAACATGAATTTCAACAGATGTTTGAAAATTACCGCTAGTAGTAAAAACTTGGCTCCTTTTTATTGGAAGAGTTGTGTTACGATCAATAATTCTTGAAAAAACTCCTCCCATAGTTTCGATGCCTAGAGAAAGTGGTGTTACATCCAAAAGTAATAAGCCTTTTACAACACCTACAAGGACTCCACCTTGAAATGCAGCACCCATAGCAACACATTCATCAGGATTAATACCTTTAAACGGTTCTTTGCCTATAAACTTTTTAACGCTCGCCTGCACTGCTGGAATACGACTAGACCCTCCCACAAGTAAAACCTTGCTGATTTCTGATATACTGAGCCCAGAATCACGCATTGCTTGATGCATCGGATCCATTGTGGCCTCCACAAGTTGCATTGTAAGTTCATCAAATTTTGCCCTTGTTAATGTAATATTCATATGTACTGGACCTGATTTATTTGATGTAATAAAGGGAAGATTTACCTGAGTTGATGTCATACCGCTCAGTTCAACTTTTGCTATTTCTGCCGCTTCCTTTACACGTTGCATAGCAGTAGGGTCTTTTTTAATATTAAAATGGTTTTCCTTTTTAAATTCATCTGCAAGATAATCAACCACGCAGCTATCAAAATCATCACCGCCTAAACGATTATTTCCTGCAGTAGCAAGTACTTCAATAACTCCATTATTAATATCAAGAATAGACACATCAAATGTGCCTCCTCCAAAATCGTACACAATGACTTTTTGAGGTGTTTCTTTATCTACACCATAAGCAACTGCGGCAGCTGTTGGTTCGTTAATGATTCGTTGTACATTTAAGCCAGCAATTTTACCTGCATCTTTAGTTGCTTGCCTTTGTGCATCTGTGAAATATGCAGGTACTGTAATTACAGCATCACTTACAGTTTCGCCCAGATAGCTTTCTGCATCAGTTTTAAGTTTTTGAAGTATCATTGCAGAAAGTTCTTGTGGTGAATACTTCTTACCATCAATATTAGCCCTATAATCGCTACCCATTTCACGTTTTATGGAGCTTATTGTACGCTCATGATTGGTAACTATCTGATGTTTTGCAGGCTCACCTATTAAACGTTCACCTGTTTTAGAAAATGCAATTATGGATGGAGTTGTGCGACCACCCTCTGCATTAGGGATTATGACAGCCTCCCCCCCTTCCATTACAGCCACGCAAGAATTTGTTGTACCTAAATCAATACCTATTACTTTAGACATAATGTCCTCTCCTTTATATTATAAAATATTTTCGTTCAAATAACGTATGGTCTCGATAATTTTTATATTAATTAGCTATTTTTTAACTCAAGAAAGTAATCTTTCTTTGCTGCAATTATTGAAGGAATAAAACCTGCCATAAGGTGAACTACCATGCTGATTATAACAATCACAATCCAGGAAGTCTCAGGCAGTTTGAAAATCCCTAAACCATATATAATGCAAAAACCTATTACATCTGAAACAAAACCAATAATAAGCGTTTCGGCATTAAAAACAAGGAAAACATCTTTCCTCGAAACACCTATACTACGTAATACACCTATCTCCTTAGTCCTCCCCAAAACAGAAATATATATGCTAGTACTAATACTAATTAGAGATACCAAAAGTAAAATTAATGCAAATACAATAAATTTACACCTAATTTTCATACTAGAAGTCGTAGCAACGCTTGAAAGCAACAAAATAAGTGCAATTCCTATAATACCACTGCTTGCAATAAATGAAGTTATGAAAGTCTTTCCTTTTTTGCTCATCAAACTGTTAAGACTTAGGGACAAAGCGGTTAATAAACCCATAGAAGTTTTTTTACCTTTTTGATTTTTTATCGGCTTTTCTACAACCACATGATAAGGATTAGAATCATAAATCACATTACCGTCAAAAAGTTTTATAATCCTTGTCGAATACTTCTGTGCAATCTCCAAGTCATTGGTAACCACGATAACCAGTTTATCCTTTGAAATTTCTTTTAAGATTTCCATGATTTTTATACTTGTTTCTAAGTCAAGTGTTTCCGTTGGCTCATCTGCGATCAAAACATCTGGATTGTTTACAAGGGCCCTTGCAATTGTAACACGCTTAATCTCACCATAGGACATTTTGTTTGGCTTTTTATTAAACTTATTACAAATACCAACTTTTTTTAGAACTTTAATTGCCCTTTCGCGGCGCTCAAACTTCGCTTCACCCGAAAGTTTCATAGTAAGCTCGACATTTGCAAGTACAGTCTCATGCGAAATCAGCTTATAGCTTTGAAGCATCAAACCAATAGAATTATTACGAAAGGCATCCCAATCTCTATTTGAAAATTCCTTTGTAGATTTTCCATTTATAGATAAATTACCACTTGTATATATATCAAGACCGCAAATAATGTTCAACATCGTTGTTTTTCCACAATTTGGCGGTCCCAATATAGATACTAATTCATTTTCTCTGAAGTCAATATTTATACCTTTTAAGGCTTTTATTCTTGTATTTCCTGCTGTGTATTCTTTTACAATGTTTTTAAGAATCAGCATTCAATAGACTCCTTTCTTCTATATTATATCTTTAATTATATATTACTAATATTAACTGAATGTAAACTGAGGCTAAAATCAAAAAAACTATTTACAATAAATTGATAAACTATCATAATATAAGGATAAGAAGGGTGGCTTTCAAATGTTTCAAATCTTAGTTGTAGAAGATGATAAAAACACAAGAAAATTAATGGAAGAGGTATTGCTTCAAAGTGGTTATGAAGTTATTCTTGCTAGTGACGGCATAGATGCCCTTGATAAAATGGATAATCATCATGTTGATTTGATTGTTCTCGACATTATGATGCCACGTATGAATGGTTATGAGTTAACCGAAACTTTGCGTAGCTGTAACAACACTCTACCAATATTAATGGTAACAGCAAAAGAAACACATGCTGATAAAAAGGAAGGTTTTATAGTAGGAACAGATGATTATATGGTTAAACCCATTGACGAGGAGGAAATGATTCTTCGAATTATAGCACTACTTCGTCGCTCTAAAATCGTAAATGAACATAAATTAACAGTTGGAAAAACTATTTTGAATTATGATGCACTTACCGTTTTTCAAAATGATAATACTACAGAATTACCCAATAAAGAATTCATGTTATTATACAAATTGTTGGCCTATCAAAATAAAATTTTTACCAGGCGAAGTTTGATGGATGAAATATGGGATATGAACTCCGGTACGGATGAACGCACGGTAGATGTTCACATAAATCGTTTGCGTGACCGATTTAAAGGTAATTCTGATTTTGAAATTATTACAGTTCGCGGACTTGGTTACAAGGCGGTGACAAAAACATGAATAGAATAAAATCTCTAAAAATCACAATGGTGTTTCTTGTATTTTGTATTATGATATCTGCAGGATTATTAACATGGTTATGTTTTCTTTTTTTGTATTCAGCTGGTATTTTTGCAATTCCTGCACTTGCACCAATTATTTCTCAGTTAATTGCATTGTTTGTTAGCATAGTTATAGGAACTTCAATTTCAGCTGTAGCAAGTGAAAACATATTAAAACCCCTTAATCAACTGATTAAGGCAACTAAAGTAGTATCTACGGGAGATTTTAGCGTTCGTGTACAAGAACTCAGCTCTAGATCCGAAATAGCGGATTTACTTAGAAATTTTAATCATATGACAGAAGAGTTAGGCAGTATAGAAATGTTTCGTAATGATTTTATTAATAACTTTTCTCATGAATTTAAGACACCAATTGTTTCAATTCGTGGATTTGCAAAGCAACTAAAAAATGATAATCTTGAAGCCTTAAAGCGAAAGGAATACACTGATATTATTATAAACGAGTCTGAAAGGCTAACTAATATGTCTGCAAATATTCTAGTCCTTACCAAATTTGAGAATCAACGAATTATTACGGATCAAACAGAATATGAACTGGATGAACAAATTCGAAATTGTATCATACTTCTTGAAAATCAATGGAGCACGAAGAATATAGAAATCAACCTTAATTTAGAGACTATTAAAATTTATGGAAATATTGAGATGCTCTCACATCTTTGGATAAATCTCATTGAAAACGCAATAAAGAACTCCAAGGATAATGGCAATATAACAATCGGGTGCAATGAAACTCTTGATGATATTGAGTTTAAAATAAGCAATGATGGTAATGGCATGGATGATAATACATTGAAGCATATTTTCGATAAATTTTATCAAGGAGATAGATCACACACATCACCAGGTAATGGACTTGGGCTTTCAATCGTTAAACGAATTGTAGAGCTTGTCCGTGGTGAAATCGCAGTGGAAAGTAAAATAAATCAAGGTACAACATTCACTGTAAAGCTACCCAAAGTTTGATTATCCATAGCAAAACTTGCTACTTTTAGACAATTCTCTAATTATATGTTTTAGTTGGCATAAAATAAGAGAGAAACATCATTTTCTGACGCTTCTCTCCTATTTTATTAATCTTAATCTTGATATATACTTCCATTTCTTTCTATAAATTCTTTTAAGTGTCCCTCTTACCGCTCAAAACGGAACCAACCAAAATCAAAATTGCATCCTGGTAAGAATATGAATGTAACTTTTTGTATTCCTGTTATCTTTTCCAATTTAAATATTCGTTCTTCGTATTCGTTGGACAACGTGAATTCGATAAGTTGATTGCTTTCACCTTCATTATTATCAAATTGAATATTAATGGTTTTTTTATCAATAAGCGACCTACCAAAAATCACAAGTTTAGTAGCACCATCACTTGTAAAATCCATATGTTCAAACTCTATGGAAACATTATTGCCTATACCTTCAACACTATTTTCTAAAATATCAAAGGTATCTCCATAAATATGGTCACACTTCGTAGCAATATTTTGTTCAAAGACTCTATTTCTCTTTTGGAAATAAAATCCTTTGATATGAACCTTCTGTTGAAGGACAAAACAAATGCTTGCGATACCACAAAGTCTTTTTGACAAAAGGTAAGTTTCTTCTTGATATACATTCCACTTAGATTCCTTTTGATAGATTACATCAGCTAGTAATGTACTTCCCTCGTCTTTAGGCATTCCTTCCCAAATTTGCAGAAAATACTTATCGTTTGATAAGGAGAAAATTGGAATCGTTATGATATCCGAGCCATAAGAACCGAAATCAATTTCATGAAAACCTACTTGGGTTTTACCATCTCTACTTGTAGCTACCCCTCTTTCATTTCCATTTTCGACTTCACCTTTACTATAATCATAGAGCCCTGCAGATATAAATCCATAAGGATCTTTGTAAGCTAAGCCAAGACCAACTGCCTTAAATTCCAGCTCAGATATGAGCTTCGTTTTATCGCTACCATTCTTACTGGTACAACGAAGCCTAAATTCACCATCTCCTATTGCTATTACCTTTGCAACATGTCCAATTACTTCTACTTTAGCTATATTTGACACTATACCTACATCATTCACGGTGCTCCATTCTACTTCTTGATAAGAAGAATCTTGTGGATATAAGGTAGCTCTTACGTTTATTTCTTTTCTTAATTCATCAAAGACTTGTCCAGAATCGCTGATAATTTGAATCTTGCGAAGCGGTATCTCTTCATAACTTCCCATAACACAGGGTAACCATACATTCTTAATACGTGCAGAAGTACCCTTTACATCCCCATCATTTGTTAGCATAGACTCAAATTCATGAGTCTTGTTTTCTAAACCCATGGAGGATACTTCAATCTTGATCTTCCCTAGTTCTAATGTTGATCCTATAATTGCCATTAACTTACCACTGAATAATTTTCTACTTAATCCTTTATACTGGTCATAATCTGTGCTATCACCATTATCAAGACCAAGCAACCGTCCTACTCCCGTAACCTGGACCCCCACTCTATTATTTGCATTCTCTACTACATTTCCATATTCATCTTCCATTGAAATTTCCACAAAAATTAAATCCAAACCATTTGCTACAAGTTTTTCTTTATCAGCATGCAATCTAATTCTCGACGCATCTCCAAATGATTTTTTTATATCAGTTGCAATAATTTTGCCTTTTTCATCATAAGCTATTGCTTTTAGTTCACCCTCCGCATATGGTATCTTCCAGCACCCAACAAGTTGGAAGCCATGTTCATGGTCAATATCATGGGTTCCTATTGTGATACCATTTAAATGCAGTTCAATTTTACATGCATTAGAACATACCCGAACATCAATCATTTGGCCTTTATTAAAATCCCAATAAGGGAAAATATGCACCATTGGCTTTGTTTTGTAATCTGTCCACTCTGCCTGATAGATGTAATACGAATCTTTTTTAAACGTAGCAGTATCAATCTGACCAAAATAAGAATTCTTTGTATGATATGGTGTTGGTTCCCCTATATAGTCAAATCCAGTCCATATAAATTGACCAAGGGAAAAAAGTGTGTCTCTTTCTGCTATAATACATGCTTCTGCTGACTTTGCCCCCCAACTCGTTGAACTATTTCCAAGGGAAGAACATTGCTCATCATCATCTGCAAGGATAGATTTTTCAAATGGGAAATGATAAACACCTCTACTTTGTACTATAGAGGCTGTCTCACTACCATATATAATCCAATCTTCATGCAAATCATGATGTTTTTGATAATACTTTTCCGCATAATTATATCCTACAACTTTAACAATATCAGCGCATTTTTGAGCATTCTCCCAAGGCATAAAATTTGATCCAAATGTAACTTTTGCATTTTGCATGGGATCATATTTTAATACATAATCCATAAGCATTTTTGTTACTTCTTGCCCTCTTTTGCCAGCGTGGATATCATAAATCTCATTTCCAATACTCCACATAATCAAACTCGGATGATTTCGATCCCTCATCACCCAACTCTTTACATCGCGATATGACCACTCTTTTAAAAATCTTGCATAATCAAAAGCAGTTTTTGATCTTTCCCACATATCAAAAGCTTCAGAGACTACAAGTATTCCCATCTCATCTGCTAATTCCATAAATTCTACTGCAGGCATATTATGTGAGGTTCGCACTGCATTTACACCCATTTCTTTAAGTATCACAAACCTTCTTTTTAGGGCAACTTTATTAAATGCAGATCCCAAGGCCCCTAAATCATGATGTTCACAAACTCCATTTAATTTCATCTTTCTACCATTTAGCATCAGACCTTCACTAGGATCAATTACAATTTTTCTAAATCCTATATTGTGCGATATAGATTCAATTTTTAACCTACTTTGATTTGCAGCTTTATCAGAGCAAACTAGATCTAGCTTTGTTATAAGTTTATACAAATTAGGATCATCCGTACTCCATAGCAAAGGATTTTCTACAAATAAAGTTTGCTTATTTATACTAAAATCACCTAATTCAACAGTTCTACTTGAAGTAGCAATAATCTGATCCTTATATAATATAGTATGTGAAATTTGTACAGCTTGATAAATGCTTATTTCTGTATCCACCTCTACTTGCCATCCATTATCCTTTTGCCTTGTTGTTATATAAATTCCATCCGTTACAATATGATTCTTGTTTCTTCTCTTTAGCCATACATTACGATATATGCCCGCACCCGAGTACCATCTGCTATTGGGGCTTTGGTAAATTACCTTCACAAGGATTTCATTTTTCCCTGTAACCAGTGCATCTGTTATGTCATGTTCAAAAGAAGAATAACCATATTTCCATTCCCCTACAAACCTCCCATTCACATATATGGAAGAATCCATGTAAACCCCATCAAAACATAAAATAAACTGTTTTTTATCTCTAGCACATATAAAGCTCTTACGATACCAACCTATACTATCTTCATAAAGATTTAATGTATTATATATAAGCCAATCATGTGGTATATCAACCTGTTCAAATTTCAAACTATTGCTATCTTTAACTCCTAGATTACTTTTCGCAAATTCCCATCCATCATTAAAAGGTATTTTATTATTCATATTTGTTGTATTCACTATATACACCCCTATAATCTAATAATTACAAGTAATATAATTAATATTCTAATACTATACTCTCCCCTTTAACATTAAAGGTACTCTTTTGCATACAATCACCAGTAAGTTCCTTGCTTCGTTTATCTGGCTGGCTCCCACCTACGAATACCTCAAATAAACCAGGTTCAAGTATACATTTACCTTCATCATTTATAAGTGCCATTTGCCTTGATGTTAATTCAAAACTAACTTCTTTTTCTTCACTTGGTTTTAAACATACCTTCTTTATTCCCTTAAGTTGATATTTGGGTATAACTACAGTAGCGTCTACATCCTTAAGATACAACTCTACTGTTTCATCACCTTCAAGATCGGGAAGAGCGTCGTGTAGGGAAAGAGTGTATGGAGAG